>CEPQ01008757.1_pt1 | contig 29673 bp, 30 predicted proteins | sample 530411 | NCBI WGS metagenome assembly CEPQ01 (sample SAMEA2620039, study PRJEB7988) | marine metagenome | isolation source: saline water (ENVO:00002010), including
AGCAGGTCATTGCCGGGCAGATGCGGCTCGCCACGAAAGTTGATCGCATTGCCGAACCGGCCCGAGCAGGTCGCGAAGGCCTTGTCACAGCCTTCGACCAGCAAGGCGAGATCGCCCGGCTGTGCGGGCTCGGGCGGCGGCACGTCGAGCTGCAGCGCCGCGCCGTCATGGCCGAGGATTCTGCTCTGCAGCCCGGCATTGGCCCCGCCGATCCAGCGCAGCAGGCCATGATCGAACCTGGCGGCATCGTCCGCCTCCAGGCCGGCAAGAACCAGGCCAGTCTCGTCAGCCGACACCAGTGGCACCACCCGTTCGAACTGCGCGCGGCTGAGTCCGCAGCCCGGCCCGCAGAAATCCGCACGGCACGATGGCGAGGCGGCGGGCGCATAGGGCGCATCCAGCCGCGCCTTGATGCCACGCAGCTCGGCGGTAAAGCGCTGGCCCTGCACCGACACCGCGCCGAGATGGCCATGCCAGAACCAGGCAATGCCCTCGTCCGGGCGTTCCCAATCGGTCAGGCCCATGCGAATTGCGGCCTCGTCCCAGCGCCCCGCCTGCAGATCGTCGGCGCGGATCAGATCGTGGCTGAGCGCACCGCCGACATCCATGTCGAGCGGGTCGAGCCCGTCATCCATCTCGATCGCCGATGGCAGCATGCCCGGCGCGGCATGATAGCGCACATGATCGATCACCAGATCGCGGTCATGTGCCGCAAAGCCGAGCGCGATTCCGTCGCGCCGCTCGACATGCCAGAGCATTGCGATCGTCTCGAGCGGGCGATCGAACCAGCGCGTCCTCATATAGCCTCGCGGATCTCGACCAGCGGCACCGATACCGCCTCGCCCGCCGCAAAGGTGGCCGCGCCCACGGTCAGTTCATCAGTAGTAAAGCGCACCGGCACGTCGAACAGAAAGCCCGCGCGCACCTCGGCACCGGTGGAGGGCGGCGAAGCGAAGCGAACGATGCCGCCGGGCTGGAGCGTCCAGCCAGTGGCCGGCATCCCGTCCACCGACACCAGCACCGATCCTGTCACCGGGCGCGTAATGCGTCGCTGCTGGCCGTCGGGCGGGTCGCCATAGCTTTTCACCAGCGCAAATTCCGATCGCACGCCATCGCCCTCGCCGAGCAACTGATCGGCATGATGCGGCGGCGTGGCCCCCTCGGCCGAGCTCCAATCGAGCGGGTCGCGCAGCCGAAAGCCCCGCGCCGCCCCGCGCCTGGCACGGAAGAAGGCGATCAATTCGGCGCAATCCGCCTCTGATCGGACGCCCGGACCGACATCGAAGCTCAGGGTCGCATCGGCCCACAGGCTATTGCGCGTCTCATGCCCGCTCACCGACTGGAACACCTGGGTCGAAAAGCGGCTGGTGCACTCCGCCTCGCGGCCGATGGCCAGCGGAAACAGCACGTCGTCAAAGGCCTGCATCGCGGCGTCTCCTTCGCTGGCCAGATCGAAATAGGTAAAGCCGTCGCGCGTGACCTGTGGCAGCGCCCAGATCAGGATCTCGGGCACCCCGCGTTGCTTTGCCATGTCTGCCGCACGTGCGATGTTTTCCCAGACAGCCTTCTGTTCGGGAAGCAGCACGAAGCCGCTCATGTAATGCTGCTGCGCCAGCGGATAGCCCAGCCGCTGCTGCATCGCCGCCAGCCCGGTCTGCTGCTCGGCGAACCTGCCCTCGATCACCCAGTCATAATCCTCGAGCTGCAGCACATCGAACGCCGGCCAGGCCCAGCCGACCGGTACATTGGCGCGCCGCGCATCGGGCGCTTCCGCATCGAGCACGGTCGGGAGGTACACCAGCAGCAGGGATTCCACTGGCTGCGGCGCGACCGCATCACGCACCGCATCGACCAGCGCCAGCGTCGAGCTCGCCAGCATCGCACCTGCCTGATCGAGCATGGCACGCTGCGCGGCATTCATCGAGGCGCGGAGCGTCGGGATCGAGACGAGCGCAGACCCGAAGGCGGCGTGCGCAGCATCGTCATACAGGCAGATGCGGCCATCGGGCATGATCCACCACCAGGGCTCGCCGACCTGGAAGCGCACCGGCAGGCCTGCTTCCGCCAGGACCTGACCGAATGCCGCTCCGACAGCCTGCAGATAGGCCATGGCATCGGGATTGGCCGGGCTGAGCAGGGTCGAGGGCGGCACCCAGCCAGTCAGCGCCGGATCGCCATTCTCCGCGCGCTGCTTCCAGTCCGCCGGGCAATGCGCGTCGAACAGCTCGTAGGACAATGACATGATCGGGCTGAGGCCGAAGCGCTTGGCCTCGGACGCCAGGTTGCGGTGCCAGGCGGCGCAGGGCGGGTTGATCGCGCCGCCTGCGGTGGTCACCAGCAGCTCCCCGCCGGTGCGCGCCAGCGAGAAATAATGGCTCATCCCGACATAATGGTTGATCGACCCGCGATAGCCCAGACCGACGATGTTGCGCACGATCCGCGCGGGCGTGAGGTTGAAGCTGTCGTCATAGGCGGTCGCCATCGACAGGCCATGCGGCGGCACCAGCACGTCGCCGATCTCGAGCACCGCGCCCGCGCCTTCGCAGGAAATACTTGTCAGTTCGACCCAGCCATTGGCAGCGAATGCCAGCGCCCCCGGACTGGTGTCATAGCTCGGCGGAACCAGCGAGATGAACATACGGTCGATGTCCGCCGCATGCACCGGATCGGCCTCGCCCGGCAGCGCGAAGCCGCCCGCCAGCGTGGAAAAGGGCAAGGTGATCCGGGCATCCTCAGGCGTGCCGACGGCATAGTTCCACAGCCGCACATACCAGTTGCGCAGCGCGCCGGCCGCATCGCGCCCCTCGATCGTCAGCGTCGGACCATGCACCGCATCGAGCGGCTTGACCCCCGACGATCGCCAATGGAAGCTGAGCGTGGTACGGCGATAGTCGCGCTCGGTCGCATAGGCGAGCAGCGGGTGATCGAACCGGTCCTCGCTCTCCCAGATCAGCCCGGCGAGCGCATCGCGATCGTGAAACTGCAGATCGACCCGCAGTGCATCGGGCGCGGTAGTCACCACCGACGCCATCATCGGGCGGGGAAAGTTGACCGTCCAGAAGCGCGGATCGAAGCGCTGGATATGGCTCGATGCCTGGTCGCGGCGCGCATCGCACAGCCAATAGGCCATGGCTCAACCCTCCATCAGCGCGCGGCGCACGGCGCGCGCGACCTGGCGGCTCGAGGCCTGCATCGCAGCGGGCGCGGCCTGAGCTGGAGCGTTGATGCTGATCGAGACACGCACGTCGCGCCCCGCGCCGCCCCCACGCGGCTCGACACGGCCATAGCCCTGCGGCACGAACAGTTCGGGTCCGCGTTCTCCGACCAGATAGGGACGTCCTGCGGTCACCGGCCCCCCGGTCGCGCGACCCGGCAGGCCGAGCAGACCCGAAAGCAGGCCGACCACCGGCGATGCGCCACCATCCCCCCTGCCCAGCCCGATCGGGGCCAGCCCCTTTTCGATCGCGGCTGCCGCAATCTCTTCCATCACCGCGAGCGCGATGCGCTTCAGGTCCTCGAAGCCCAGCGACCCGCGCCGGATCGCGGCGAGCAACCCGCGCTCGAGCACCTGGCCTGCCCGGCCCAGCCCCTCGATCAGCGTGCTGTCGATCTGCCCGCGCATCACCGCAACATCGCGACCAAAGCCCTGGGTATCGGCGCGCACGCTGACCAGCAGCTGCTCGATCTCTTCATCCATCTCGTGTCTCCGATCGATCGGGAAACAGCGCGCACAGCGCCGCTATCGCCTCGGGCGAAGGCGGCGCCGCGACGGGGTCGCCGGGCACGGTCAGCGCCGCCGCCAGTTCGTCGGGCGTGGCCTGCCAGAACTCCTGAGGTCGCCAACCGAGCAGCCGCGCCGCCAAGCCCGCGAGCACCCGCGCCGCATCGGCAAAGAGTGTAGCGCTCATCGGCCCTGCAGAATCTGCCGGAGCAGGATTTTCAGCACCGGGGTCAGCGCCGCCAGCCCGGCTTCAGCGACAGCCTCGGCAAAACCGTCGCGATCGAGCGGGCAGGTCGCGGCCTCGCGGCAATGCCAGAGCAGAGCGACCAGCTCGGCCAGGCCCAGCCGTCCGGCCGCAGCGCGTTCGACCAGATCGAACAGCGGGCCGATTTCCTGCTCCGCCGCAACCAGGGCGGAAAAGCTCGGACGCAGCAGCACATCCTGCCCCGCCAGCGCCAGCATCGCCTCGCCGCGCACCGGGTTGGCCACGGCGCTCACAGGCTCGTCACCGCGCCGGAGCTTTCGAGTGCGAGCGAGTAATTGCGCTCGCCGTTGAAATCGCCGGCATATTCGAGCCGCGCGACAAGGAACCGCCCACGCATCCGCGCGCCGCTCTCGAAGCTGAGCTCATATTCGTCGAGCGTACCGTTCATCGCATGCACGCGGATCGCGGTCTCGGCATCCGAGCCGAGGAACAATCCAGCCGCCGAGACCGAGACCGATCGCACGCCGGCGCCCGACAGCAACTCGCGCCAGCCGCCGCTGCCCTTGTGGGTGATCACCACCGGTTCGCCATTGATCGCCATCTGCGTCGTGCGCAGACCCGCCACGGTGCGATAGGCGGGGGGGCTTGCGCCATCGCCGATCTTGAGCAGGAAGGCGCTGCCTTTTTCCGCCGTCATGTCTTGGTCCTTTCGTCAGGGGGCCAGCAGCCGCGCCCGATAATCGAGCGTGACGAGCCAGGTTTCGCCGATCCGCACGGTGCGGCTGCGCAAGGGATGGAGGCTGACCAGCCGATAGCCGCTGCCGCTTGGTGGCATCGCCATCAGCCGGGTTTCGAGCGCCGCAGCGATGGCGGAAACCGGGCCTGCATCCTGCGATCCATCGCGGATCGAAAAGGCCAGCCGCAGCTCGCGCCCTGGCCGATCCTTGGTGCCCCAATCGGTCGCCAGCACGTCGTCGAGCAGCGCATAGGGCACAGCGATGCGCGCCGGGGCGCGATGAAACACGCCATTGACCTGTGCCATCAGCGCCGCATCGCCCGCCAGCCAGTCGATCGCAGCCAGCGCAAAATCCTGCTCGAGGCTCATCGCAGCAATCTCCCCAGCCAGCGCAACGCGGCATTCAGCCACCAGCGGCGGCGCAGCCCGCGCCCGGTCAGGCGTATCCGCCCGCGATCCCTTGCAATCCCGATATCGGGCAGGATGATGCCGATCTCGATGCAGGCTTTCTCGGCCAGCGTTTCGACCCGACGTTGGCCGATCTGCGCAGCGCGGCGCAGCAGCACGCTGCCGAAGCGCGCGCTCACAGCCGCACCCTGCGCCAGGGCCGCCACAGCGCGCCGATCATCGCGGGCGGCGCGGCATCCCCTCCATCGCGCCCCAGATGCACATGCGCTGCCAGCCGGACGATGCCCTGGCGCAAGGCTTCGGGAAGTTCTGCCCAATGCGCGGCGATTCCGGCGAGATAGCGGATCTCCACCCGGCTCGCCGATCCGGGATGCAGCACCCGCACCCGGCCGATGCCATCGGGCGAGAGCTCGATCGCATAGGCGTCACTCGGCAAGGCAAAGCTCTCGCCTGCACTGGTGATGCCCTGCACCCCGGTGATCGCGGTCACCGGCGCCGCGCCAAGTTTCTGCCACTCGCGCGAGACCGCGATCGCCTCCCGATGCTGCCGGACAAGCAGCGACTGGCCGATGAACTGTTCGCACAGTTCTGCCGCGCTGCGCAGATGGCCGATCAGCACGGCATCGTCGTCGTCGCGGGAGATGTTGAGGAATGCTCTGGCTTCAGCCAGCGCCAACGGGGCGAGCGCGGCGGGTTCGCTGGTGATCATGGGCATCAGCGCGGCTCCACGCGGACCGTGACAGAACGCTCGTCGATCTCGCCATTGGACAGCGTGACCCGGTTGGTCAGCGCGTAGATCGCGCCAGGCTGGCCGCCGTCGATCGTGACCGTCGCGCTGAGCCCGTCATGCCCGTCGGAGATCACGGCGAGGCCACCCGCCATGGCCGGTGCCACTGACCAGCTGCTGGACACCAGCATATTGGCACCCAGATAGGCCGCGCCCCAATCGACGCGATAATCGATCCGGCTGTCCGGATCCTTGACGAACAGGCTCATTGGCTGCTCCTGCAGGTAAAGGTTGAGCGGAAACGCACCGCTGCTCAGGGGCGGCGCGGCAAAAGCAGCCGGGCTGGAGCGCCCGGCCGTTGCGTCTGAAAGGGGCGCACCATGAGCGGCATGGGCCCGGTCCGGCTGGCAGCCACGCGGCGCGCATTGCCCGATGCGACCGGCATCAAGCCAAGGGCATCACCCCGCAGCATGAGGAGCTTCCATCTGCTGTTCGGCCAGCTTCCGTGCGAGGGCGGCCATCAGGAAAAGGCAGAGCTGGTCGCTGCGAATGCCATAGCGCTCCTGCTCGCCGGTGTCGGACTGCCACGTGTCGTGGCAGCACCAGCCATAGCGTCGCCAGTCGAGCCCATGGTCTTCCATGATGGCAAATGCGCTTTGGGCCCGAACACCGAAATGGCGCCGCGCGCCATCCTGCCCCTTGGCTTCGACCGCTTCGTGCCACTGGAAGAAGCCCAGCTCGGCAATGATGTCCATCGCGGCGGCGTATTCGGCCTCGCCCATCGCGCCGATCCACAATTTGTCGCGCGCATCAGACGTGCTGATCGCGCCCGAGACCGCGTGAATCTCCGCCCAGCGCAACTGGGGACGCCCCAGCAGCACCAGATTGTCTGCGCCCGGAGCAAAGCCGCGGCTGGAATAGCCGTTCAAGCTGGCCGTTGCGATCAACACGTTGCCGCCAGGCTGGCCGCCATAAGCCGACAATCCCAATGTCCCGGCGACGCCGGTCGGGTCGGCGATCGAGCCGATACCCGGCGCGCTGTTCCAGAAATCGGGAAGATAGAAATGGGCATCGCCCAGATAGAATTGGGTGCCGGACCGGCTGTGGAGCTCGCCGCCGAATTGCAGCGAATAGCCCGCGATGCTGGGCCCGCGCACCTCGAGCCGGGCATAGGAAGCCGAACTGCCGACCCCCAGGCTGGCATTGCTTGCGACCCAGTTTCCCGCCGGATCGCGTGGCAGATAATCATGCGCATGCGCCAAGGGCGCATAGGACCCCGCCGGCTGCTTTGCAGCCAGGGCATCGACCAGCCCCTCGATCTGCGCCAGCGCATGGCCATGGTCCGAGCGGTCCTCGCGCATCGCGAACCAGTGCGCCGCCACGGTGAGCGTGACCGTCTTGAGCCCGGAAGAGAAATCGACGGCAGCCCCGGTTGACGAGGCAAGGACCAGATGGCGCACAAGAGAACCGTCGCTGATCTCGCCTTCGCCGATTTCCCACTGATTCTCATGGGTTATCCCGGCAATGGAATAATGGAAGCGCGCGCCTGCGGGCACGGCATCGGCGAAGCGGCGATGGCCGGGCGTGGCACCACCGAGCATCAGCGCGCCGGTGCCGGTGCCGGTGCTGGTCTCGCGCACCAGATCGGCAAAGAAGAGTTCGCTCATCGAGGGGTGTCCATTTCAGGCGGGCAACAATTGCCCGCGCGGCAAGGGGGAAACCGCGCGGGCACCATCCCGGCAGGGATGTCCGGGCAAGGGTTGTGCGATCAGCTCGCGGCGAACTTCATCAGCTTGATCGCTTCGGAATTCATCACCTGGCCGCCGATCCGCTTGGTCGCGTAGAAATGCACGAACGGCTTGTTGGTGAACGGATCGCGCAGGATGGTCGTCGCGCTGCGCTCGGCGATCAGATAGCCGGCACGGAAATTGCCGAACGCGATCGACAGGCTGTTCGCCGCGATATCGGGCATGTCCTCGGCCTCGACCACCGGATAGCCGAGCAGCGTTGCGGGCTGTCCCGCTGCCAGCGAAGGCTGCCACAGGAACGCCCCGTCATCGCTCTTCATCTTGCGGATACGCGCCAACGTGGACGAGTTCATCACGAAACTGGCCCCCTGGCGATAGGCGGGGCGCAGCGCATGGACCAGATCAACCAGTCGGTCCTCGGGCGAGACGCTGGCGAAATTGCCGTCCGCGCCCGAGGCGACATATTGCAGCGTGCCGAACGCGCGCACGGCATCATCCTGCGGCGTCGGCGTGCCGTTGAGGAACCCGCGCGGGCGATTGGTGCCACTGCCATTGACGAACGCTGCCCCTTCGGCGCGGGCGAATTCCTCGGCAGTCTCGCCCGCCAGCCAGCTTTCGACATCGAACGCGGCATCGTCGAGCATCGCCTGGCTCGCCGCCGGATTGGCATAGAGCTCGCCCGAAGGCGGGGCAATTTCGGCAAAGGCAGGCGTGTCGGTCTCGGGCCGCGCCGCCGTCTCGCTGACCCAGCCCGAGGGCGTTCCGCCGGTGGTCACCAGCTTGCGATAGCCCGCAGTGCCGGTCTGCACGACCTGCGCGATCGACCGGATCGGCGAGATATCGGCGAGCGTGCGGGCGATCAGCGCATCGATCTCGCGCGGGACGGCAAAGCCGCCATCGGCGCCGGTGGCGGCAGTAAAGCTCTTGATGCCGGTCTCCAGCCCGCGCCGCAGATACTGATCGACAAAGCTCTTGGTCTCGGGCGCCTTGCCCTCGCCGCCGCCGAGCGAGGGGCGCGAACCGGTGCGGGCGAGCCGCTCGATCCGCTCGCGCATCGTCGCGCTCTCGGCACGGATAGCATCGACATCGCTCTTCACGCCATCGAGCCCGGTCTCGAGCGCGGCGATGCGCTCCTCATGCTCTTCGGCCGCGAGCAGGCTGTCGAACGAGGCCTCGAGCGGATCGGCCTCGGCCTTCAGTTCGAGGGGATTTGCGGGGATTTCCATCATTTCTTCCTTCCGTTCTGGGTTCACACGGGGAAAACCCCCGGATTGCGGGCACAAAAAACCCCGCCGAGGCGGGGCAGATGGGGAAAGGCAGGGAAAGGCGGAGAGCGGTCAGCGCAGCATGTGCACCCTGGCCCCCGGCATCATCGGCACGCTGACCAGGCTCACCTCGACCAGATCAAGATCGAACAGCTCGCGCGGGCTCGTGCCTTGGGCATGGCGGACGCGATAGCCGAAGCTGAGCCCCCGCACAGCGCCGCTTCTCAGTGCAGCAACCGCCTCATCCGCCGTATCGTCGAGCGCTGCGATGACGCGCAGCCCGCGCCGGTCCTCCTGCGCGAGCGTCACCGATCCGATGCGCCGATCAGGCCGGTGCTGCCAGAGCAAGGGCAGCGGGCGCGCTGCCTCGCCCAGCGATCGCCGGAACGCTCCGCGCCGCACTATGTCGCCGCCCCGGTCGACCCGGTCGAACAGCGCGGCATAGCCGGCCAGCCGCAGGCTCATTGCAGCATATCGCCGAGGCCCAGCTGCACCGCGAGCGCCGCGAGCAGCAGCGCCATCACGCCGCGCACGAACTTGTCGAAGGCCTGGCCCCATATGCCCGAACGCGCATCGCGCCAGCCCTGGAGCAGTTCACGCAGCTCGCGCAGGTCCGCCCCTGCATCGGCATCGGCAAGGCCGATCCGGGCGAGCGCACGGCCCGCGCCCAGATCGCCCGCCTCTTCGACCACAGCACGCAGCGTGGCGACATCCGCGCCTTCCTCCGCCGCTTGCGCGAGAAGGCTGGCAAGCATGTCTTCGCTATCCATCGTCATGTTCCGATCCCCAGCCCAATTCCGAGCATCGCGCGCTTTTCCTCCGGCGAGAGAAAGTCTGCCGCGCCCACTTGCTGCCACAGCCGCTCGCGGTCCTCGGACAACGCCGGCACCTTGTCCTGATCGACCGAGAGCGCGGCCCCCGGCCACCAATGCGCAAGCCCCTCGGCCAGGGCGGCGGTGATCTTGTCCGCGAGCGGCAGAAGCGTCACCCGCCACAATGCGCGATTGGCCTCGCGATAATTGGCATAGGTATTGTCGCCCGGCAGGCCGAGCAGCATCGGCGGCACCCCGAAGGCGAGCGCGATCTCGCGCGCGGCATTCGACTTCAGCGCGACGAAATCCATGTCCGCCGGCGATAGTGCCATGCTCTGCCAGCTCAGCCCCCCTTCAAGCAGCATGGGGCGCCCGGCATTGGCGTGCCCGGCAAAGCTCGCCTCCAGCTCGCCCTTCAGCCGGTCGAACTGTTCGGGGGTCAGCACGCCGCCCGGCTCGTCGGGGCGATAGACTAGCGCGCCCGAGGGCCGCGCGGCATTGTCGAGCAGCGCCTGATTCCAGCGGCCCGCGGCATTATGCACCGCAACTGCGCGCGCCGCTGCGCCCAGGCAGCCCAGACCATAATGGTCGTCGCTGGGGTGAAAGGCCTTGATATGGACGACCACCGGCGCGCCATCCCCCTCCTGCGCAGGCAATCGCGTGGCCGTATCGCCGACGCGATACACATAGGCCGCGGGCCAGCCGCGCTCGTCGGGCTCGATGCTCACCCGGTCGGGGCGCAGCGCGAACAGTTCGGCGGGTCTGCCATCGGCGTCGCGCAATATCTGGACATAGCCGTTGCCGTGCAGCAGCAGATGCGCTGCCAGCGTTTCCATCAGCCCCTGGCCCGCGCTCGTCGCGGCCACCAGCGTGGCGATCTCCGGATCGGAAGCCGTGATCGGCGCGCCGCCCACCCCTTCTGCCACCAGTCGCACCGCGCGCTGGGCGATCGGATTATCGCAATAGGCCGCGCGCACCTGCTCGGCATGGCTGAGCGGCGGATCGGCGAGCGCCAGGCTCCATGGGCTGGTGAAGGCGCGTGCCAGCACCGGCCTTGCGACGCCCGCGCCTTTCAGCGCGAGCGCCAGCTGCTTCCAATATCCCATATCACGTCTCCAGCGATCGGATGCGCGGAGCACCGCGCCGTCCCAGCATCAATTCGGTGAGCGCCCAGACCAAAGCATCGGCGCGGTCGGGCGAGCGGCCCGGACCCTGATAGGAGCCGCCCGCCATTAGCCCGCACATCTCGTCCTCCAGCCGCGCAAAGGCGCCGCAATGGACCACCCGGCCCGCCTCGTAGAGCGCAGCCACCGGCTCGGCGCGCGCCGCCTTGCCCCGGCTCGCATGCACCAGCCGCACCGGCAGCGCGATGTTCGCGGCGCGCAGCACCGCGCCCACCATCTCGCCGCCCTGATTGGCCTCGGCGACGATCCGGTCTGCGCCCCAAGCTTCGGACGCGTTTGCCACCGCGCGCGCCCAGCCTTCGGGCGAGGCCCCTTCAACCGAACAATCGGCCAGCACCGCCGCGCGGCCATCATCCTGCAGCGCGCAGACGATGATGCCGCACGCGTCGCCGGACGACCCTGCAGGCGGATCGACCCCGATCACGACGCGCACCAAGCTGTGGCCTTGCCAGCGCACCCGGCGCGCCTCGATCAGGCTGCGGCTCCAGAGCGCACCTTCGATATCCTCGAGCAGTTCACCGTCGAGCTCCTGCCGTCCCAGGGCAGTGCCGCCATAATGCCGCTCGACCGCCGCCAGGAAGGCGGGCGGCAGGTTGGCCCGGTTGGCATGGCTGCTGCCCCGGCTGATGACGAGGCCCGGATCATCCAGCATCCGCCGTACCAGCGGCACCGCCCGCGGCGTGGTGGTAGCGCAGACCTGCGGGAGCGATCCTACGCGCAGGCCGAGCTGCAGATTGTCCCACGCCGCCATCGCGCGGCCCGAAGCATTGTCCCATTTCGCGATCTCGTCGCACCAGGCATGGCTGTGCTCGGGACCGCGCAACCCTTCGGGCTCGGCGGCGGAGAACAGCACCGCCTGCGCCCCACCCGGCCAGCGCAACCGGCGCAGCGAGGGCTCCCAGTGCGGCCGCACCTGCTCGGGCGCGATCGCCAGCAGTCCGCTCTGCCCCTCGACCATCACGCTGCGCGCCTCGGCCAGGTTCGCTGCGACCAGCGCGATGCGCGCGTCGGCGACCGACTCGCCGATCGACCGCACCCATTCGGCCCCGGCGCGCGTCTTGCCGAAACCGCGCCCGGCGAGGATCAGCCAGGTGCGCCAATCCCCGGGTGGCGGCAATTGCTGGGGGCGCGCCCAGAACGGCCAGTGATGCGCCAGCGCTGCCACCGCGCCATCGGAAAGGCCGTCCAGATACAGCCGCGTCGCCTCGCCCGGCATGGCCGCCAGCCGTTCGGCCAGCGAAAATTCTGTCATCGGCTGCCAGGCGCGGTCGCATCCGGCACTGCCTGTTCTGCTGCGCCCGCATCCAGCCGTTGCCGGATCTGCTCCAGCGTCGCCGCGAGCTGATCGCGCGCGCTCCTGGCGACCAGCGGATCGGGTGGCTGCTCGGCGCGGGCCTTCTCGGCGCTCTGCTTGTACGCCATCAGCAGCTTCAGGCCCTGCGCATCGTCGAATTCGGTCGCCTTGCCGATGCTGCCGTCGGGGCGCTTGACCGGCTTGATCGTACCGAAGCGTGCGGTCTTGAGCATGCGGAACTCAAGCTCGTCATAGCCGGTGGCGATCGCCATCTGCCAACCATGGCTGAATGCCGGGCAGTTCGCCCGCAACCGATAGACTGCCGAGCGTGACACTCCGGCGCGCTTGGCCGAAAGCGAAACGTTCGATGTTTCGGCAAGATGGTCGAGGAACGCGCACAGGCTTTCCTCCGACAGGCTGTCGGACAAGTTCGTCTCCGCAGGGCACAGGATAAGTGAGAGAGCCTGTCGCCGGGTCACTCCCGACTCGCTCCATCTCGATGTTCCTGATTTGTACCAAATCAGCGTGACGATGTCAAGAAAAAATAACCAATGCGGTTAATAGAGCTCGTCGGGCGGCGGCGGGTCAAGCATCAGGTTCAACCGCCGCAGCGCCAGAGCGGCCAGGCGCTGGGTCTCGCTCTTGCGCCGGGCAGCCGCCAGCGGACGCGTGGCGGCGGGACGAATGATCTCGGCATCATAGGCATCGGCGACGATCAGCCCGGTGACATCGGGCAGAAACGCCTCGCCACCGACCAGCCCTGAATCGAGCGCCGGACAAAGCCCCCAGTAGAACCGGTCGCAATGGTCGAGATACTCGCCCCATTTGGCATCGCCCAGCAGATCGGTGCGCGCCACCTTGATCTCCACGATGATGATCTGTCCACGAGCATCGATGCCCATCAGATCGGCGCGCCTGCCATTGGGCAGGGCCACTTCTGAGGCCACCCAGATCTGATTGCGCCGGAACAGCCGCCCGATTCCGCGCGCGACCGCTGCCGCGCCGGCTGGCGGGCCGCCGGGCGAGGCGATGGGCATGATCGGCAGATCGCTCGGGTCAGCCGAGCGCAGGGTCTGTGGCAGGCGCGTGTCCATGCCACCTGCTAATACAAAACGGGAACAAAGGAAAGCCTGCGCTCAGCTTCAGCAATATTCGGGATGGACGCTCGTCGGCTTGAGCACATCCGCAAAGGCTTGGCGCGATTCGCGATACAGCAGGGCCGCTGCCGCTTCGGCGCGATGTCCGCGCCCACGCGCCTGTTCGAGCGCCGCAAGACCAGCCTGCAGTGCCGCGCAGGCCGCGTCGAGCTCGGTCGCCATTCGGGCGGTGACCATGGGCTCGGCCTGGGTCAGCCAGGCCGCGAGCGCCGCGCGTTCGCTCAGTCCGGAAACGGGTTCGGCCGCCGAGCGACCCGACCATCGCGCCAGTATCGCGAGCACGGTACCGATCGCATCGATTCGCGCGAGCAGCGAATCGATAGTCGCGCTGGCGCGCGAATCGGACTGGATCGGCAAGAGCGGAGCAAACATCGCGTAATACCGTGGTGCCATCCGGTTAACATCGCGATAAAGGTCCGCAACGGATCATTTCCGTGGCGCGAAAGACACAATCTTTCACAATAGCCGCATATATTAGCATTTTTCTCTTGTGCACCGCAGCACAGCGGGGCAGCATTGCTGTCGCTGATTGTGAGCACTCCATATGTGGCGCCAAGGGACGCCAGCAAAAACAGAGAGTAGCCACTGCAGCGCAGGCGGGACGAAACGCATCCAGTTGAAAGGAAAAACATGCGTACGTCCAAATTCCACCGGGGCCTTGCGGGCCTCGCCCTCCTCGCGTCGTCGGCTGTCGCCACCCCTGCTTTTGCGCAGGAAGAGGAGTCCAAGCCGATCACGATCACGGGCTCTGTCGGTCTGGTGTCCGACTATCGCTTCCGCGGCGTTTCGCAGTCCGACGAGGGCGTGGCAGTCCAGGGCGGCTTCACCGTCAACCACGAATCGGGTTTCTACGTCGGTACATGGGGGTCCAACCTGGCCGGCTGGGGCACCTTTGGCGGCCCCAATCTCGAGGTCGATCTGTTCGCCGGTTATGCCACCACCGTGGGCTCGGCCGGCATCGATGTCGGCGTGACCTGGTACATGTACCCCGACGGCTTCGACAACACCGACTTTTTCGAAGGCTATGCCAAGCTGAAGGGCACCGCAGGGCCGGTTTCGCTGACCGCAGCGGTCTATTACGCTCCCAAGCAGGAAGCGCTCGGCAACTTCTCGAACACGCCGTTCAGCCGTGGCCAGAAGCAGGACAATCTGTACCTGGCTGGCGATGCCAGCGTTGCCATCCCCGACACGCCCGTGACGATCAACGCGCATATCGGCTATTCGGAGGGCAATCCCGGTCTCGGCCCCAACGGTACCAGCGTGACGCCCACCGGCGAATACTGGGATTATTCGATCGGCGCGGCAGTGAACGTCTATGGGCCGCTGACGCTCAGCGTCTCCTATGTCGATACGGACATCACCCGCGCGGAATCGGCCTATCTGCTGCCGAACTTCCAGAAGTTCCGCAACGGCGGAGGCCAGATCGCAGACGGCACGATCGTGTTCGCGGCAACCGCCGCCTTCTGACGACTGGCTGATTTTCCGGGGGGCTGTGGCCGCATCCGTTGCTCACGGGTGCGGCCACATCTTTTTGGCTTTCGGCCGCGAATTGGGCTAAGGGCGCCCGCGCATGACTCGATTGCGTCTCGCCACAGTCCGTCCGGGAGAGCCCGAGATCTTTCATTCGCTGCAGGGCGAAGGGATTTCCATGGGCAGGCCTTCGGTCTTCGTCCGCCTGTCGGGCTGCAATCTCGCCTGTCACTGGTGCGACACCCCCTATACCTGGTTCTTTGAAGGCCATGCCGGGCCGCATCGCGGCGAGCAGCGTTATGACCGCCGCGCCAACAGCGTAACGCTGGACATTGCCGCGGTTGCCGCTGCTGTCCGGCAATATGACTGCCCGCATATCGTGTTCACCGGCGGCGAGCCGCTGCTCCAGCAGCCGGCATTGGCGGCGCTCTGCGCGATGCTCGGGCCGGCCTATCATATCGAGATCGAGAGCAACGGCACCGTGGCGCTGACCGCCGGCTTTGCGCCGCATGTCCACCAGATCAACCTGTCGCCCAAGCTTGGTCATTCGGGCAATGCCGAAAGCACCCGGCGCAAGGAGGATGCGCTCGCCGCTTATGCCAGCGACCCCCGCGCCTGGTTCAAGTTCGTGATCGCCGATCCTGCCGATGCCGATGAAGTCGCGGCACTGGCGGAGCGGTTTGCGATTCCTGCCGAACGCATCATCCTGATGCCGGAGGGCACCGACAGCGCCACCTTGCGTTCACGGACCGCCTGGCTGGCGCCGTTATGCCTCGATCGCGGCTGGCGCTTCACCGACCGGCTGCACATCCACCTCTATGGCGACACGCGCGGCACCTGATCGGCGCGGTGGCGCGTAAATCGCTCAGCGACCGCCGTTCAGATTGTCCTTGTTGCGCCAGCGGGCAATGACGCGTGCGACCATCTCGCTCTCGCCGCCCTGTTCCTTCCACAGCGCGCTGAACGCAGGATCGTCCGAGGCCGGACGGCGCGCTTCGGCAAGATCATCGAACGCCACGCGGATCGGGATCGCGACGCCCTCGCCGCAGATGATGCATTCGCGATTGCGCAGCGCCGGAATCGAGTCGAGAAATCCGCGCGCACCTTCGGGCATGGCTGATCGCACATGCGCCTGGTCGCGATCATTGTTGAGCCGCATCGCGATGATCGTGCCGCATTGCGAGAGCACGCCTTCCGAAAGGTCGGACGGGCGCTGCGTGATCAGCCCCAGCGAGACGCCGTATTTGCGGCCTTCCTTGGCGATCCGGCTCAGCACGTCGCGCACCGCGCTGTGCTCGTTGACCCGGTCAGACGGGATGTAGCGATGCGCCTCTTCGCACACCAGCAGCACCGGCTTGGTCCGCTCCTTGCGGCTCCAGATGGCAAAGTCGAAGATCATGCGGCTGAGCACAGCCACCACGGTTGCGGTGATGTCCGACGGCACGCTCGACACGTCGATAACCGAGATCGGCTTGCCATTGGCGGGCAGACGGAAAATCTTGGTGATGAAATCGGACATCGTGTCGCCGACCAGCATGCCGGAAAACATGAAACTGTAGCGCGGGTCGGACTTGACCTCCTCGATCTTGCCCTTGATGCGCAGGAACGGCGCACTCGATGTCGCCTTGTCGAGCTTGCCCATCTCGTTCTGGATGTTCGCCACCAGGTCGGACAGCATGTACGGGATCGGCGTATCCACGGTAACGCGGGCATTGCCCATCGCCTGCTTGCTCTTCATTCGCGCGGCCAGCAGGCACTTGGCGAGAATTTCGGCATCAGTCTGACGGTCGGCGCCGTGCGAGGTCAGGAACACCTCGCAATGCTCCTCGAAATTCATCAGCCAATAGGGCATGGCGAGATTGCCGACATCGAACAGCTCGCCATTCTGCGCGAAGGCGCTCGAATATTCGCCATGCGGGTCGATCATCACGATATGGCCGTCGGGCATCATGTCGCAGATGCGGTGCAGGATCAGCGCGGCGGCGGTCGATTTGCCGGTACCGGTCGATCCCAGCAGCGCGAAATGCTTGCCCAGCAGCGCGTCGACATAGAGCGCGCCGCGCGTGTCGCTGGTCGGATAGACGGTCCCGATCTCGATATGCGGTCGGGCATCGGCGGCATAGACCTGCTTGAGGTCCGCGCTGGTCATCGCATAGAGCGGCGTGCCGGGAACCGGATAGCGCGTCACCCCGCGGCGGAAGTTGAAGATGCGCCCGGTGAGCTTTTCCTCCTCGCCCTCGCCCAGGAAATCGATCTGGCAGACGATCAGCCCGGCTTCGCGCTGGTGCATGCGCTGGGTGCGGACATTGGCGACCAGCCAGCGATTGCCCATGCGGATCTTGACCTGGCTCCCCACCTGTCCGGCCATCGATATACTGGGATCGTTGTGATCGACCAGCGCCTGCAAGCGTGCTGCGTCGAGCAGCACCTGCGAGCTCGATCCGGCAATTTCCACGACCTCGCCGATGCGCAGATGTTCGACCGGGCGCTGGATCACCAGGGGAATGTCCGGACGCTCGGCAGAGCTGGCGGGCATGCGCCCCTGGAAACTGCGCGGGTTGAGATCGACCATCGGGCTGCCTTGTGCCTTTTGCTTTGCGTATTCGCAGCAAGGCATAGGCGCACAGGGTAAATTTTCCCTCTATGCCGAAGTCATTGTCGGCGCCGTCAAATCTTGCGGAAGATCACGCCGCCAATCCAGCCCAATAGCAACGAAATCAGCACCGCGCAGACGCCATAGGCAAAGGGCTGATATTCGGCGACCGTCGCGACGAACAGTTCGAAGCCGAACTTGCGCACCTCGATCTCGCGCACCGCCGCTGCAAGCACCTGGCCGTCGCGCACCAGAAAGGTCTCCGCGGTATAGATGCCGGTCGGCACGCTGGCAGGGATCGAAAGCCGCGCCTGATACAGTACGCCTTCCAGAATCTCGACGCTGCCTTCCTGCTGCTTGTAGAGCCCCTCGCGCCGGTTGAGATCGACCAGCCCCGAGAGGAACCGACGCTGTTCGGCAGGATCGATGGTTCCGGCGGGCGAAAGCTGCAGATTGTCGAGGCCGAATTCGTAGATCGCGGCCGTCCGCTTGTCGACGATCTTGTCGATCGGGCGCGAGGAGGCGACGGCATAATAAGCGGGCGCCGAGCGGAATTCGGTGCTCGCAGCGTTGAGCCAGATGCCGGCAATCTGCTGCTTTTCGCGCAGGATGATCGACTGCGGCGGACCTTTGAGGATCACGACGATATCGCTGTCGCGCGCAGGCGGGGTGCCGCCGGGATAGACGATCGCGCCGAACAGCAGCAATTCCGCGCCGGTAAAGCCGTACTGGATCTGGATATCGCGCTGCGAGACTTCGGGCACCAGCACCGGTTCGCTCGCCCCGCCGAGCAGCAAGGCCGCGAAAAACGCGGCGATCAGCCGCGCCAGCCTCATTTCAGCAGCTCGACCGTATAGATTTCCGCAGGGCGAAAACCGAGGCCGATCGCGAGCCGCGCCGCGACCAGCAGGACCAAGGTGGCCAGCAGCAGCCGCAGATATTCGGGCGGCAGTTTCTGCGCGAAGCGCGCGCCGATCTGCGCGCCGGTAACGCTGCCGATCAGCAGCAGCACCGCCAGCACGATATCGACCGCCTTGGTGGTCAGGCTGTGCACCATGGTCGAGGCGAGCGTCACGAACAGGATCTGGAACAGCGAGGTGCCGACCACGACCTGCGCCCCCATGCCGAGCAGATAGAGCATCGCGGGCACCATCACGAAGCCCCCGCCGACGCCCAGCAGGATGGTCAGCATGCCGGTGACAAAGCCGAGGATCAGTGGCGCAAGCGGCGAGATGTACAGGCCCGAGCGATAGAAGCGCCAGCGCAGCGGCAGGTTGGCGACCAGCGGATGGTGGCGCCGCTTCTTGGGCGGCAGCGTCTCGCCGCGCCGCATCGCCCGCACACTGGCCAGGCTTTCGCGCGCCATCAGCCCGCCGATCGAGCCGAGCAGCAGCACATAAACGATGTTGATCACGGTATCGATCTGGCCGAGCTGCTGCAGCACGCGGAAAAGGGCCGCGCCCGCCAGCGTCCCGAAAATGCCGCCAACCACCAGCACGCCGCCCATCTGGTAATCGACCCCGTTGCGCCGGCTATGTGCGATGACACCCGACACGCTGGAGCCGGTGACCTGGGTGGAAGCGGAAGCCGCTGCTACCGTCGGGGGAATGCCGTAGAAGATCAGCAGCGGCGTGGTGAGAAAGCCTCCGCCCACGCCGAACATCCCCGACAAAATGCCCACAAGCCCGCCGAGCCCGATGATGACGAGCGCGTTGACCGAAAGATTCGCGATGGGAAGATAGACATCCATGGGTTGGAAAGTGCTAGCCGCTTTGGCGCATCAGCAGAAGGGGCAAGCGACCGAATGGGCAGGGTCGGGCTCAAAAACCCGCGGATAAGGTCAGCGCCACACCCGATGACGGGCGCGCCTGGCCGTCTATGCGCTGCCGCCAGTCGAGCGCGAAGGTCAGCGCGCCGCGCTCGACCGGCACCGTCAGCATGGCGCGCGGTCCCAGATCCATCCGATGCAGCCAGGGCTTGTCCCCCTGCCCGTCAGGCTCCTGCTGTCCGCCCGCCCAGAGCCCTCCACCCAATGCGAGTGTCGTGCCGCCGCGTTTGAGGACGGGCTGGGTGAGGCTTGCCTGAAGGTCGAAAAATGCGTGGGATTGCGCCAGCCCCACAAGTCCGGCCTGGCCATAGACCGACAGTTGCGCTCCGCTGCGACCGACCGCCCTGTCTCCCCCGGCGACCGCCAGAAGCGCCCAGCGGTCGCGCTGGCCTTCGACTAGGGCAATACGGCGCTCGACAGCGAGATCGAAAGGCAGCCGCGCCATGGGCCGAACAGACAGGCCGAGCGCCAGCGTGCGGTCGTCGCTGCTAGCCAGCGCCCCCGTCGCCCGGGCATAGAGCGCCGGGCGATGCGGAGCGTCGCCCATCGCCCAGCGCACCACCAGCCCGGCCTGGCTGCCGCCATATTGCCCGCCTGGCGCCAATATGCTGTCCGAGCTGCCCTGCCGGACCAGCGACCAGCCATAGACCGACCAGCGCCCGGCATGAGCGCGGGAACCGTCTGCCCCGCTCGGCGCGGGCGGCAGCCATGCCTCCGGCACCGGCGACAGCGGCACCTTGTCAGCCGGGCGCGGCGGCGCTGGCCGCAGCGGTAGGAACGCGCGCTCGGCATCCTGGGCCTGCGCTTGCCAACCCGGCGGCCCGATCACCGATCCGGCACTGCCGGCTCGCGGCTTGGCGCCACCGGCCCCATGAACGAGGTGCAGTGCGCGCAGCGGATCGTCGGCAGACAGGGCGCGCTGGTGAGCGCTGGCACGCAACTGCGGCGCGGCGTCTGCTTGGCCCTGCGACGTCATGCGCACGGGCACCGATGCGGTTGGTGTCGGATCGATCACGGGCCAGTGATGGATCACCCGGGCTGCGGACCAGGCGCATAACACGGTCAGCAGGAAAACCAGCGGCTGGCCGCGTCGGCGGTGCGCGATCCCCGACCCGGCATCCTGGCCCTGATCAGCCACGACCCTCGCCGATCATGGCAGGGCGCACCGCTGCGGGTTCGCCCCGCTGCGCTCCCATCGCCGCCGGGATCCGGTGCCGGGTCTTGTCCCAGGCCAGCGGCGCTCCGTTGAGGCTGGCAATATAGGCCAGCAGCGCTCGCCGCGCCGCCATGACCGCGATGACATTGCTGACCAGCGCGCGGGGCAGCGACCACAGGGCTTCGCGTGCGCCATGATTCCATCCGGTACAGGCCGCGCGCACGATCAGCCGCCAGACCAATGTGAAACCGGTCGCCACCAGCAGGACGCGCGACGCGGGATCGGGAGGGGCTGGCTGGTAAAGGCCCAGCGTTTGCGCAATCGCAACGACCAGCCACAGCAAAAGGCCAAGATATCCCGCGACAATCACCAATGCCGCCAGTGCCGACCGACGGTCGCGGGCACGCATCCAGATTTCGGCGATCGATCCGCCCCATCCGGTCCGGTCCCAGCCGGAAAGCGCGATCCCGATCATCCAGCGCGTCTTCTGGCGCACGGCTGCGCGCAGATCGCCCGGAAAATAGGCGCGCGTCGCCACCAGTTCGCCCGCCCCATCCCGCTGCCGAACGAAGGCGCCGCGACCGCCCTGTTCGTGGATCCGGATGCCGAGCTCGTAATCCTCGGTCAGGCTGTCCGTGGCAAAGGGTGCGTTGCCGCCAGAAGCCCCGGCCAGCCGCTGCAATGTCGCTCGCCGAAAGGCGCAACCGACCCCGGCACAGGGCATGGCGACCCCCATGCGCGCGCGCACCGGCATCTTGCGCAGATGCGCCTCGGCAAATTCATCGGCATAATGCCCGCCGACCAGGCGGGACGCGCGATCGATCAGCGGGCGCACCGGGATCTGGACGAAATCATGGTCGCTCAGCCAGCGGCGATAGACCTGAAACTCGGCCGCATGCACGACATCCTCGGCATCATGCAGCACGATTGCATCGAAGCGCCAGCGCTGCCTCGCCTCGTCACCGGTCATTGCCTGCCAGATGCGGTTGAGGCAATCGGCCTTCGAGCTTGGGCCCGTCGTGGACATCGTCACGAGCCGCAGACGCGTATCGCCCGCCGCTCCATGCCGCGCCGCATCGGCGGTCGCAGGGTCGTTGGCATAGACGCCGACATAGAGCCTGTAATCGTCATCCGGCCAGCGCGCCAGGCAGTGCGCTACCATGTCGCCGATCACCTCGGCCTCATCCCAGGCGGGAACGAAAACGGCATAGCGCCAGGGCTGCCCGGCATCGGCATGATCGCGCTCGCGCGCCTGGCCGCTGTCGCGCAACAGATTGATCAACCAGACGAAATCGAGCGCGAGGTCGTCGAACGCTCCAATCAGGAACCAGATACCGGCGAATAACAGCAGCTCGTTGGCGAACAGATCGGCGGCAGAAAACAATGCTGTCAGCAGCGCGGTGGCAATGCCTTCAACACTGGCTGCATCCTGTGCGCCCAATTGCTTGCCCCCTGGCAGTCATCATGGAGCTCCCGTCTGGAACGCCCAGGCAAGGCGGACATCTGCGCTGGAGATCGATGAGTCGTTGCTTGTTACAGAAATGCCCGCTTCGGAAAGTTTCGTCAAAACAATTTGCGATTGATTTGCACGGCCCGATACGGTGAGCGCCAGGCCCGTCCTGCGCGCGGCCCAGATGGCCAGTGCAAGATTGGCCTCACCCTCGTCGCCCAGCTCTTCGCCGTCGAGCGGGATGTCGGGAAGCGGCAGCGGCGGAGGGATAAGCTGCAGCTTCCACTGCGGTTCGGCAGCCGAAAGCCGCTGTTCCAGCGCACGATAGGTGGCGAGCGTCGCGCCGGGCAGCGGGTTCGCGCGCACCTGCGCAAGGCGCTTGTCGCGATCGACCAGCACCGCCTCGGGCGACGCGCCTGCCAGCAACGCCAGCTCGCGCCCGACCAGCGCCGCGTTCTCGCGTTCCTTGAGCGAGGCGGCGCTGGCCGATGCCGATGCCAGCTGTGCAGCCTCCGCATCGCCTGCTGCCGTGCCGACGCGGAACTGGTCGAGACTGAGCTTGACCGGGCGGCCCAGCGCCTTGGCGAGGCCGGCCTCTCCAAGCGCAGCCGCCCGGCTGCGAAACTGCGGCGTCAGCACTGTCGCGCGAATGGTAAGCGGATCGCCTGCGAAATCGATATCGAGCTGGTCGATCTTCGCCTGGCGCGGAAACTGTTCGGCAAGCACGTCTCGCGCCTGGCGCTGCGCGCGCGCTTCCCAGGCGATCTGGCTGAGCGAATAGCCCAGCGGAATGGCGAGGCCAAGAAACACGGCGATGATCACGCCCGCCTGCACCCCGCTCTGGCGGCTGGTCAGCTTGGGACCGAAGCCATAGAGCCGCGCCATCACCGCAGCCGCGATGGCAATGGTCATCAGGTTGGTGACGAAGAGCAGCAGCGCGCCGAAGAACACCGTGGCGTTGAGCGTAGCGAGGCCGAAGCCCACCGTCGCCAGCGGCGGCATCAGCGCGGTCGCGATCGCGACGCCGACGATCGTGCCCTCTCGCCCCCGGATCATCGCATAGGCCCCGGCGAGCGCCGAGAACAGCGCGACCAGCAGGTCGAACAGATTGGGCCGGGTGCGTGCGGCGATCTCAGACGTGACGTCCTTGATCGGCGAGAAGAAGACCACCAGCGCGGTGAACAGCACGGCCATGACGATCCCTGCCGCCAGCGTCATCGCGGTGCGGCGGATCTCGTTGCCATCGATGGTCGCGATGCCGAAGCCCAATCCGATGATCGGACCCATCAACGGCGAGATCAGCATCGCGCCGATCACCACCGCAGGCGAGGACAACAGCAGCCCCAGCACCGCAATGCCCGCCGACATCAGGATCATGAAGGCATAGCGCGGGGTCAGGCTGGCCTCGTCATCAACCTTGGCAATCACCGCACGATGCTCGATGCCGGGGATCACGCTGCCCCGCCACCAGCTGCCCAGCGGCCCGGCCACACGCGCGGCAAAGCGGCCCAGGCCGGAGCTCTTGCCAGGGACCGGTTGCGCTCCGCCAGCGCTGCTAGTGAATTGAGACATCGAGGTTCACCCTTACCTGTCCGGGGGTGGACCCGCCCGGCCTTTGCCGATAGACGTTTGCACATCATCGTACCAGCCGTCAGCAGCCATCGCGCCGCTGGCGCGTTAGGACAACGGCAACTGACCGATCGGCCCCGCAAAGGGGGTTTGTTCTTCCAGAGCATATCCGGTCCAGTACGCTTGGGCATCGAAAAAAGGGAGCAGACATGGGCGCACAGGGGATACCGGGCGGCAGCGAGACATCGGCGCTGCGCAAGTTCCTCAACAGCGAGGCAGCTGGAGGCATCATCCTGATCCTGTCCGCAGCGATTGCGATGATCATCGCCAACAGCCCGCTCTATGACCTGTACCATCATGTGCTGCACGACATTCAGGGTCCGGTATTGACCAAGAAGCTGGGCCCGATGACCCCGCATCTGTGGATCAACGACGGTCTCATGGTCATCTTCTTCCTCTATGTCGGGCTGGAGATCAAACGCGAGCTCGTCGACGGACGGCTATCGACCTGGGACAAGCGCCGCCTTCCGGTGATCGCGGCAATTGCCGGCATGGCCCTGCCCGCGCTCATCTACCTTGTCGAAACCGGCGGAGACCCTGCGGTCGTCAACGGCTGGGCCATCCCCGCCGCCACCGACATCGCCTTTGCCATGGGCGTGCTGGCGCTGCTCGGCAAGCGTGCGCCGACCTCGCTCAAGCTGTTCCTGGTCACCGTCGCGATCGTCGACGACATGGGCGCAGTGGCGATCATCGCGCTGTTCTATACCGAAGGCCTCGCCCCCATCTGGCTGGGCGCAGCCGCAGTCGTGATGGCAGCAATGTACGCGCTAAACCGCTTCAGGGTGATGAACCTCATCCCCTATCTGCTGCTCACCGTGGTGCTGTGGTACGCGATCCTGCAATCGGGAGTGCACGCGACCATCGCCGGCGTGCTCGCGGCCTTCATGATCCCGATCATCAAGACCCCCGGCGCACCCGATGCCCATGACAGCCCGCTCCACCGGCTGGAACACGGCATTTCACCATGGAGCAGCTTCCTCATCATCCCGCTGTTCGGCTTTGCCAATGCCGGCGTTTCGCTGGAGGGCGTGGGGCTGGGCGAGGCGTTCGCGCCAGTGCCGCTCGGCATCGCGTCGGGCCTGTTCCTGGGCAAGCAGATCGGCATTTTCGGCAGCGTCTGGCTGTCGGTGAAGCTGGGCATTGCCAGCAAGCTGCGCGGCGCGACCTGGCTGCAAATCTACGCCGTCGCGGCCTTGTGCGGCATCGGCTTCACCATGAGCCTGTTCATCGGCGCGCTCGCCTTCCCCGGCAACGCGCTGCTGATCGACGAGGCGAAGATCGGGGTGATCATGGGCTCTGTCGTTTCCGCGCTGCTGGGCTATACCATCCTGCGCGTCTGCCCCCTGCACCCGCAGCACGAACAGGAAGAGCGCGAACAGGAAGAAGAAGTGGGCGCCGACGGTGACGTCGAAAGCCTGGAAGACGACGAGGACGAGGAAGTAGCACGCGCATGAAGATGTTCGCCCGTTTCGGCCTGCTGGCCCTGGTGCTGGCCTGCGCCGCTTGTGTGACCAAGCCGGCGCCCCAGGCCAGCAAGCCCGCCGACCCACTCAACGACATCGCGCGCCAGTATGTCCTGCTGTCGCTGGAAATCGGCACGCACGAGGACGGCTATATCGACGCTTATTATGGCCCCGCCGAGTGGAAGCAGCAGGCCGAGGCCAATCCCCGCGACTTGCCCACGCTGGCCCAGGCAGTCGATGCGCTCGACGCCAGCCTGATGGCGATCGATGTTTCGGACCGCGAGATCCTGGTACAGCGCAGAGCGAAATTCCTGCACGCCCAGCTCCATGCCGCACGCACGCGGCTGAAGATGCTACGCGGCGAAAAGCTCTCGTTCCGCCAGGAATCGCTCGGCCTGTTCGGTGCGACGCCGGACATCCAGCCGCTGGCAAGCTATGACCCGGTGCTGCAGCAGATCGAGACGCTGCTCCCCGGTCTCGGCACGCTGGCAGAGCGGGTCGATGCCTTTCAGGAACGCTTCGTCATTCCCGCTGACCGGCTAAAACCGGTGTTCGATCGTGCCATCGCCGAGTGCCGTGCGCGCACCGCCGCGCACATCCCGTTGCCCAAGGGCGAAAGCTTCCGCATGGAGTTCGTCACCGGCAAGCCGTGGAGCGGGTATAACTATTACCAGGGCAATCTCGCCAGCCTGATCCAGATCAATACCGACCTGCCGATCCGCATCAGCCGCGCGGTCGATCTGGGCTGTCACGAGGGCTATCCCGGCCACCACGCGCTCAACTATCTGCTCGAGCAGAAGCTGATGCGCGGGCGGGGCTGGGTGGAGTACAGCGTCTATCCGCTCTACAGCCCGCAGAGCCTGATCGCCGAAGGCTCGGCCAATTTCGGCATCGACCTTGCCTTTCCGGGCGACGAGAAGCTGGCGTTCGAGACGCGCGAACTCTACCCGCTCGCAGGCCTCTCCACCGCCGATGCGGCGCGGCTGGCGCAGCTGCAAAAGGCGCTTTCGGGGCTGCGCGGCGCGCGCTTCACCATCGCGCAGATGTATATCGACGGCCAGATCGACCGCGCCCAAGCGATCGCGATGACCCAGAAATACCAGTTGATGAGTGAGGCGCGGGCGAAGCAGTCGATCGGCTTTACCGATACCTATCGCAGCTATGTGATCAACTATGGTCTCGGCCAGGACATGGTGCAGGCCTATGTCGAGACAGCCGGACCCGATGCCAAGGCGCGCTGGGCGGCGATGGAGCGCGTGATCAGCGAACCGACCCTGCCGGTGGATCTGACGTTCAAGTAACCCGTTCTCCGGCGAAAGCCGGAGCCCAGGAGCGAGATTGCTCTATCCCGCATCTGGATTCCGGCTTTCGCCGGAAAACACTCAGCTGGCAAACAGCATCGCGTCGTCGGCGAACGCCTTGAACTCGAGCGCATTGCCCGCCGGATCGTGGAAGAACATCGTCGCCTGTTCGCCCACCTGGCCTGCAAAGCGGATATGCGGCTCGATCACGAAGCGCGTCCCCGCCGCCTTGAGCCGGTCGGCCAGCGCGTGAAAATCGTCCATCGTCAGCACCACGCCGAAATGCGGCACCGGCACGTCATGCCCGTCGACCGGGTTGTGATGCGCGCGCCGCGCCCCGGCCTCAGGGTCGAGATGCGCGACGATCTGGTGACCGAACAGGTCGAAATCGATCCAGTGATCGGACGAGCGTCCCTCGCCGCAGCCCAGCACCTCCTTGTAAAAGTGCCGCGCCGCAGTCAGGTCATCGACCGGAAAGGCAAGATGAAAAGGGCGGATGGTCATCTGATCGCAGTGCGCATCAGAAGCCGGTGAGCGCGGCGTCGAGACCGGTCGGCACCACGTTGATCACGATGGGCTTACCTTCGAGGTCAAGGAAGACGAGCTCGAGCTTCTTGGCCTTTTTGAAATTGGCGATATCGGTCGGGCCCAGCGGCTTCTCGCCGATACAGCCCTCTGGCAGGCAGCGGCTGAACACGATCTTGTCGATCGCCTTGGTCTGGTCGCCATCGACCTGGATCAGCGCGCCGGTATCGAGCCGGACGCCCAGCGGCACCTTGACCAGCAGGCCGGTCTTGCCGGTGGTCTTCTGCCGGGCGATCGCGACGCGGATCACTTCCTTCTGGTTGGCCTCGTCGATCAGCGATTGCACCGCGTCGCAGATTTCCTGTTCGCCGGTGCCCTTGCAGCCTGCGGTCCAGGGTTTGGCGCCATTGGTCCCCATCTTCGGCGTGATCGCCTGGGGTGCCGCCGGAGCGGTGGCGGCGGGTGCAGCCGGGGTCGCAGGCTTGGCGGTCTGCGCGGCAAGCGGGGCCGAGACCAGGGCTGCGGCCAACGCGAGCGCGGCCGAACGGAACACGAAATCCATCGCAATCACACTTTCTTCACTGGGCAGGCTGCCATGTCCACAAGGGGGGCGCCGTGCCGTTGCACAGGCTGATATACTCGCAGCCGCCAGGCTGTCCATCGCCCAGCGGCATGCCGTTGCGATCGTCCTCGCCAGCGGGACGCAGCTCGGGCGAAAGCAGCATGGGCAGCGGCGCGGAAAGGCCCTGCAGCAGCTGCAATGGCGTGGTGCTGTCGGGCGAGACCGGCAGAGTCACGCTGCCCTGCGGCGGCATGGCGATGATCGGCGGCACGGCGACGCTGGCCGTCGGATCGGCCGGAGCAGGCGGGGCTGCTGCACTGCCCGGCGGGGTGCTGCTGCTCGGCGGGGTGCCGTTTCCACCGGCAATCGGCAGCGTCACCGGTGGAACGGTGACGATCACCGGCGGGGCGGTGCCCACGGGTGGGGTAGGCGCGCCACCAGTGCCCGGCGGATCCTGCGCAGGCGGTGCGACGGCGGGAAGCACCGTCATCACGCCGGGGCGATAGGTGATCTGGTAATTGCGCGCGGTGCCGCGCGAGGCGTTGATGATATACTGGCCCGGTGCCGCATTGGCGCCGCCCGATGCGCGCAGCACCAGCCCGGTCACCACCGATGCGCTATCGCCGTTGCGCAGCCCCGAATAGCTGACCGTCAGTATCGGCTCTCTGCCGCCCTGCGTCATGGTCTTGTTGTCGGCTGTGATCAGCAACTGGGCCTGGGCGATGGTCAGGCGGCCGGGGATATAGCTGAAATCATAGTTGAGGGCCGATCCGCCCGATGCGGTGATCGCATAGAGGCCGACATCCGACCCGATGGTCGCAGTTGTGCCGAAGGTCAGCCCGGTGACCACGCTGGCATTCTCGCCGTTGCGGAAGCCGCTGATGCTGGCGGTGAAGGTCGGGTTCGCAAGGCCGTATTCGCGGCGCGCATCGTTGACCCGCACCTGCAGCAGCGCCTTGGTGATGGTGAGCGCGCCGGGCACATAATCGAACCGGTAATTGGCTGCCGTCGCGCCCGATCCGGTAATCACATAGCTGCCGACATTGCTGCGCGCATTTGCTCCGGTCGTCAATCTGAGCCCGGTGACGCCCTGGTCGGTATCGCCATTGCGGAAGCCGGTGATGCTCGCCGTCAGCGCCGGATTGGGCGCGCCATAGGTCCTGGTCTTGTTATCGATGGCAACGGTGAGCGTGGCCGGATTGATGACGAGCGTGCCGGGAACATAGGCAAAGTCATAGTTGAGCGCGCTGCCACCCGAAGCCGTGATCGCATAGCTGCCCACGCCCGAGGCCTGGGTCGCGGGCGTGGCGAGCGCCAGCCCGCTGACGACGCTGGCCGTATCGCCGTTGCGCAAGCCGCTGATCGTGCTGGTCAGCGCCGGGTTGGCAAGACCATATTCGTGCGTCTTGCCATCGGCGGTTACGGTAAGCAGCGCCCGGGTGATCGTGAGCGTTCCCGGCACATAGGCAAAGTCATAGTTCGCCGCGCTGCCCCCCGATCCGGTGATCGCATAGGTGCCGACATTCGAGCTGATACCCGCATTGGTGCCATAGACGAGGCCGCTCACGACGCTGGCGGTGTCGCCATTGCGCAGGCCGCTGATGGTGCCGGTGAACACCGGGTTGGCGAGACCATATTCGCGCGAGGCATTATCGGCGGTCACCGTCAGCAGGGCGCGCGTGATCGTCAGCGTGCCGGGCACATAGGCAAAGTCGTAATTGGTGGCGGATGCGCCGGAACCGGTAATTGCATAGCTGCCGACCGACGAGCCGCTGGTCGCGCTGCTGCCATAGACGAGCCCGCTGATCACACTGGCGGTATCGCCATTGCGCAAGCCGCTAATGGTGCCGGTGAACACCGGGTTGGCCAGGCCATATTCGCGCGAGGCATTGTCGGCGGTCACCGTCAGGAGCGCCTTGGTGATCGTCAGCGTGCCTGGCGCATAGGTAAAGTCGTAATTGGTGGCAGATGCGCCGGAACCGGTAATGGCATAGCTGCCAGCATTGCTCGCGATCGTGGCGACCGACCCAAAGACCAGACCGCTGATCACGCTGGCGGTATCGCCGTTGCGGAAGCCCGTTACGCTGCCGGTAAAGGCGGGGTTCGCCAGCCCGTATTCGCGCGTGGCGTTATCCGCCGACACCGTGAGCAGCGCCTTGGTGATCGTCAGCGTGCCGGGGACGTAGGCGAAGTCGTAGTTGGTCGCCGTCGCCCCCGATCCGGTGATCGCATAGGTTCCGACGTTGCTTGCTGCGGTGGCGACCGTGCCATAGGTCAGACCGGAGATGACGCTCGCGGTATCGCCATTACGGAAGCCCGTGATGCTGCCAGTGAGTGTCGGATTGGCGAGTCCGTATTCGCGCGTCGCGTTGTCGGCGGTCACCGTGAGCAACGCGCGCGTGATCGTCAGCGTACCGGGAACATAGCTGAAATCATAGT
>CEPQ01028328.1_pt1 | contig 29673 bp, 18 predicted proteins | sample 530411 | NCBI WGS metagenome assembly CEPQ01 (sample SAMEA2620039, study PRJEB7988) | marine metagenome | isolation source: saline water (ENVO:00002010), including
TGGCTTCTCAATCACTGCATTCCTGAAGGCAAAGAAAGCCCTTCAGGAGCAGGCATAAGAAAAGCCGCCCATCAGGGCGGCTAAGTATTTGCTGTATATTCAAAAGGAAACAGAAGTGAAGAAACTACTTATCGCATCGCTATGCACTATTGGACTAAGTGCATGCTCATCCGATCCAGATTTTGACCTAAACGTATCAATGGGAGCTGATCCAATCTTTGGAACTCCGTATGAGATGATTCTGATCACCGCTAAAGATGACGAGGTCGAATTAGAAGAAGTAGTCGTGAATAGGGGCAATTGTGAGGTCAATACGAAAGAACTGCCCGTTACACTCGGCTATGGTGAGGCCAGAAAATTCGGTGTGCGTGCCAACGAGTGCGGCGTCAGAGCATTGGAAGTAATTACATCCAGAGGCAGCTGGACTGAAGAATTTACTGGTTACTGAGTTGCCACCCAAACGCCCAGACCACTACCGTTCTGGGCAATACCAAATGGTCTAATCTCGAACGATGCTTATCTCTAACCCAGGGAAACTTTCCGCCAGAAAGTTAAAGACCGCTAGAGTTCTCCGACAGTATTAATTTTGAATAAATAAAGAAGACCACTGAGGGCCTACTATCCGCCCCAGCGCCTTGCGCAGGCTTCTTTACTAAATTTAGTAAACTAAACCGCCTGTACGGTGCCGATAGATATCAATGATCTTATGTGTTCACCCAGCACATTTGGAACAGCGCCTCCTTCTATCAACAAGCCAGCTTCCATATTCTTTTCCATTGCATGCCCCGTGAGGTTTGCACTAGTTATGAAACAAGTTTTTCCATCAGCGACTACGACCTTTGCGTGCACTCGCCCACCGGCAAAAGCTTCAGTTTTATCTCTCCAAGCAAAAAGTTTGGCCTCAGGAACAAGAGTCTTCATTTTACCAATAGCATCAAATGAGATGCTGCCGCCGTGGTCCTGTGATAGTTCAAGAATCATCGATATGACTACGCCACGATCATTTGCTGCATTTAGTGCTTTGACAATCGTCGATATATCGTAGGCCACGAAGCTTGTGATGAACAAAGACCGCTCAGCGGAGTTGATAACCTGCAACATAACCTGCTCAGTTCGACGAGCAGATACAAAAGGTGTCGTTGGGCCAGTCCATACAAGTTCTGTAGACTGCTCCTTTGTGGCTTTGGTGTAGACGTAACAGGCGGCTAGAAGCATTGATGCTAGCTCGTCTGAGCCAACATCGGCGTTCTGCCACTCTTCGACAACCTGCTGAACTGCGGCACTAGCCAAAGGAGTGCTCACAACGTCTGCCAACCTCCCTTGAGTCATACTGACATCGGTTCGACGAACACTAGCTGCAATCGCCTGGACTTTTTCTGGAGACACCAGCGAGACTAACGCTGCAATAGCACTCAAGAGTTCATCCATATTAGAAACCCTTGAAGAAAGCTGCGTCTGCACGCTCTAAGGTCGGAACCAGCAATGATCGATCCAGATAGCGGTTACCTCGCTCACAAGAGGTCTCCGCAACCAAGCTGCAAGCATGGCAGGCAGCTCCATGCAGCGAGCGATCCTTTTCAGGGTCATGCTCTGCACAAAGCGGATCTGATGAGCAAATTCTTGACCGATTCAAAGCCTGTTTCAATAGCCGGCCAAGGTTTTCTGGTTTGCCAAGATCTACGAGGCCGCCCAAGGTGCCATCAGAATCAGCGGCAGCCGTATAAATCAGAATGCCTGCCTGCTGACTTTCACCCGATGTATCGGCATAAATTCGCTCACGAATACTCGCTGCGTTATATCCACATTCCAGAGCCAACTCGCGAATCAGAAGGTGGGATAGAGTGTGTAACATCGCATATCGAATACCTGGGTAACCTTCACTAGGATCAAGATGGCGAGAGTTGCGCCAACCGGTATGCCCACCTCGAAGCATCTTGTCGACCTTCTTAACGCCGTCCAATGCCTCCCATTTGACGAGTGCAGTTTCATCAAACTGAATAAAAATTCCTTCTCCATGAACCTGACTTGCAGGAACCCAGTCTGGCTGACTGCGAGACAGGCTTGCCATTTGTGGTCGCTCATTCGGATCGCAAGACTCTTCGGGCGCTTCGACTCTAGTGAAGCCCAGCAACGCATTCACTTCCCGTAGACGCTCTAAAAGCAGAACTCGGCTGATATAGCTTTCCAAGCCTACTGGGGTGGCGACTTTTTTACTCATAAAGTGCGGATAGTCCGTAGGAGGATTCGCTTCGGTCAGCACATCCCATTCTGGCCCTTTAATGTCAGCTTCTCCGACAACTTCTTGCCCACCACCTGACCGCTGGGCTTCAATAGCTGCCCAGATAGCGGAAGCCTCATATTTATCTATTCCAGGCAGCGCCCCAGTTTTTTTCAAGGTTTTTACTGTCAGCGCTACTTCGGCTTCCGATTCAAGATCGTCAAAGAAATCCCAGCCATCTTGAATCAGCTGACTGAGCGGGTCTTTAGTTTGTGGAATGGCGAGCGCCGAAAGTGTGATCGGAAACCAACTATTAGTGGCCCCCAGCAGAACACCGCGAGCTTCCTCGTCGCATTCATGGTCAAAGTGATCTAAATGCGGGTGCCGTCCTCGGCAGGCTGGTAGGTTCTCTTTCCCAGCTTTACCAAATGCGTGCGCCATGCTTCTGGATGCTCCGCAAGCATCACACTTCACCCACAGGTTTTCAGTTTGTAAAGAGGCCCCGCTTTCGAAGAATCGCAAAGTGCCTTTACACGAACTGTTACCACCATGAACGAAGTAGTGCCAAGGGAAGTCATCAAGGTGGCCATCACGGCAAGCTAATAAGAAACGTGCGGGCACAGCATCTGCATCCTTCGCGGGTTGATCTCCCTTAGATCCGCGACAGCCTTTATGTACGAAGCGAGTTCGCTCAGGCCTAAAGCGATTTTCCTTAATCTCGAATAGTCCGGCATCAAAGGGCGAAAGCAGGCCACACTTCACGCAGCGCATCCATCGAGGAAAGGGGCGAACTGGAACACCAATATTGGCCTCGGCAGACCAAACATCGACGAGCTCACTCTTCTGGAATGGAGGCATTCGTAAGCTCTCAACCTGCGTCCCCAAAACTTTTCCGACTGCAGCTAATAGACGTGCCTCCTGAATGGGTTGGCAGCGATCCTTTTCCCATCTATCGATTCCGAGGGTTACCACGGACAGACTTGGTAAATCGATCAATGCGCCTGGGCCATAAGTCCACAGCAATTGACTTGGTCGAACCTCACCGACTGGCGTTTTATTGTTAACGATCATGTTTAATCCTCATCCTGTGTGGCGGGACGAGGCTTCCAATCGTGATCGTCCGTAATATGGCTTGTATTCATAATCAGGCGCACGCCGGGCTCAACCTCCCGCATCGACATCGGCACCGTCCAGTTATCCCAAGCTTGAACACCTGGACTCTTGATCAAAGCCACTGTTTTGTCTTTTTCTGGGCCTCGTTTTTCATATGCCAAAATCCTACCGCCCTTGCTAACTTCTTTCGCCCACTCATCAGCACGCTCTTTCAGCTCTGTCTCAGCGAGCTGCTTTCGCGAATTATCTTCAGCGACGTTCCCCGCGCGATTTGCCAACACTTTGATGGCATCGACCATTTCAGCTTGATTGGACATGCTCAATTTACCCGCGCCTTCATTCGGGCTAAATTCGTCATTCTCAAGGCGCATCAGACTCAATAGCGAACCTGTTAGCCCTCGATCCATCGCACGTGGTGAGAATGGAGTCACCGACTGTGCCTCTACGTGCTTGTAGAAAGTGGCGTGGTAGTGTTCGAAGGTTTCGTAATGGGAAAGATCCCGTGGTCGCGCCCAAGTGAGTACGGTGCAAACCAAGCCAGGGAAAGAACGACCGACGCGGCTGGTTGCCTGAATGTATTCGGCAGTCCCCTTGGGTTGCCCGTTCACAGCCATCAGTCCGAGCCGGTTTACGTCGACCCCCACGGAAAGCATGTTGGTGGCCAGCACCACATCAATGGCCCGCGTATCTCCTTCCTGCCAGTGGGTAACATATTTACCGGTAGTGGGATCGAACTCAGACTTGAACTTGACCTCAAGATTATCAAGGTACTTGGGAATATCCTGACTCGATACACGCGACGTCAGTTCACGAATATTACTGACACTACGTTGAGCCAATGCAGGCCGATCCACCATGCTCATCTGCACGCGGTAGGAACGTGTCTGCACATCGTCCTCCGCCAGTCGCTTCATCCCGCCCAATTCACGCAGCGAGTTGAAGTAGCCGACTATGGTCATGTACGGGTCAGCAGGTTCGCCGAAGTGATCGAACAGTTCCTGCGCTGCTGTCAGGAATGCGGTGTAGACTCGGATCAACATCGCGGGGCGAGAACTGCCGGGAGAGCATACACCTAGGTAACGACGTCCAGGTTTATCTTCAATCGGCCTCTGCACCGAGAAAAAGTTATCCTCTACATCCAGACCGTGTGGCGGAAACACGGAGACGCGACGCATAAAGACGTTGTTCACTTGCTCCTTGGCTTTACGCACCGTTGCCGTAGAGGCGATGATTTTGGGTTTGACGCTTTTGCCATTTAGCACCCAACCACACAACTCGTCTACAGCGGTCTCATACAACCCCACCATCGTGCCCAGTGGACCACTGATCAGGTGAAACTCATCTTGAATAATAAGATCGGGAGGGCGAATCGGGTTGATGGTTTTAACTTTTGAGGAAGGTAAACCCTTGGCCGCTTGGTGATTGCCATTGCAGTCGGCTCCCTGCCAAAGCAGGCCGTGGCGTTCACATTCCTGACCCACACGACCAAAAAGCGTGCGCACCTGACCACGCCACGCCATCATGGCGAACTTATCGACGGTTGCGATCATCATGGTGGGTGGGCGGTGGTAGATCTCTTCGTCCACCGCCAGCACCGGAATACCCGGATGTGGCTGCTTGCTGGATTTCCCTTTCGAAAAGTCACAGCGCCCCTTCTTGTCGCCGCAATAAACAAACGTGCGACCGCGCGCCTTATCAACCTCAACGTCTCGCCCTGGTGCCACTTCAGAGCCACACCATGGACAACTGGTAAGCTGCGCAGGTGATGCAGCTCCGGCGTTGTACTTGCCGGGATTGCGTACATCTTCGATCGCGCGATGGCTATCTTCAGTCGTTCCGGGTGTGACTTTGTTGCCCACCCAAAGACCAATAGTAAAGGGTTCTGTGCCTAACGAATTATCGCCTTTCGCCAGAGCCTCTCGGCGTAGAATCTCCATCGCACAAATCAATGCTGTTGCACGCTGGAACTGCTGAAGAGTCAGCAGCCGGAGCGTGTAGCGCATGATAACAGCCAGTCCCCGCGTGCTGTCATAACCTCCCAGATTACCCTGCATGCGTCGAATGGCCATGGTAAAGGCTGCCACACCCAAATAGGCTTCGGTCTTACCACCACCGGTGGGGAACCATAGAAGATCAGCGTAGGCTTCAACCGGCTCAACACGATCGGGGTGGCCGGGGTCAGCCAATGAGGGGACGGAGAGCAGCAGAAATGCCAACTGAAACGGACGCCAGCTGCGATTTTTCACTACGTTAAATTGATCGACGGTGACGTCTTCGCCTCGACGTTTAGCCAATGCATAAATGCTGCGTACCCGTTGAGTGGCCATCGCTCGGTTGGCAAACCGAAACGCTTCCAGCGCCTTTTCATTACCTCTCAAAGTATCGATGCCATGCTGCAGGCGAGATTGAATCTCCTGGCAGCGGTCCATCGCCTGTTCTGACTGAGCATCATAACCGGTGACGCCTATACCAATCCGTGCGCGCTGTTCATCTATCCACGCAGCATAATCCTCGGTCAGCATGTTCAGGGCATCAACCAATGAGTCGATATCCAGGGTCGCTAGCCGCTCCATGTCGAGCAAGCCGCTACGAACCATTTCGCGCATCGCCGGTCGGTCGGATGGGTCAAGACCCGGCGTCTCGGTGACCTGCACTTCATACTGCGGCATCACCGTGGTACGCACTTCGGTCGCCAACGTCACAACGTCTGAGATTTCCGCATGAACGGCCACACTATGCCCCACCGCGAATTCGACTCGGTTGCGGTAGATCATCTCCAATGCTTCGCGCTCAGGGTCCATACCATCGGCATCAAGCACTGGTCTGCGTCGGAAAATTGCTTTCTTGTCGGCATCTTTTTCGGAGCGAACGATTAACTCCGGTTGGAACACCCAGGCCGTATCGCGGTTGGTTTCCGGCTCTTCCTGAGCATTTACCAAAAATAAGGTAACAAGCCGGTCTCCGTTGGCGTTCTTAGCTCTAACAGAGCCCTGAATGCGAACTTCGGGGAATTCATTGTCAGGTGCCTGATGCGAAATAACACCCTCTGTGAGCGGCAGCAAAATCTTTCCACCACAAGGGATACGCTGCCAAACTTTGGCCTTTTGTCCGTTGGATTTAACAAGCTCGTGATCATCATTGGAAACCCGCTCATAGCGCCCCCAGCGCGCTTCTATCTCAATGGTTTCAGCGTCGCCATCGACACAGAAAGTCATGCCAAGACTGCTGGGGACTAACGACTGGTTACTTGCCGCATCAATCTCATCAGCCGAGTCAGCCTCTGGCTCGACTCGTCCAGTGGCTGTTCCAAATTCAGCACCGGGCTCATGTCGTCCGGGTACTTTCGCCTCGGTGGGCTCCTCAGTTTCTTCGTTCACTAAGGGGCCATCTAAGCCCTCAATGCCACCTTGGGCGGTCTCACGCGGCGCCAGTTTGCCAACCAGGTAGCGATCCCGCACACCCATATCGACAATCCGCTCGCTGGGGCCTCCAGCCGGGCCAAGTAAGTCGTCCATCACAGCTAACTGCAGCAGTTCACGAATGTAGGCTTGATCCTCAATAACAGGCACTTCAGCGATAGTCTTATGCAGCGCCTTGGGAAGCGCTTCAATAAAATCAGTCCACTGAATCCGACCAATATTGCCAGAAGACGGCGGGGTGAACGATGTAAGGCCAATCGAGACTGTTGGCTCAACCACCAGCAAACGGTCGAAATAAATCGTAGTGGTCTCAAGGTCAGAACGTACTCGCAGTACCCGTCCGACACGCGTGATGTGACCAGCGGTATTTAGAACCAATACCCAATCATCTTCGGCGATGGCTTGGTACAGCGAGCGCTCGCCTTTCATATGTACGGTATAGCGAGCATGCGTGGTATCAACTACGTAGTCTTTATCAATGCAGAGCCAAGAATTTTTCGCATTGCTTGATATATTACTTTCAGTCATACGTGCTTCCTATCAATCATCAAATGCTCCGACGCCGTCAGGATTTATGCCCGCCTTGAGCATTTCGAATTCTTTCAAAAACTGATCCACGGCTTCGCGTGCCATGTCTGGAACCGCACCCGACTTCTGCAGGTCAATCAATCGTTGCGCACAGTTCTCTGTATCCAAGTAACGCTCTATCCACACCGGATTCAAACGTGGTTGAAGGCGCACAGCCCAATCACCCATCGTTTGTGATCGAGTGTGCGAGCAGAATTTAGGTAGAAATATCAGCAGATCATCATTTGTAGAAGTTGCCACTTCACACCATGACCTAGCCTCGTCAGCATCGCCCCATTGGCACCATGCGGCCAACAAGCGTGCAAGCTGTGAATGCGCCAGTAGTTCGCTCTGGCTGAGTTTAGTATTCAAACCGTTAAGCCAGCAGGCCTTCAGATCGTCAACTTCGGCCGCCGCCGCCAGCGCCTCTTCTCCACCCTCAGATTCCTTTTTAACCTCGTCGGAGAGTGCTGCTATCAAATAGCGCTGGACTCCGAGCGAACGTCCTTCGTCTATCGCGGTCTTGAGCAAGCTATGCCGCGGTGCCCGGTCGACTCGCTTGAGAAGGTGATATACCACTCGTGAGACGCGTGATTCGTTGCCAAAATCGAAAGAACCACGTTCATCACTGGCGAGAACAAGCGAGTCTCCGATATTAAGGAGCACATTGATGAACACCGAGATATGAGCATCAGGAATGTCCTCTTCAACGTGATCCATCAGTCGTTCAAGTAGAGTACGTGCTTTTGAAAGTCCGTCGGGTCGCTTCACGTTCGTGGCTTGAACCAACGCATCGCCCAATTCAGCTGGCGTTTCAGCCAAGTTCAAAAGCGCTAGCATTTCGCTACGGCGGACAGACCCAGGTGGGACGGTCATCCGGAAGTAAGTGGGGAAAACATCAGGGTGGCAAGCGCGAAGATTCCGCCGCCACTCCCTCAGCCAATCGGTGCCATAACCCATTTGACCAATTTTCGGAAAAATGCGCTCAAGCAGATCTTTTGTGCTCGAACGCAGCGACTCCGGCAATGCTTGTGCCCATTGTTCATGGAAGACTGCGGTTTCTTGTCGCTCCGCTTCGTAACTGTGGTTAGGGCTGTGCCCAGAAAACTTGTCCTGATTCGAGCGAATAACGTCGTACAGGCAGGGCAAAAAAACGCGAAGCGCCTCTAGTACGATGAAGTCCACAGGATTCACTTCCCCACGCACTGCCGGATATGTCACGGCCAGTGTGTTCGTGAAACGGACGACATCACGTGGGACCTGAATAAGCGGATCAATCCCATCGTGAAAGGCATTCGTCCAATAAGACTGATCGAACAGACCGTATGGCGTGTCACCGAGAATCCCATCAAGGCGTTTAAACAAAGCTGCCCGGAGAGCCACTCGATCGACCGGCGGCAACTCAAACGGCACCTGAATAATTTTCTCCAGGTACCGTTCCCCAGGCATACCACTCTGTTGCTCAATAGCTTGCGCGGCGACTTCACGATCGAAGGCGAGTAGGTAAACTACATTGGGAAAGTCACCCAATGCTTTAATGACAGTAAATAGCTGGCGGGTCTCTTCTGGTGTAAGACGATCAATATCATCAACTACAACCAAAATTCGCTTGCCAGCGTCCCGCAATATTGTGCTGATTTTAGACTTAAGAGCGGGAACGTCTTTAGGCTTACTCTTGGTAACCATTCCGATCAGTTTACCGATCTTACTCCCTGCGCCGCCAGTCATGCCGCTGAGGTCGACCAGACCGCCTACACCTTCGGCAAAATCGCCCAGCAGGTCTCCCAGTTTTTTGAACTTTTCACTTTTGGTAGGCAGCACGGCCTGTAACTGGCCAAGAAAAGCGCGAGCAAGATTTTCCTGGCCGGAGAACCACCATGGATTAAAGTCTACGACAACGGGCTTCTCTTTCTCGGGCAGCTGTTCGAGAAAGTGCCGGACATAGCTCAGTACCGTGGACTTTCCTGAGCCCCACGGGCCATAGAGCGCCAGTACCAAGCCATCATTGCCGGGATATCGGCAAATGCTATTGGCAAGACTTTCTGCGAACGGAGAGTGCCCAAACAGATCGTCTTGGGGGTTGGAACTTGGGTGGTCGGCAGAAAGTGCTGTCATCCAATATCTCCGGAAAATAAATCCTCCTGAGGTACAGGTTGAGCAACTTTCGAACGGCGTCTACGTTTGACTGGTGCGGGCGCAGCAGCCTGTGCTTGCGAAAACTCCTCAAAGCGCAGCTTGTTTAAATCCGTTAATCGATGCATCAATTCAGCGGTTACATCTTCCGATAGCGCCCAACGCCAAGGGTCATTTGCGGAGCCACCACTGAAGTCCCTGAAATCGTAAGTAATATCCAGATCATCCCAGCCGTAGGCTAAAGCAACTTCGGTGTCAATTGACGCCAGTAGCCTCCTCAGCTCTGCAATGATAATGTTGGTATTGGAGGGTGAATGGACAGCATTGATTACATCCGTAAGCCCACACCCATTTTCGGCGCTGTACTGTACTGTCAATTTATTGAAAGCAATTGCGGCAGATTTCCCCTGATTCGACACCTCAAATTCCGGCAACGGATACTTGTTTACCGATTCAGTAATGGAAATCTGCAATCGACCTTCAAGCTTGCCACCGGAGAATGACTCGACCCACTTCCTAAAAAGACCGCTTAAACAAATCGCATATAAATCTGGCCTGCTCTCCTCAATGAGAACAACCTTATTCGTATAAATCCAATCCGAAGGCGCAGGCATACATACTGGATACTTTGTAACCTTTGAAAACGCGACGAAGGTTTCCTGCCTCCGCAATCGACGCATCAGCTCCGCCCGGTGATTCCAGAATTGCCACCAACGATCAATCAGCCCCTTGTAACTCTTGAGCGCCGTACTAGTGCGAGAGGGAAGACCTTCTTCAATTAGAAAGCGATAAGCCTCTGGCCATGTGCTGCGAATCTCATCCAAATCGCGATCTGCAATGTCCAACGCCCAACGTTCAACTCGGGTAAGTGCCGAGCTTGTGATGTCGTCACCTGTTATGTATGGCCGAAGCAGGGAATTGTCCTCACCTCTCAGACGTTTAAACCAAGAACTTTCATCAGAGATTACAAATGCCAGTCCCTTGCTGTTATTAACTCCTTCAAATGAAAATATCTCGTTTGGAAGCTCTTTCGGCTCCCATACATCACCAAATTCGGGCTCAAGTCGTGAACCTATGCGAGGGCAATCAGCACCGTCCGCATCTCTCACACCTTTCCAGAAGCCTTTGCGGAAACACACAATTGCGACATCCACTGCCGCAGCACCAGGCCATGGTATGGCTTTGCGGGCGTGATAGATCTCACCTTGCTGTGTGACTACGCCAAGACCAACAGTGATTGCGCTACCCTCGGCGATGTTGCTTGTAGCTAGCAATCCGTAACAGCCTTCTTGACGAATCAGATAAACTGCTCGGCGATGGAAGACGACACACAAGTCTATCTTCCCCGGTGGGGAGCCCAGAATCATCTGACATTGCCATTGCATGCGATCACCTAATGATCCTTTCCATAGGCGATTACCGATAAATGGTGGATTCCCAACAAAGGCATCAAACCCAGGTTGCTCACAAACAAACACCTCAGGAAATTCCAAAGGCCAGTGAAATGGGCGGCGTCGCGGCTGTTCAGCCGTCAAGTCATTTAATAGAGTACGGCAAATACGATTCGCAATTGACTGATTCGCTTCAACACTCCCATCTACTGCCTGGCCTGCCAGAATAGCGAGTGACGCAAGACTGTTTCCTAATGCAGATACATTTCCCCCAGAAGCTAATACGTCTCCAATAAACGCATCAGCAATCCTCTCGGCTACATCAAGACGAATGTGGGATTCTGCATCCAATCGCGCCATAACTTCTACATCACGAATATCCCTGATTGGCATGGCACGCAACTGTTGTCGCAACTCAATCGCTGTTTTAACAGCGCGTTCAATGTTTTGCCCGAACAGTCGCTGCTGACCTTTACCAGTCGGATTCATTGACAACTCGGTGAGCTGATCCAGTCGGTGAATGCCCAATAAGCTGTCGCCAGAACGCAGGTTATGATCAAGGAAGCCAAATGGGCGCCCCTTGGCCAACGTTACCAACCAGATCGAGAGCTTGGCGAGTTCAACTGCAAGCGGATTCAAATCGACACCATACAAACAGCGCTCAGCGATGAGGCGGCGAGCGATTACCGTGCGGGCTTCACTATCGCGCGGCAATGGTTCCTTGGCAGCTCCTGCTTCCAGAACCTCACCATCCACACTAACGGTGTTGCCCGAGGCCTCGGCCAATGCCCATGACTCAACGAGGCGATCGGACAACCATCGACAGGCTTGAACCAGGAAGGCTCCCGAGCCCATGGCGGGGTCGCAAATTTTGAGGTCGAGCAGTTCGGCGGGCGATTTCAGCGCCCATTGATCGCGTGGCGCTCCCTCTGCTGGGCCGATATAGGCCACCGGTGTGAGGGTCTCGGTGACGATCGCTTCGGTCAGCGATTTCGGGGTGTAGTGGGTACCGGTTTCGCGCCGATCGGAACCGGTGGTGACGATGAAAGCCCCAGCGGGATAGACCAGCGGATAGCCCCACGGATCGGTGCGCAGCAGATGGGCATAGGGTTTGACGCGGTCGCGCAGCTTGGTATCGCCCAAGCAGGCTGTTAGCAGTCGATCAGCCAGAGCGTCATCGACGGCTTTGGCCAGATCATTGCGCACCCGGCTGGCAGAGCTGCCGGAACGTTCTTGCAGTAGCTCCGCCATTTGATCAGCACCATCCAAGCGAGCGGAATCCAGCTCGGCCAGTTTGACCCATGGGGTCTTGGCGCTCTTGGTGGCATCCAGTTCCAGCGTAACTTCATCAGTGCGCTTGACGGTGCGTTCGAGCAGGCCCTCGTACACGTAGCCGATCTGTTCGACATCCAGTGCGCGGTATGACAGTGTGCGGCCCTGGAATTGCTGGATAGCCTCTAACAACAGCAGCACGGTGCGGTTGTCGATGGGCAGAGGTTTGGCAGCGTCGTGCCGCCAGTTAGAGCCTTTGGCTCGACCTTCGAGGAAGGGGAACCGGTCTGGGTCGAAGAGTGAACCGCCCAGCGCCGGGAGGCGCAGATTCTCGTGCTCGATGCCACCGAACACCGCACGGAAAATCGCCAGTAAGCGCGACCACGCATCCCAGCGGCGCTCAAGGATCTCTTCGGACTCTTTGCGCAACTGCATGCGCAAGGTGGAGAGCGCGTAGTTGGCTTCGTAGAGTTCGTCGCCCATCAGCAGCAGACCACGCTCCTCGGCGGAGAGCAGAAACACCAAGCGCATCATCACCGTCAGCGCAGCCTCGTACAGCTCGGGTTCCTTGACGTCGTGCAGCAGCTCGCGGTTGCGATCCTGGTCGGCTTTGTCGAGGGTCTGAATCAATACTTCGACGGCGCGGCGGACTTGCTCACCAAGGGCATCGGTGACTTCGTCCTGAAATTTAAGAGAGCGCTCGAACAGTGCGGGCAGCTGTTCAGATTGGTCGACGAAGAAACGACGAATGCCAAGCAGATGCACGAAGGCCTGCAGGGTAATGGGCTCCTGGCTCCAGATGCGGGCGTACCAACTGGCAAAGGTGCTGACTGCACCCACGGGGGCATCCACCAGCATCCAGCGCTCGCCGTTGGTCACCAGCCCGAGGCGACAACCCAGTGAGCGGCACAATTGCACCATGCGATCGGCGGGGGTGGCGGCCCAGCCGTCCTGCTTGTGCGTAGCATCAAGATCGACTTCCGGAGCATAAGCCTGAATCAACAACATTGGCTTATTGGCTTGCTGCTCATCTACCACGGCAAAATCGGGTATTAGTGTTGCGCCGTGTTCAGGCAAGCTCGTTTTTAAATTGGATGCGCACCAGTCTGCGCGTTTGAGTACGTCACCCTTGCCATCTTCATCCAGTTCAAGGCCGCGCGACAGCACTTCGACAATCCAGGCCGCATGTAACTCTGGAAATTGTGGATCATCCAGATCCTGCGCCTCACGCCATTCATCATAGGCTTGGCGCAGGCGTTTACGCTTAATACCATCAAGCTCTTCCAGCCCTTGAGGGAATGCCTCTTTTAGAACAGGAACGGCGAGAAAAGGGCCTGATATTTCAATGAGCGATAGCCATTCGTGATGTTTGTCGTAACTCATGCGGCACCTCCCTGAAGAGATGATTCTGGTACCAGAAAAATCACAGCAACAGGGAAAGTACGATCATTGAGTCTGGCGTAGCGAGTTTCGATGGCTTCAGCCTCCTGCTGGCGTTCTGTAGGAATACGGGCAAGGCGAGCCTCTAATGCCGCAGTATCGCGCTTGAGCTGTGTGCGTTCATCTTCTGTGAATAATGAGAGCTGAGATGGCTCTTGATCCTTTTCAAGCTCAGCTTTGATTGCACGCTCAAGCTCGTCCAGCACCGCATTGATGTCTGCTACTTCCTGCTGCTTACGGGACTGGAGAGTGTTGGTAAGAAATTTCAGGCGGTCTTTGGATCGAGCATCAACCGTTTGCAAGATTGAACTTTGTGCTTGATCGAAACGCACACGGATAGCATCAAACAGAGAGTCTTCAGCTTTAACTGGCTTGGCCTGGTCCAACCACTGCTGAACTTTGGTAACACCGTCTTCTCGGCGGAACGATTTATCGCCCAAGTAGCCTCCGGCGGCTGTCAGCTCTTCGTGAAGACGATGATGATTGCCACCCGTGACGACGAGCCGAGAGATAACTACGACGGCAGGGCCATCTATCATCATGTCTGGCACCGAACGCACGGTCACTCGATGCAACTTCTTCACGTCATCTTGTGCCCAGACTTCCGCGCGCAATAAACGCAAGCACATTTGAACCAAGCGGTGGTTCAAGTGAACGAGCACCACATCATCACGACCGGTAGCTACGTTATGGTCAAAGGTGATAGGTCGAATTTGCTGGGTATGAGGGTGGCGTAAGCCTTCAAGGCAGCGTGCCCAAGAGCCCGACAACGCGGGCATTCGGAAAACGGAGCCTGCAGGAGTGTCTTTCAGTGCGATGGGTTCAAGCGGTGGACGACCCGCCAAGAGCAGGCCTATTTTAACCGCCATGAGGATATGATCAGGTGTGAGGTGGAAATCCTGCTGTGTGGTTAACAGTCGGTCGTGCAATTTTGCGACTCGATCTTTCAATTCACGCTCGGCACGCACGAAACGCCGGGCCTTTGCGATTTTGGCTTCAGCAAGGCGGGTGTCGAGGTCTTTGAGCGTACCTTCAATCAACCCAGACATTTGCGGTGCAATAACCGGGTTTACGCTACCCATATCTGCACGCATAGATTCGAGCTTACGGAGCGCTCGAATGATATCTTCACCATGGCCGCCAATGGTTGCCTTACCCTGTTCGCCGCCATCAACGGGGTGCCAGATCAATACTTCCTTATGCCGCTGCCCGTGTCGGTCAATACGACCGTTGCGCTGCTCCATCACATTGGGGTTGTATGGGATCTCCAAATGGATGAGGCAATTACAGTGGTTCTGCAAGTCGATACCCTCAGACGCGGCATCGGTAGCCAGCAAGATGCGCACCGCAGAATCCTTGGGCGAGGTTTGGAAGGCTGCTTTGACCTTCTCGCGCTCATCCTGGGCCATACCCCCGTGAAGGATGGCCAGTCGATCGCCTGCATAACCGTGGCTGGCAAGGATCTCGTGCATCCACTGGTGGGTGGTGCGATATTCAGTAAACAAGATGACCCGGCGATCATTCCACTGACCGTCAGTCTTAAGATTGGTAGCAAGCCAGTCGAGGACTGCTTTGGCTTTTGCATCAACTTGGTTCTTGGCCGTTTGCGCCCATGACCGAAGTTCATTGAGCATTTGCTGCTGATCTGCCGTTAGCGGTTGCGCGCGCCGTGACGCTTCTTCGACCGCTTCAGACTGAGCATTCTCGACTTCTTGATCATCCGCATAATCTTCTTCAGTCCGCAGAATGGCCTTGCGCAAGATGCGTTCAGCCATATCGCCTTTGTCCTTGAGTTGATCGCCAGAGGTAAGGCTGGCAAGGTGCTTTTCAAGCGTGGAGGCGAATGCGGCGGGAGATGAGAAAAGACGCTTTTTGAGAAGTTGATTGACGAAAGATGTGCCGAACGAACTACCCGTTTTTTCCGCAGCCTGCTCACGACTCGCACAGTAATCATTGAGCTTTTGATGCATAGCTTTCTCTTGTGCCGAGTACTGAGCCAACAGTGCCTGAAGCTTACGCTGCGGGTACAGTGGATTTCCATCTGCATCAACCAAATCGCTCTTAAGGCGGCGAATCATTACCTGACTCAGCTGCTTTTCATCGGGCAGGATGTTTCGCGCGAAACGTTGGTCGTCCAACAACTCCAATAGCGAAGTGAAGGACTCGGTATAGCCGTTGTGTGGAGTCGCGGTGAGGAACAATCGGTGCTGGAAATGCTGGCTGATGGAGCGAATGAAGCGCGTGCGCTGACTTTCAAGCGCATAGTTTGCCGCGGCAGCAGGTGCAATATTGTGCGCTTCGTCGACAACGAGCATGTCGAATTTGCGTGGGTAGCTGGTGGACGCGGGAAGAACATCCAGCATGGCACGCAGGCCTTCCCCGCTCTTGACCCAATCCATGGAGGCGATCAGTCGCGGATGCGACGTCCATGGGTTGGCGTGGATTCCTCGCTCCCTTCGCAATTGTTTGATGTAGGCTGTGTCTACGACTCGGAACTCTAGGCCGAATTTTTCCAACATCTCGACACGCCACTTCTCTTGCAGCGATGCAGGGCAAATGATCAAAACAGTCCGTGCTCGATGACGAAGGAGCATTTCCTGAATAACTAAACCAGCCTCAATCGTTTTACCCAAACCAACGTCATCAGCGATCAGTAGATTCACGCGAGCCATGTCGATGGCCCGTACTAATGGATCAAGCTGAAAGTCCTCAATACTGACACCGCTGCGGAAAGGTGCCTGCAGAAAGCCTCTATCCGCATTGGTGGCTGCGCCCCAGCGCACTGCATCCAGAAAGGCATCAAGAGTGTCGGAATCATCTTGTCCTGTTATAGACGGCAGGCCTGAGCGCTCAATGATTTTTGCGCCAGGCTCAATTTCCCAGATGACCTCAAGTTCCTCGCCAAGCCCATCTTCATCAATTGATGAAAGCCGCACTAAGTTCTGCGCAGGAGTGCCTAAAGCCAAGCTTGATGAAACTACTTCAGCGACCACCCATTGCCGACGCCTGACTTCAACTAACTGGCCTAGTTCTGGCCTTGTCCGATATGCATCTTTGTACTGTGGGTTTGACGTTTCCATCTTGTCTATCTAATCCTGATTGCGAGATATTTTCGTCGTATAAAGATCACTAGGTCTGCCACCTTAGATCCGAAATTTACACTTGAGCTGAGAGATGGTCATCAATACTTCTTGCGATCGCTCGACCTAGTTCAACAGGGACTGCATTACCAATGAGACGCCCCAGCACTTTCATACTTACGTCTTCATGCTTTGCAACAAACGCGTAATTACGAGGAAAACTCTGAATGATGGCAGCTTCTCTGAGCGTGATAGCACGATCCTGTTCGGGGTGACCAAACCGGCCATTACCAAAACCAAAACACTGAGTTGTCATTGTCGGTGCTGGCTTATCCCATTCCATGCGACCGTAGACCCCAGAGTATGTTTTACCACTGTCAGATCGATGACAGTCGGCAACGAGGTCCCTCGGCCAATCGCGCCAGGTGCCTCCTGGCTTTGAAGCCCTAATGCGCTTTAAATTTTTATCTGACAGCGTCGAAGATACGTGCAACCTATCCCTGGGAGCGGACTCTCCTGCATTCAATGGGCGTAAACGCCCAATAGCCTCCTTGACAGTTTTGGGCCGTTCTACGGTGGGCGCAATCATAGACATCTTGCCATGAAGTGATGCTAAGAGGACCATACGCTTGCGAGTTTGAGGCACTCCATATTGCGACGAATCTACAACGTCGAACCAAACGGAATACCCGAGTTTCTCTAAAGATTGAACGAAATCTTGAAACACCTCATGCCTAGCGACTGCTGGAACATTCTCCATCGTTATGACGTCCGGCTTAGTTCCTTCAGCTAAACGCGCAAATTCGTATAGAAGACCCCATTTACCATCCCGTCCATCCAGTTCGTAGCGTTGAGCATAGGTTGAAAATGGTTGGCATGGAGCGCAGCCAGCAAGAACCCGAATTTCCGCATCACCGAACAGCGAATTTAACTCGGACGAAGTTACTGTACTTATGTCTCTTTCAATGAACTCTGCGTTGTTATTGGCTTCATATGGGTAGCGACACGCAGGGTCCATATCAATTCCGGCAACAACAGGAAGTCCTTCAAGTACGAAACCATGCGTCAATCCACCAGCACCGCAAAATAAATCAATGCAAGATATTTTTTTCATTCTAACCAACTATTTAGACGCCTAATCATTCACTGACTTACATACAGATAGAGGTAAGTCAGATAGGTTGAACCGAATCCCGAGTTAAAACCGATAATACCAGAACGAGAGCAAGGAATGGCTCTAGCACTAAACAAGAAACCATTGACTGAAAATCCGTGCGCCTTACTTCAACTGCGTGAAAGATAGGCCTTGTAAACCGTAGTCTTCAACGGTTGCCTTAAACTTCTCGCCACAATACAGAAACGAGCATTTGTCGAAGTCAGTCTTGAAGATCTCAGGATCGTCAACACCTTCAACGAAATTGATAACGGGGAGATCTTCTCCGCAATCCATTGAACTCCTGTCAGGGTCAACGTCTTTCTTGGCTCTGCAATTGAAGATCCAGTGAGTCTCTGGATTGTTCATTACAGTCACGGGGAGCAGCTCACCATATTGAGACAGCCACTCTCCCAATAGTCGATATCCCCTTGGGTATATTACAAGAGCACCTGGCGCCCAGACTGAGATATCTGGCATCCGTGGAGAGTCTATGTCTTCGTTAGCTCGAAGGGTCGTTTCCAGCTCTGGCCACCAGTCTTTCATTGGCCTTGAGCTTTGACTGAACTTCATGACGTCATCGAACTCCAGTCCCTTATCCCTGGGGGCCTGCCAGAGCACGTCTCTTGGAACAAGGTCCAGAAACTGGAAGTCATATCCGTCTCGTTCTATCGAGTAGAAAGCCATTATACGAGGTGCCCTTTCTTGGCCATCTTAGCAAAAGCCGTTTTAGGTTCATTTTGCTGAATGATTCTACCAATGACCTGCAGCTCAGTCTTTATCTGATCCATCGTGTGCCTTGGTGCGAGGCGCTTCCAAAGCAACTCTTCGTAGCCGTGAGTATGATATTTACGATGCCCCCTTGAGTCCGAAATATCCCAGTGAGGGGTATCACTATCGTTGGTGATGAGATACACACCGTTAGCCGGATCATTGATACGTATCCCGTGAATGTGTAGATGGTCTCGAGCCATTCGAGTGGTGTCGGGCAACTTCCCCAGCCCCGGACAAATGTGATGGGCAGTATGTCGGGCGCTTGGCTTTGGAATACCCTCCGCCCTCATGTTTTGCTCCAACATGTCGGTCGGGTGATGGTCTTCGGCTGACATCACATCAAGAGCATCAGCCCGGCTCCACATGTCCGAGTTATCCTTGTGAGCCAGCATCCCCTGAGCTCGATACTCTCTTAGCTGCTCTTGAATTGAGGATATCGTCGACAGCTTGGCTCTTTCTTTCACCAGGAACGCCAAAGCATCTGCAAGTGCTTTCTTTCGATCCACTTCGACGGCTGACTGAGATTCAGTTGAGTAAAAAGCTCTGGCATTGCGTTCATGCTCTGCAAGCGCTGCCTCATAGGCATCCCTTTCATGGGCGAACTTGGTGATTCGCACTCCATTACGATATTCGAGCTCCATCTGACCTCAGACTCCCTTCTTAGAGATAAACGAACGATACATCTCAGAGTATGCAGAGTAAAGGCGAGCAAATTCCCGCCAAAAGTACCTATGGATGCCTCATCGCTAATGGCTAAATGGAGGCTATCCAGTGCACAGGATACAACGATCAACATCTATAAGGAGTCTCAATATGAGCAAACCCCTAGAGAATGGCCCAAGCAAGAGGCCCAATAAAAAGTCCGGCAAAGGGCGCAACAACAACCCAGCAAAGCACAAGAAACAGGAGAAGTCAGCATGAGTAAGAACACTCCACCGAATGGCCCGAGCACGACTGGCAACCCATCAGGCGGCGGTCGAGGCAACAACCCACCACGCAAGTAAGTGGGAAAGTGGCCTCATCAGGGGCCGCTTTACTTACCCTTTCGTTCAGATGCCCGTCTGGTAATAACGTCTGCGTAGTGCTTGGTCAACTTGTCATACCAGAAGTGAACCCTATTTCGATAGAACGCTTCTGATTCTAAGGTCTTGGACTCACCGTTCTTCTGCCCCCGGTACCGCTGAATCAGCTGAACAACAAGAAACAGCCCAACAGTTTCGACTTCGGAGTAGAAACTGCGAATAGACCCATCAGCAAGCTGGTAAACGAAGTCTCCGAACAACTTTAAACTAGGCTGCACGGGATTCTTCTTGTTTCGCCAACCCTTAATCCGTTTTTCTACCCGGTCCCTCTCACCATGCCCTTCCGAATCAGCCAATAGGCGATATAGCTTCTCAAGGCTGGCTTTGGGATTGGACTTGATGCATTCCGCTCGGTAATCAACGTACTGGGCTACAGCGTACCTAGAGTCATACGCCTTCGAAATCCCCGGCGTGAGAAACTCATCAATAGCTTGGTCTAAATCCATTTGGAGTTCAATATCAATAAACAGGCAAGTAAAGTATGCTAGGCAGGCGTCGACGGCCATCTCAACAGTTATCTTTCCTGCATCTATTGTTGATTTACTGAAACCCCACCAGTGACAGTACGGAAAGGCCTCGAACACTTCGCTTGGGTAACGTTCTTTCTGCGCCCAGTTTTCAACATCAATGGGACGGCTTACATCTCTTAAGAAATACATTACTAAAGGAGCAACCTCTCCGAAGGTCAGCTCGTGGGCTTCAACGTTCACATTTGGTAGAGGAGATCGGACTGGAGCTACTTCGATATCCAGTTCAGAGTACCGTTCTTTCAGCTCTGCGGGCAGTGTCTTCGTGAAATGCTTCACCATCTTCTTTTTCAGTTTCACGAAGTTAACAGGAGAGCTTTTTTCATTGAAGGTCTTACGAGACCAGCCTTCACTGTAGGGGCCAAGGGGCTTCTCCAGAAAGGACCTGTACACAGCGCCGTCCATGAATTCCCCCATAATTTCTGTACTCATCCCTAGCAAAAGGCACCTCCCTAACTCTGAAAAATAAGACTCTCCCATGATGTACTTCAGCGCAGAGGTCTGCAACGACACACTCATGTCCTGCGATATAGCTCGCTACGGCACCTGAGCCCACAAGGAAGTGGGCCTCCTTTTTTGAGTTCGCCACTTCAGTTAAGATCAAGCCATTAAGCAGCTCAGATTCCAATCAATGACAAAGACTACACGTTTCCCCGTACTGCCATTCGTCGCACTATTCCTGCTAGCAATCCTCTGGAATCAGGGTTCGGCGGATCAAGCCGTAGTGAAGTTATCGAATTCCGGGATCTGTCACGACTCGTCTAGTCGCTCTTACAATCGGACAAAGAGTTTTACGCCCTTCCAGTCTCTAGAAGACTGTTTGGAAGCAGGAGGCAGACTCCCAAAGGGACAGGCAATAGAACAGAAAAGCTCTTTAAACCCATTAAATGAGTATCGTAGAGAGTACTTTGGTTCGGGTTGGGCTGACATTGATGGCGACTGCCAGAACTCTCGCCACGAAGCATTGATAGCTCAGAGCACTGGTCAAGTAACGTTCAAAGACCAACGAGGGTGCAGTATCAGAAGCGGACGGTGGATCTCGATGTATTCTGGCAAGGTGATTCATGATGCTACCGCCATAGACATAGACCACGTTGTACCTCTCAAATGGGCATGGGATCATGGAGCGAACGAATGGACAAAGGAAAGACGTGTTGAATTTGCTAACGATCCAGTCAATCTGCTAGCGGTAGAAGCATCACTGAACCGACAAAAAGGTGCAAAAGGTCCTGACAAGTGGCAGCCTCCTACCAACCAATGCCAGTACCTTAGCCGCTTTCGCCGTATAGCTATCAAATATGATTTACCGACGGGTTCTGTTACTCAGTGTTAGAGAGAGCGACATCAATTAACTAGCAAGGCCCAGCTGTAGCCACAAGCTCAGCAGCCTCTTCCAAGAAAGTAACGGACTTTTTCTGATAAGCAATAGCTCAGGGCTAGTTGCATCTCATCACTTCCCCGGCAAGTACCTGCCTGTACCAATGATGGTGAGCGACTTAGATCCACGAGTCATCGCGACATACAAATCTTTGGCATTAAGTCCGTCTGCATCAAGAATTACCGCATGGTCGTATTCCAAGCCTTTTACTAACAGAGTTGTACCTACGAGCTTCCGGTGGCTAATAGGCCGTCCCGTATGCCTCATCTCACGTTGATACATATTTGCAGTTTCTGAGAGTGTTGTCCCTTTACTTTCAGCGTGCAGCCTTAGCACGTTAAGGAAGCGATACAGCAAGTCCCGACGATAAGCCGATGTTTCAGGATTGGCCTTTAACTCCAAGAAGAATGACTTGAGGTGAATGCTTGTTGGGTGGTTCAAGTATGCATTCGCTGCATGCAAGACCAAAGGGTACTTAGTTCCTTTACTTTGTTTCGCCACCTCACCTCGTTTCGTTCCGGCAGTTAGTACTTTGCCTAAGCCAGTGAAGCACTTCTTTGCAAACTCAAGTGCAAGAAGGAAGCCTGCTTTGTCCGTCTTCGCGGCTCCAAATTTCTTAAAGAAAAAATGAAGGTCTTTGCCTTCAACTTCTTCAATGGAGGAAAATCGGCCTGCCATGGTCCGTGCCAGAAGATGAGTCTTATTTTTGGACTGCGGGTCCCCACCATGCAGAGCAATCACGCTCTCGTTATGCCCCAGAAGATCACAGAGCGACGAATACTGCTTTGAAGCGAGGTGCTCAGGATTGGTGTGAACAAGAACCACACTAGGTGGCACCCCACCAAACAGATCAATCTTCTGACCCTGTTCAATCTTCCTCCGTGCCTCCTTCAGCCAAGCGCCTAGTTCTGGCGCTCCCGCTTTTTGCCAGCGCCAAGGAGTTTCTAATTGTCCCAGGCAGTCGAAAGTGGGATAAACACTCGTATCCCAGTCCACAGCCTTTCCTTCGTCAAAGTCAAAGATGGCCTGCATGGGATCACCCAAGATCCGGCAGGGCAAGAACTCTGCCAAGTTGCAGACCAGCGAGTGCTGTGATTCAGAGCAGTCTTGGTATTCGTCTACATAGACGCCAGCATAGGTAGCCGCTAAGACATAACGAATAAACTTTTTATCCATCAAATCAGAGCAACACCCATAGAGCTTGTCCCACTGCTTGCTGGTCGGGTTTTCCATCTCCCACCCTGAAGTCTTTGGGTAAGCCAAGCAAAGACGTAGCGACCAACTTGCAATCGTGTCCACCTGATACTTTGAGGCAGGAACACCAAGCGCGGCCATCTTGGTCTTGATCGAGTTCACGCCCGCAAAGGTGTGGGTCAAGATCAGTTGTCTTTCGATAGAGGCTCGTACTGCCAATGCGATGAGATACGTTTTTCCATATCCAGCAGGTGCAATCACATACCCTTTGGTTGTGCAGTCGTTGAGCTTGGCTGCTAACTCCTCAGACACCTTCCACCCACTCCCAGAGACTACCGAGTTCAAGAGCAAGATTCTTCTCTCTGAAAACAGCGTCGTGGAAGGCCGGACTTATGGTCTTAAACCACAAGTCGCCTCTGGTGGTATCCTTGAACCAACCGGCTTTTTTGGCAGCGCAACCTATAGCAGTTCGTAGCTTGGGACTGTCTCTCCACATATCTATATCCGTATCAAGCTCCTCAGGGAACTTTGATCGAACCTGGTCGCTTGCAGGGAAGCCCAACTCGCCTTGAGCCAGCTTCACACTGGCCAATACTTCGGCCCACGGCAGGTCTTGAAAAGCCCGCTCTTCCAGTGAAAGCCTATCGCTCCACACATGGACCGGAATCTCCAACTGACGAAGCTCAAGCTCATCAGTTGGAGAAAATTGGTCCTCAGCGTCACCATCAGCAAGCACTGACACGTCATAACAAAGTGAATTGAAAGCCTTCGCAAGTGCCTTCAACTTGCTAGCACCCCTCGCATCTAGCAGCGCTAAGCCGTGAAAGGAAAACGGGTCCTTATTGTTATCTACTTGGAAGTCGTCATATCCTCTCAGAAAACCTACCTCTGTAGCGCCTTCACACACCACAACCTTCTTAGCCAAAAATGCTTCGGTACTTGACCTAATCTTCCCCTGCATCTGGTGCTCTTCAAGGCTATCCTGGGCAGCAGAGATGATTTGAACCTCACCGCCCTTGTTATGAACGATATAAAGCTCTTGCACTGTAAGTTCACGCAGCACGATGGGCGAGTGAGTCGTGAGAAAATACTGCCCACTATTGTCTTCTCTAACATGCTTGATGAGACGGGTTATTCGATATGGCTCCAAGCCGAACTCCACCTCGTCGAACAAGGTGATATGGCCTTCTTCCAGCCCCACCGTTTGAATGCCACACAGAAGCATACGGCGCGACCCAAGACCTAACTGGCGCAGCGGTATTTCACCATCATGTAATGCCAATCCTCCCACCCTTAGGTTTATGGAGTTCATATCAAGGTGTGCTTTATAGGTATCCAGTACGGGGACACCCAAAAGCCTGGCTACATCCTGCGACTTCTCAGCCGCAGCATCAAAATTCTTAAGAGTGGTCGGCCTATCTGTGTCCAGCGAAGTTCTGGCAGCTCTGGAGGCGTGAGCCAACAGTTCACTTAGGCTCTGTGCTTCAGTTAGCTTGGCTAACGCAGTTCCATTCGCCCACGAAAGTTGCTTTTCACTGTATGCACCTATGAGACCCACACTAACTTTATTTCTGTCAACTTGCTTGAACGGAATACCTTCGGGACAACGATCACACAACACAACCCACTTCGGCTCCAAATCCTTATCAACCGTAAGCTGCACGGTTAATACATTCTCTAAGTGGTCATCCGGTTCGTCCGTGAGCTTCCGTGCCTCTGTTTCCCAGCCCCGGAGGTAGTTGCCGTATTTGTTGAGCGAGCAAAACTCTTCAGTCAGCTCGCCAATTGTGACTTCAACTACAATGGAGTTCTCTACCTTGCATTGGTAGAAGTCCGCATCGCTGAGGGCTAAATTCCATTGAGGGTAGAATGCATATCGGATCGCTTCCAAAATGGTTGACTTAGAAGAGTCCCCCTTCCCTATGAGGCAAAATATGTCAGTTGCTGGAAGGCTCCAGTCAAGCTGTTTTATCCCACGAAAGTTCTTGATTGCTATACTTCTAATTTTCATCAAGCAAAATCCTTTAGAGCTTACTTATTAAGATGAGCGAACTCCTGATGTAGCTCCAGCACTGATTATCTTCAATACAGCGGAGACAGCCATTCGCTCTTATCCCGTCCTTGACGCAGCTCATATCACGCGGAAAAAGACCCACCAAGTCATGATTGCTACTGCCCATTCTATCCGAATTTGAAAGACTTTCCGCCCGTGTGAAGCTTTCAATCTCTGGAATATGTCACGACTCAAAAAAAGCTAGACATATATCATTAGCTAAAAGTCGGTTTGATCAACTGAGACTATAGCGGGTTCTACAGCGTTCACTCACGCACAAGCCTGGATAACTTGCCATACATTGAACTAACTAAAGAAGATTTGTTGACTCCGTAGTGCATTTCTCGATGGCAGTTTGGACATAAAGCTACTGCATTTGTAACTCTGTCTGAGCCGCCATCAGCTAATCGACGAAGATGATGAACCTCTAAGAAAGGATAACCTTCTGGTGTTGTGAATGGTGCATCAGTATCACAGCACTCGCACTTACCAGACGCCTCCTTAAGAACCCATGCTTTTACTTTTGGATCTCTACTAAATGCGGTTACCTGAGCATGTGTTTTTTCGGGCTGTCTAATACCATTTGGCTTGGGAAGCGTTACCTTTGATTTATACGACACAACTCGAGTTTCAAACTCTGCAACAGTTGGTAGGCTCTGCCCCTCTACCTCAGAAATTAGTCTTTCAATTATTGCTGCATTGATTGGACCGACGTTTTTCGCCGGTTTTAGACCAGAAACCCACTTTCGCCCTAAAAGCGAGTAGACATAGGAAATATTCTGCATTCGATACTCGAACGACTTCTCACTTCGACCAAAACGCTCGGCAAGTTCAGAGTAGATATGCTTCTTAACGAATGGTACCCCATTCGCTTCATCAGAACGCATCTGAACGTATGCCTCTACTGCCGCCTTAAGTTCCTGCTCTGTCCAAATATCGCTCAATTGTGTACCCCATAAACTTGCAACGCCCGAACTCGATGTTTACTCCGTTTTCACGGATTCACGATGTAATATTTAGCTACTTCTGAAGATTGACAGTAAACGGATCTGAGAACTTGTTGTAAGTTTCATTCTGATCAATTCCAGCCATTTCCCCGAATCTATCGTCAGCGCCCTCCAGAACACTATCGACCGCCCCCTCAATGTCATCAAAAATCAACACGTCCGAATGTTCAACATCCTCCCCTTCATACATTGGGTTTATCAGTCTTATCGTATTTGAAAGCATATCAAACACAGAACTATCAAAGATCTCCGATTCAACAGCAGTGTCGGAAAGACAAGCCCCGCTAGACGCATCCACCTGAAAAACCTCATGAAGCAAGTCGCTTCTATGCTCACGGATAAGTTCTTTCAGCGCATTCCTCCGAAATCTAATGCGAGCCGCCTTCGCAGAGCAGAGGCTTTCACCTGCAGCAAAGCCTGCAACACGGGTGTCTATTATTTTAGAAATCAACCAAAGCATACACGTCCCTCACTTCAGATCAGAGTAATCTCTAGCGATCAAAAGTGTTTCATCTATCAGTGAAACGCTCTGGTCGATCTTACCTGCGTCATATTTAACAGCCGCGTCTTCGGTTAAGTTTTCAACATGCTCGTTTGTCTTGGCAATCAGCTCGTCAAGTCCTGCTTTTAGCGCTGTGGCTGTAGAATCCCAGTAATTGTCTATCACATCTTCAATGTTCTCGAAGATAGGCTCTTTACGAAGAGCTTCCGAAGCCTTTTTAGCGAGTGATTTCTGCCAACTTCCTCCAGCCAAGCGGTATATCAGGTAACCGATGGCAGCAGCAAAAACAATTCCTATCGTTATTGGACCACCGATAGCAGCAACAAAAGAAGTGACCGTTGTAACGCTTCCTACGAGCCCTAAGGAAACTAACACTCCTGCGGCCTTGCCGACCAAGATATAGGCGCCAAGATTACTTGCAATTGTTGAAACATACAAAGCCATTGCTCCCAGACTCCCGAGGCCTGCAAAGCCACCAATGAACGCAGATCTAGAGTCAAACGAACTAAAGCTATCTTTAATCCTAGGAATGTCCGCATCGACATCAACTGATGAGACTACTGGCGCTGCATCCTGCCAGCGGTCTAATAGTGTATCCAGGTCTCTCGCTAGAGACTTGCCGCTTGCCTTCAAAGTTTTTTCTAACTTAGTAGATAGCAGTTGACTAACGTAGCTACCCAACTCTGACTCAGCTTCTTTTTTATCTGAGTAGGTCTCAGTGATCAGCTCCTCGAGCCCTTCAATCGAGGTGATGTGCTTAAAATATAGTTTCATCACCTCAAGATCGTTCTGTTTGATGCGATCACAAGAACCGATCAACGCATTAAAATCCTCAATCAACTGATCAGAGAGGCTACGAAATCGGGCATCCTTCTCTTTAACCTCTCTGATTCTTTCATCAGCACTAAACTTTCTGTTTTTTAATTTCGCCACTTCTTCTAGCAAGAGGTTTTCAATGCTTTTAAACGTTCGTTCAATATGCTTTTCTACAGTCGCCAACTGTTTCTCTGACAAGTAAGTTGCAAGCTCGCTGATTCTGCGAAGGGTATTACCCCTGTAGTCTACATTTTCACGCCAGAATGGCTGTACCCTCTGGGTGAGATCACTTGCTTTTGGTAAGCAAGAAATGTAGCCATCCTCGACCCAACTTGAGAAAACCAGTTCATCCAGCTGCTTCTTAACTCTATTGAATACTACATTTCCAACTGCGTCGATTTCCCCTCTACCAATTTCAGAGTGACAGTGAGACTGTATGAATAGCAGATGCTCAAGGGGGGTGGCCCTATCTACAGGTGGGCTCTGGCGCAATACATTTGATGCAAATCCGAGGTCGCTGGCTTTAAAGAACCCTGTGTGAGGGGATACAAAAACAATACCATCCGATAGCTCCACTCCACCAAGAGCCTTTTCAGTGTCGGACTCATCTGAACTGTTGAGATCCCCAGGGGTGTCGAGGAGCCAAACAGATCGCAAAATATCTGCAGATGAAAAAACAATTGCGATGTAAGCATCATGTGAACTTTCGCTATCGTAATTGTGTACCCCCAACCGACTGAGTATTCCTTCGTCACCCTGCTCTATTAGGTATTTAGCCACTTCGGACCGCGAATGAATGAGGTGTGGCCTGAAGCCTTTTTTAAACACTGCCACATTACCCGTTATGCTTTCCGGCCTATCGGATTCATGCATTAGGAGGTTAACTACACAAGTAGCTGGCTGATAACTTACAGGTAGCAGGGAGTCATCAATAACGGTGTTAATTAAAGTCGACTTTCCTGCATCAAAATTACCGAAGCATCCGATCACAGGTTTACGATCCAATCCATCAACAAGCTTGCCAAGCTGCTCAACTTTGGCTGTCAGCCCAATGGTGTCGATGTATTCATGATTGTATTGCTCTATGCTTGACTTCACTTTTGAAATTAAAGCTCTAGCACTTCCAATTTTTTCCCTTACAACATCCGCATTGATCGTCGACACGTAGCTCTCGTCCTTTTGATATGTGTATTCCGATAGTAGTTCGTAGTATTTACTTGGCTGAATGCCAACCGCCGACAGATATCCAGCGATCTTTATTGCGTCTGCATGGATCGGCTGACTCTCAATTCGCGATACTGCTCGCTGATCCAGAGTTCGTCCCAACTCGAAAATTTCTGAACGCGCTGCGACATCGGCCTGCGAAAGCCCCGCTTTCTCCCTGCTCTTCACAAGAAAATTTCTAAGCCTTTCGTTAAGTTCTTCGTGCTTCATCTTACACCTTCCAATCAGAGGCAGGTGACAACTGTGACTAGACGAGTTTTGCCAGTGCACACGCTTAGCTGCAACAGTTATCACCAACCCAAAGATCTAGACATATTTGTCTAACCTTGAGAAACCTTACCTCTCGAGACGGGAAAGTGTCAACACCTCAGACAATTTTGTCTAAACTATTGAAGAATTCTCGCAGATGGCTATATAAGTCAACCTCTATTCAATAAGATTGAGCCATATATCATTAGCAAAAAGGTGGTTCTGTCATCTGAAGCTATACCCGAAGTTCCTAGTGCCATCACCATAACTCTTGCTACGTACCTTGCTCAGGTAGCTCAACCGCCTGAATACCTCTGACCGTGATTGATAGTCACCTCCACTAAAGCTCATAGCACTCTGGCTTGGGAAGTACACCAATCCAAATGCCTCTATCTCCCACAAACCGAGTGCATGTGCCCAGGACATCGCTATCATGCCAGCGAGCGACTGCCCCCCTAGCTGGTAATACCCAAACGGACGATACAGATCCCCATTCACCATAATCGCTACGTGGTAATGGGGCCTACCATTCTCCTCTCCGAACTCTTTGCACCATACATACCTAAGCTTGTTAGGACGCCCCCTTTCCTTGCTGTCACTAGCAAGCAGATAGTTCAGATTACGGAAGAACTGGCTGATACATAGCTGGTATGGATAGATCTCAAGATCCCACCGAAAGGGAAAGCGCAGATCAAACCGGATCATAGTGACTCTACGATGATCATTCACTGCATGATGCATCACCTGCTCTGTTCGCTTAAGGTACTGGTCTATCATGGCGTACTTACCATTGAGTCGATAGCTACCGTCATACCAACATGCTGGAATGGTAATTAGATTGGTATTTTCTGTGTGTCTTCTGTACATCTCACTGTCCTATTTTTAGTAGTTCATAGGAGTAGATGTGTCTGTAAGTTTTTATAGATCAGTGAGTAGTGTAGGTAGTGTCACCTATGTATAAGTGATCATTTAGTGATCATACATTATTAGTTATGACTATTACTTTCTACACATTGATAGTGTTATTAAATGTTCTAACAGAGTAGTAGGTATAATATATATACCGCATGCAGAGAGAGCG
>CEPQ01006741.1_pt1 | contig 29088 bp, 26 predicted proteins | sample 530411 | NCBI WGS metagenome assembly CEPQ01 (sample SAMEA2620039, study PRJEB7988) | marine metagenome | isolation source: saline water (ENVO:00002010), including
AACCAGCGACGCCGCTGCAGCGACCCGCCGCAGCGCCAGCCAGCGCCGCTCAGCGTGACGACGCGCCATTGATCCTCATCCTCGAGCCGGATGCGCGGGCCGCCGAGCAGTTGGCCAGAGCGCTGCAACAACATGGCTACGCCACCCTGATCAGCGGGAGCGCAGCCGAGGCGCGTCAGCTGTTGCAGCGGTTCGACGTCGAGGCACTGACCCTCAGCCCGGCGCTGGATGACGAAAACAGCGCGGCCTTCCTGCAGAGCCTGCGCAGCCAGCACAACTACCGCAACCTGCCGGTGCTGATCGTCAGCCTGCAGCCGCAGCGCCGCGATGATGACGACGGCACGCTGCGCGGCGGCGCGGTAGGCGTGATCGACTGGCTGCACAAACCGATCGACCCCTCGCGGGTCATGGACGTGATCCGCGCCTGTCTGCAGCTCGGCGGGCACAAACCGCGCATCCTGCACGTCGAGGACGACGACGACCTGCGGGTGCTGCTGGCCAGGCAGATCGCCGCGCTCGATGTCGATCTTTCCGGCGCCGCGACGCTGCACGAAGCGCGCGAGCTGATCGCGGCACAGACCTTCGACCTGGCGATCATCGACCTGATGCTGCCGGACGGCCAGGGCACCGAGCTGTTCGACCAGCTGGCGCAGAGCGTCCCACCGCCGCCGGTGATCATCTTTTCCGCGCTCGACACCCCGATTCAGGACGACCGCCTGGCGCTGCGCCAACTGGTGAAATCCCGTCACGACGGCGATGAGCTGGCCAGGCTGATCCAGCACCTGCTGCAACACTGGCCGCCGGGGCACACACACGAAACCGACGAGGCTCACCCATGAGCGAATCCGCCAGCAAACGCATTCTCATGGTGGAAGACGAAGAAGACATCGCCTTTCTCATCCGCTACATGCTCGAACGTCACGGCTTCGTGGTCGACCACGCCGCCGATGGCCGGCAGGCACTGGAGTACTTCGCCCAGAGCGAGCCGCCGGACCTGACGCTGATGGACATCATGCTGCCCTACCATGATGGCCTCGAGCTGATCGAACGGCTGCGGGCGCAGCCCGGCTGGGACAGCGTGCCGGTGCTGATGCTGACGGCCAAGGCCCGTGAAGTGGACATCGTCCGAGCGCTGGAACTCGGCGCCGACGACTACGTGACCAAGCCGTTCCAGCCGGAAGAACTGCTGGCGCGCATCCGCCGTCTGCTGAGGGGCCGCCGATGAAGCGAGCGGTAATGCTGCTTGCCCTGGCGCTGCCTTGCGGTGCGGCGCTGGCGGACGTCACCACCGCCGAGCGGCAGGTCCAGGCGCAACAACTGGACGCGGCCGAAGCAACACTTCGGGCGCATCTGGCCGGGCAGCCGGACGACACCGCGGCGCAGTTCCTGCTCGCCCGCGTATTGAGCTGGCAAGGCCACCCTGAACAGGCGCTGCCGATCTATCGCCGCCTGCTGCAGCATCAGCCGGACAACGCCGACTATCTGCTCGGCGAGGGCCAGGCGCTACTCTGGGCCGGTCATCCGCAACGTGCGCTGCAATCGCTCGAGCGCGCCGCCCAGCTCGCCCCGGACTATGCCGAGGTGCAGCAGGTGATCCAGCAGGCCCGTGCTGCGCTGACCGTGCCCAGCACCGCAGCGGCGCCCGTGCCGGTCGTCGACGCCGCGACCAGGCGACGCCACGAACTGGAAATCTCTGCTCGCCAGGACTGGCTCGACAGCGGCTTTGACAACTGGCGCAGCCAGCGCCTGGACTACGCCTCGATGAAGCCGGAGAGTCTCGGCTGGTATGGCGCGCTGACACGCGAGCAACGCTTCGGCGAGTGGGACGAAGGCGTCGAAGCCGGCGCCGTCATTGCGCTGGACGAGAACTGGACCCTGCAACCGGAGGTCGGCTACCAGCCGTCACCCTATTTCCTTCCCGATTGGCATGCCGATCTGCGCCTGCAGCGGCGGCTACCGGACGGCTACCTCGGCGCTGTCAGTGTCCGCCGCACCGAGTACGAAACCACCCGGGTCGACCGCCTGGCGCTGAGTGCCGAACGCTACTGGAACGCCTGGCGCGCCGGCTACACGCTGAACGTCACCGATGTCGCCAATGCCGGCACGCCAATCGGCCATGATCTGGCGTTGGACTACTACTACCAGGGCCTGAGCTACGCCGGCCTGCGCCTGACCGTGGGCGAGGAAGAGGCGGTGGAGGAACAGCAGCTGATCACCAGCGACGTGCGCGCCATCAGCCTGCAGGGTCGCCACTGGTTCGACAGCCGCTGGGCGCTGAGCTGGGAAATCGGCCATCACCAGCAGGGCAGCTACTACGACCGTCAATGGCTGCAGCTCGGCCTGCGTCATGCTTTCTGAATGGCTGGCGCGCTGCCCCCGCTGGCTGTGCGAAGCACCGGCAAACGCCTGGGCGCAGCTCTGGCCGGAAGACCGCATGCTGCAACTGGCTCTGTACTGCGCTTTCGGCCTCGGCGCACTGACGGTGCTGGTGCTGCTGCAGGTGCTGCTGCTCGGTGAGGTATCACGCCGGCGCACCGTACGCCGGCAGCAGTTCAACGAACAGTGGCGGCCCTTCTTCGCCCTCTGCAGCTTGAGCGACGAACTCCCGCCCAGCCATGCGCCATTGCCACGGCGGCGACAGCTGTGGTTCCTGCTGCAGTGGAACCGCACCCAGCTGCAGTTGCGCGGGGCCGCACGCGAGCGCATGAACCGCGCGCTGATCGCTCTGGGCATGGACCGCCAGGCCTTGATCCTGCTGCGCGGGAGAGTGCGCAGCAAGCTGATCGGCCTGACGTGCCTGCGGCATCTGGCTGACCCGGCGCACTGGCAGGCGGTGCAACCGCTACTGCTGAGCCGCAACTCCATCGTCGCCCTCTCCGCCGCCCAGACCCTGGTGGCGATGGATGCCAGCAAAGCCATGGCGCTGATCCTGCCGGCGGCGGTGAATCGCCCCGACTGGGCACTGCCGCGGCTGATCAGTCTCTGCCAGCAGGCTGGCGAACAGGCCGTGACCACGCCGCTGCTGATCGTGCTGTCCTCCTCGGAGGATCCGCGTCGCGAGCGTCTGGTTCCCCTGCTCGTGCAGGGCGATCCCCGCCACGCCGCGCCTTGGGCCCGTGCCCGGCTGGACGAAGGCGCACCGGCAGAATATCTGCAGGTAGCGCTGCGCTGCCTGTGCGAACTCGGCGACCCGCGCGACCGCCACCGCCTGCTACGCGCCCTGCAGCACGATCAGGACACCGTGCGTCTGGCGGCGCTGCAGGCATTGCACAAACAGGCACGCCGCGAAGACAGCGAACTGTTCCTGCCGCTGCTATCGGACAGCAGCTGGTGGGTGCGCCAGGCGGCGGCCGACAGCCTGGCGACACTGCCCGGCGCATCCACCGAAGCGCTGCAGCAGCTGCTCGAGCAGGTGCACGACCGCTACGGCAGGGATGCCCTGCGCCGGGCCATGGCGGAGGTGCGCCGGTGACGGTCGACTGGCTGTGGTGGCTGCAGGTCGCCTTCATTCTCTACTTCCTGCTGCTCAACGGCATGTACCTGCTGCTAAACCTGCTGTCGATGGCAAGCCTGATGGGCTACATCCGCCAGCGCGCGGAAACCGGCGAGCTGGCGCCCTATCTCGGCGTCGAACCGCCGGTGTCGGTGCTCATGCCGGCCTTCAACGAGGAGGCAACGATCCGCACCTCGGTGCGCTCGATGCTGCAGCTACAGTACCCCGAGTTCGAGATCGTGGTGATCAACGACGGTTCGAAGGACAACACCCTCGCCGTGCTGATCGAGGAATTCGACCTGGTGCCGCACCCCGAGCCGCTGCGCCAGGCCGTGGCCCACCAACCGGTGCAGGCCATCTATCGTTCGCGGCGCTACGCCAATCTGCGGGTGGTGGACAAGGCCAACGGCGGCAAGGCCGATGCGTTGAATGCCGGTATCAATGCCGCGCGCTACGGCCTGTTCTGCGGTGTCGACGCCGACTCGATCCTGCAGCGCGACAGCCTGCTGCGCGTGGTGCAGCCCTTCCTCGAGGACGAACGCACCATCGCCGCCGGCGGCACCGTGCGCATCGCCAATGGCTCGCAGGTGCGCGGCGGCTTTCTTATCCAAGCCGGATTGCCACGCAACTGGCTGGCGCGCTTCCAGATCGTCGAATACCTGCGTGCGTTTCTCTTCGGCCGTCTCGGCTGGTCGCCGCTCAACGCCGTGCTGATCATCTCCGGCGCCTTTGGCCTGTTCGACCGCGAACGGGTGATGGCGGTCGGCGGCTATCGCACCGATACCGTCGGCGAGGACATGGAGCTGGTGGTGCGGCTGCACCGTTATCACCGCGAGAAGCGCATCCCCTACCGCATCCGCTACCTGCCCGATCCGATCTGCTGGACCGAATGCCCGGAAGACCTCGGCACCCTGGGCCGCCAGCGCAGCCGCTGGCAACGCGGCCTGGCCGAAAGCCTGAGTCGGCATGCCCGGCTGGCCTTCAGCCTGCGTGGCGGCACGCCGGGCTGGCTGGCCTGGCCGTTCATGGCGCTGTTCGAATGGATCGGCCCGCTGATCGAGCTGGTCGGCTACGGCTTCATGCTCGCCGGCTTCGCCTTCGGTGCGGTGTCCTACGCGGCGCTGGCGGCCTTCCTGCTGGTGGCGATCGGCATGGGCATCCTGCTGTCGGTCAACGGCCTGCTGCTGGAAACCATGTCGTTCCGCGTCTACAGCCGCCGACGCGACATGCTGCAGCTGTTTCTGATGGCCGTGCTGGAGAACTTCGGCTACCGCCAGCTGAACACCGTCTGGCGCTGCCGCGGGCTCTGGCAATGGTTCTCGCGACGCAAGCACCACTGGGGCGCAATGCGTCGCAGCGGGCAGTGGGGGCAAAGCTAGCTGAACGCTCAAAAACCGTAGGGTGGATCACGCTTCATCGATCCACCATGGCCGTGCAACAAGGTGGATGTAAAAAGCGACATCCACCCTACGGATGCCGTCAGAGCTGAATCCAGGTCGCCTTCAGCTCTGTGTACTTGTCGAAGGCGTGCAGCGACTTGTCACGGCCGTTGCCGGACTGCTTAAAGCCGCCGAACGGCGCGGTCATGTCGCCGCCGTCGTACTGGTTGACCCACACACTGCCAGCACGCAGCGCCCGTGCGGTGCGGTGCGCCTTGGACAGGTCGGCGGTCCAGACGGCGGCGGCGAGGCCGTAGGGCGTGTCGTTGGCGATCGCCACCGCTTCCTCGGCGCTGTCGAAGGTGATCACCGACAGCACCGGGCCGAAGATTTCCTCCTGGGCGATCTTCATCGCATTGTCGACGCCATCAAAGATGGTCGGCTCGACGTACAGCCCGCCGGTGTCCTCCAGCGTACGCTGGCCGCCGATCAGCACCTGCGCACCCGCTTCACGGCCGGCGTCGATATAGCCGAGCACGGTGTTGAGCTGCTGGGTGTCTACCAACGCGCCGACGTTGGTCGCCGGGTCCAGCGGGTTGCCCGGCTTCCAGCCCTTGAGTGCCTCCACCACCATGGGCAGGAAGCGCTCCTTGACCGATCGCTCCACCAGCAGCCGCGAGCCGGCGGTGCAGACCTCGCCCTGGTTGAAGGCGATGGCGCCGGCCGCGGCTTGCGCTGCTGCTTCGAGATCGGGCGCGTCGGCAAAGACGATGTTCGGGCTCTTGCCTCCAGCCTCCAGCCAGACGCGCTTCATGTTCGATTCGCCGGCATAGATCATCAGCTGCTTGGCTACCCGCGTGGAACCGGTAAAGACCAGCGTGTCGACGTCCATGTGCAGCGCCAGCGCCTTGCCGACGGTGTGGCCGTAGCCCGGCAGGACGTTGAGCACGCCGGCCGGAATGCCGGCATCGATCGCCAGCTGGGCAATGCGGATGGCGGTCAGCGGTGACTTCTCGGACGGCTTGAGTACCACCGAATTGCCTGTGGCCAGTGCCGGGCCGAGCTTCCAGCAGGCCATCATCAGCGGGAAATTCCACGGCACGATGGCCGCCACCACACCGACCGGCTCGCGGGTGACCAGGCCGAGCTGGTCGTGGGGCGTGGCCGCCACTTCGTCGTAGATCTTGTCGATCGCCTCGCCACTCCAGCGCAGCGCCCGCGCGGCGCCGGGGATGTCCACCGCCAGCGAGTCGCCGATCGGCTTGCCCATGTCGAGGGTCTCCAGCAGCGCCAACTCCTCGCGGTGGTCTTCCAGCAGATCGGCAAAGCGGATCAGCACCGCCTTGCGCTTGGCCGGTGCCAGACGCGACCAGCTGCCGGCATCGAATGCGGCACGGGCACTGGCCACCGCGCGCTCGGCGTCGGCCTGGTCGCAGCTGGCGACCTGCGCCAGCACCCGCCCGTCCACCGGACTGATGCAGTCGAACTGGCCGCCGTCCGCCGCAGCGCAATACTCACCCTGGATAAAGGCGCGACCTTCGATGTGCAGGTCGCGGGCACGCTGTTGCCAGTCGGCGAGGGTCAGGGTGGGCATGGTGCATCCTCTCTAGTCAGGTCTTCGGGCTGTGGAAAAGGCACCCTAAACCAGCGGCGCGGACCCTATCAATATTTTTTACGAACGGCCGGTCTATCGCCTTGTTTTGTTCGTTTTATTAAACATAGACTCGATGAAAACCCTGCGGCTCGCCGTCGCAGCATAGCCGCTCGCCACCCGGAGCCAGCCCCATGTCACAGGATTTCCATCCCAACGCCTCGCCCGATCACTTCTGGATGCCCTTCACCGCCAACCGCCAGTTCAAGGCCACGCCGCGCCTGTTGGAGAGCGCCGAGGGCATGTATTACACGGCGAGCGACGGCCGCCAGGTGCTCGACGGCACGGCCGGGCTCTGGTGCTGCAATGCCGGCCATGGCCGACGCGAGATCAGCGAAGCGGTGAGCAAGCAGATCGCCAAGATGGACTTCGCGCCGACCTTTCAGATGGGCCATCCGCTACCTTTCGAGCTGGCCGAGAAACTCGCCGCCATCAGCCCCGAAGGACTGAACCGGGTGTTCTTCACCAACTCCGGATCGGAGTCGGCGGATACCGCGCTGAAGATCGCCCTGGCCTATCAGCGCGCCATCGGTCAGGGCTCGCGTACGCGGCTGATCGGCCGCGAGCTGGCCTATCACGGCGTCGGTTTCGGCGGCATGTCGGTGGGCGGCATGGCCAACAATCGCCGCGCCTTCGGCCCGATGCTGCCGGGCGTCGATCACCTGCCGCACACCCTCGATCTGCAGCGCAACGCCTTCAGCAAGGGCCTGCCGCAGCATGGCGTGGAGCGCGCCGATGAACTGGAGCGGCTGGTGGTGCTGCATGGCGCGGAGAACATCGCCGCGGTGATCGTCGAGCCGATGTCCGGCTCGGCCGGGGTGATCCTGCCGCCGGTGGGCTATCTGCAGCGTCTGCGCGAGATCACCGCCAAGCACGGCATTCTGCTGATCTTCGATGAGGTCATCACCGGCTTCGGCCGTGTCGGCGAAGCCTTCGCCGCCCAGCGCTGGGGCGTGACGCCGGACATCCTCACCTGCGCCAAGGGCCTGACCAACGGCGCGATTCCCATGGGCGCAGTGCTGGTCGCCGACCACCTGTTCGATGCCTTCATGAAGGGACCGGAAAGCGTCATCGAGTTCTTCCACGGCTACACCTACTCCGGGCATCCGGTGGCCTGTGCAGCGGCACTGGCGACCCAGCAGATCTATCAGCAGGAGAACCTGTTCCAGAAGGCCATCGACCTGGAGCCCTACTGGCAGGAAGCACTCTTCAGCCTCAGGGACCTGCCCAACGTGATCGACATCCGCACGGTCGGGCTGGTCGCGGGTATTCAGTTCGCTGCCCATGCCGATGGCGTCGGCAAGCGCGGTTATGAGGTGTTCCGCAAGTGTTTCGAGAAGGGCCTGCTGGTACGCGCCAGCGGCGACACTATCGCCCTGTCGCCGGCGCTGATCGTCGAGAAGGCCGAGATCGACCAGATGATGGAGTTGCTCGCCGACGGTATCCGCAAGGCCGGCTGACGCAGCGCCCCGAGAGGCGTGGCCCGGCCTGACGGATCAGGCCGGGCACTGGATCAAAGCGATTCCAGGCAGCCGGCCAGGGTGTCGCCAAGGCCTTCCAGCAACTTTTCGTAACCCTTGGCATCGGTCGGCAGGCCGACACCGAGCACATCCAGCTCCGCCATCTTCACCGGCAACCCGGCAGTCAGCGTCTCGGCCAGTCGCGGACGCGCCGGCGGTTCGCTGAACACGCAGCTCGGCCCAGCCTGCTGCAACCGCTCGCGCATCGCCGCGACATGCCGGGCGCCGGGTTGCGACTCGCCACCGGCACTGAACACGCCGGCATGGCGAAGGCCGTAGGCCGCCTCGAAGTAGTCGTAGGCCTCGTGGAAAACGAAGAACGGCTTGTTCTGCACCTTGCTGAAGCGCTGCTTGAGGCGGGCGTCGAGCGCCTCGATGCGCTGGGCGAAGGCCGCCGAGTTGGTCTGGTAGCGCTGTGCGTTGGCCGGGTCGGCGGTGGCCAGGTCCGCAGCCATGCGCTCGGCGATCACCAGTGCGTTGGCCGGCAGCAGCCACAGGTGCGCATCGAGCGTGCCCGGGCGATGGTCGTGGTCGTGCTCCTCGGCATGCGCGGTCTCGCCATGTGCGGCTTCGTCATGCTCGTGAGCATCATGGTCATGGCCGTCGTGATCGTCGTGATCGTCGTGCGCGTGCGCATCACCAAAACGACGCAGGGTCAGCTGCGGCAGGTCCTGCACCGCCACGGTCGTGCCTTCACGAGCGCTCAGTGCGCGCGGCAGGAAGCTCTCCAGATCCGGGCCGATCCAGTAGAACAGCTGCGCATCGCGGATACGCCGTACGTCGGACGGTCGCAGCGAGTAATGATGCGCCGAAGCGCTGGCCGGCAGCAGAACGTCAGGCTCACCGACGCCATCCTGAACCGCCGCGGCGATCAGCTGCAGCGGCTTGATGCTGGTCAGCACGCGGACTTCGGCGTGGGCGGACGCGGCGCCAGCAACCAGCGCCGCGAGCAAGGGAAGGGAAAAAAGACGATTCACGGGCGTCACTCGTACGGGGGGAATTGGTACATAATAACGTCTCTACCCCAACACGTCGCCGCTCATGTCCAAGACCCCGCTGGCCTGTACGCCCCACGACCATGACCATTGCGTCAGCCACGCGCTGGCCGAAGCCGACAGCCTCTGCGCGCGCCAGGGCGTACGCCTGACCGCCCTGCGCAAGCGTGTGCTGGAGCTGGTCTGGCAAAGCCACAGGCCGCTCGGCGCCTACGACATCCTCGCCGTACTGAGCGAGCAGGATGGCCGCCGCGCCGCGCCGCCCACTGTCTACCGCGCGCTGGATTTCCTGCTGGAGAACGGCCTGGTGCATCGCATCGCGTCGCTCAACGCCTTCATCGGCTGCAACCATCCGGAGCATCCACACCAGGGCCAGTTCCTCATCTGCCGGCACTGCCACACCGCCATCGAACTCGAGCAACGCGCCATCGCCGAGGCCATCGACAGCGCCGCCAGCAGCGTCGGCTTCGCCGTCGAGGGGCAGACCGTGGAAGTGGTCGGCCTCTGCTCAAACTGCCGGAAAGCCGCATGAGCGAGGTGCTGCTGCGGCTGGATGACATCCACGTGCGCTTCGCCAACCAGAACGTGCTGGAAGGCGCGCAACTGCAGGTGCATCGCGGCGAGATCGTCACCCTGATCGGCCCCAATGGCGCCGGCAAGACCACGCTGGTACGGGCAGTGCTCGGCCTGCTGAAACCCGATCGCGGCCAGGTCTGGCGCAAGCCGAAGCTGCGTGTCGGCTACATGCCGCAGAAGCTCCACGTGGACCCCACCCTACCCTTGTCGGTGCTGCGCTTTCTGCGCCTGGTGCCCGGCGTCGATCGCGCCCGAGCCCTGGCTGCGCTGGGCGAAGTCGGCGCCGAGCACGTCATCGACAGCCCGCTGCAGAAGATTTCCGGCGGCGAAATGCAGCGTGTGCTGCTCGCCCGCGCGCTGCTGCGCGAGCCGGAGCTACTGGTGCTCGACGAACCGGTGCAGGGTGTCGACGTCGCCGGCCAGGCCGAGCTGTACCGGCTGATCGGCGTGCTACGCGACCGCTACGGCTGCGGCGTTTTGATGGTTTCCCACGACCTGCATCTGGTGATGAGCGCCACCGACCAGGTGGTCTGCCTCAATCGCCACGTTTGCTGTTCGGGGCATCCGGAACAGGTCAGCAGCGACCCGGCCTTCGTCGAGCTGTTCGGCCAGGACGCGCGCAGTCTGGCGATCTATCACCACCAGCACGACCACAGCCACGACCTGCACGGCAGCGTGGTGACCGGCAAACCCCACGTCCACGGCCCGAACTGCAAGCACTGACATGCCCGATTTCCTTCTCAACGCCCTGCTCGCCGGCCTCGCCCTGGCGCTGGTCGCCGGCCCGCTCGGCTCCTTCGTCGTCTGGCGGCGCATGGCCTATTTCGGCGACACCCTGTCCCACGCCGCGCTATTCGGCGTCGCCCTCGGGTTGATGCTCGACGTCAACCTGACTCTGGCGGTGACGGTCGGCTGCGTGCTGCTCGCGCTCTTGCTGGTCACCCTGCAGCAGCGCCAGCCGCTGGCCTCGGACACGCTGCTCGGCATCCTCGCCCACAGCACGCTGTCGCTCGGCCTGGTGTCGCTGAGCTTCATGGATGACGTGCGCATCGACCTGATGGGCTATCTGTTCGGCGATCTGCTCGCCGTCGGGCCGAGCGACCTGGCCTGGATCATCGGCGGCAGCGCCCTGGTGCTGCTGATGCTGATTCCGCTGTGGCGGCCACTCTTGGCGATCACCGTGCACGAGGAGCTGGCCAAGGTCGAAGGGTTGCCGGTGGCCGGTATCCGCCTGGCGCTGATGCTGCTGATCGCCGTGGTGATCGCCGTGGCGATGAAGATCGTCGGCGTGCTGCTGATCACCTCGCTGCTGATCATTCCCGCCGCCGCGGCGCAACGCCATGCGCGCACGCCGGAGCAGATGGCCTTTGGCGCCAGCGTGTTGGGCATCGTCGCGGTGTGCCTGGGTCTGACGCTGTCCTGGTTCGAAGACACCCCCGCCGGGCCGTCCATCGTGGTCAGCGCCGCCGCGCTGTTCCTGCTCAGCTTCGCCTGGCCGAAGCGCGCATGAGTGACCTGAAGTACCTGCGCGGCTACCCCGAGCCGCTGCTGGCTCAGGTACGCCAGCTGATCGCCGAGGATCGCCTGGGCGATTACCTCGCGCGGCGCTACCCTGGCCGCCATCAGGTGCAGAGCGACAAGGCGCTGTATGGTTACGTGCAGCAGCTCAAGCAGGACCACCTCAAAAGCGCGCCGCCGATCGACAAGGTGCTCTATGACAATCGCCTCGACCTGACCCATCGCGCGCTGGGCCTGCATACCGCGGTATCACGGGTGCAGGGCGGCAAGCTCAAGGCGAAAAAGGAGATTCGCGTCGCCGCACTGTTTCGCGAGGCGGCGCCGGAATTCCTGCAGATGATTGTGGTGCACGAACTCGCCCATCTGCGTGAGCGCGAGCACAACCGTGCCTTCTACAAGCTGTGCGAACACATGCTGCCCGGCTACGGGCAGATCGAGTTCGATCTGCGCCTGTTTTTGCATTGGCGCGAGCTGCGGGCACAGGATGCCGGCTCCGGCGACGACGCCTAGCGCACGAATGGCGCCAGGCCTCGCCTCGTATGCTGGCAGTGCGCTCAAATCCAGCCCAGCCAGCGCCACCAGGTCATCGCGAACAGCAACATGCTCAGATAGCCGATCAGCGTTACCAGCACGCCGACCTTGGCGAATTGCCGGGCGCTGAAGGTCTCGGTGCCCAGGCAAACCATGTTCTGCGGCGCGTTGATTGGCAGGATGAAGCCGTAACTGACGACGAAACCGAGCAGCATGGTCATCCCCAGCCGGCTGAAATCCCCTGGCAGGCTGAGCAACACCGAGATCAGGATCGGCAGCATCGCCGAGGTCAGCGCCGTGGCACTGGCAAAGCCCAGATGGATCACGATGAGAAAAGCGCCGAGAATGGCGAAGATACCCAGCGGCCCCACCACGCCAAGCCCGGTGTGGGCCACCACCTGCGCGCCGAGCCACTGTCCGGCCTGAGTCGTGAGCAATACCGTGCCGAGGCTGATCCCGACGCCGAAGACGATCACCGTGCCCCAGGGCACCCGCGCCTGAACCTCCTTCCAGTTCATCACGCCGATGCGCGGCAGCATCAGGATCACCAGACCCGCGTAGGTGGTGCTGGTGGTGTCGAAACTGTGCAGCTTGCCCTCGGTGGCCCAGCACAGCAGCAACCCGATGGACACGGCGAGCAGGCGTTTCTGCGCCGAGGTCATCGGCCCAAGTTCGGCAAGCGAGCGTGCCACGGCTTCCTTGCCACCGGCTATCCGCTCGGTTTCCGGCGGCAGCAGCTTGAGCACGATGAACAGCAGCACGAAGGACATCATCACGGCCCAGGGTGCGCCGGCGATGAGCCAGTCGATCCAGCTGACTCGCTCACCCAGCAGTTTGTCCATGAAGCCCACCAGCAGCAGGTTCTGCGCCGCTGCGGTCTGGATGCCGATGTTCCAGATGCTGGTGCCCTGGGCGACGATGATCATCATGCCGGCGGCGAAGTTCGAACGCTTGTCGATCCCGAATGCGGTGATGATGCCAAGCATGATCGGCACCACGCAGGCGGCGCGCGCCGTGGCGCTGGGTACCACCAGGCTGAGCAGGACGATGACCACCAGCGTGCCGCCGAGGATATGCCGCGAACTGGTGCCGACCCTGGATAGGGTCATCAGCGCAATGCGCCGGTCGAGCCCGGTCAGGGTCATCGCCGCAGCGATGAACAGGGCTCCGGCTACCAGCGCCAATGCCGGATTGGCGAAGCCGGAAAGCCCCATGCCGATCGCCTTTGAGGTGCCGTAGACGACCTCGGGGTTTTCCAGCGTAGGCGCCGTACCGATGAGGAACGCCAGCAGCGCGGTGATCATGATCGCGCTGACCTCATAGGACACCGCTTCGGTGATCCACACCACCACCGCGAACACCAGGATCGCCAGCACTCGCTGGCCGGCCACGGGCAGGTCGGCAGGCAGTGGCATCAGCAGCACGCCAATGAGCGCCAGTACGGCCACCAACAGACCGATCGGGATGCCAAGCAGACCTTGGCGAAGGGCTACGTTAGGGGTATCGCTCATGGTATGGCTCCATCCGCTGACAGACGCCTTCAGCATGGGCAAGCCAGATCAGCGAGACCATGACCTGTGTCTATTGCGGGCCTTTGCGGCGAGTTAACCAAGTAAAAAAAAAGCAGAACGCCGGCATGCGCCGGCGTTCTGTGGTCGATGGTTCGCAGCACGTTTCGAGCGGGCTGGCGCCCGCGCCGAACCTTGCGCAAGCGTCACGCGGGAATTGCGTCCGCCGCGGCCTCGCGCGCCCAGACCCGATGCTGGCCAAGCGCCTGGGCGAAGTTGCCAAACACCCCATCCACATCATCGCCTTCCAGCAGACCAGCGTCGGGCTGCAGGCCCAGGGTCGCCAGCAGCGGACGCGCGGCACCGAGCACCACGATGGGTTTCAGGTGCTTGTAGGCCTCCAGCAGGTAGTGCTTGGCTTCGCCGGACTTGGCCATGGCCGCCGCCGCATCGGCACCGCCGGGGACGAACACGGCGTCGAACATCACCGAGGGCATGCCGTCCATCGCGGCGTCGACCGGCAGCATCTTGCCGTCCGCCGTCTTCACCGGCGCCGGCGAGGGACCGATGATCTTGGCCAGCGCGCCCTGCTCGGCCAGCTTGGCCTTGAATGCATCGATTGCAGCACCATCAACGCCGTTGGCCACCAGAATGGCGATCTTGCGCGACTTGATATTGCCCGGTGCATGGTTCATCAAACTCAGGGCCGGCGAGCTTTGCGGGGTCGGTACCTTCGCCGCTACGGTCGGCGCAGCGGGTGCCGGCAGGCCGAGGTTCTCGGCCACGCGGCGGGCCAGCTCCAGGTCGATGTTGGCGAGGATCTCGTTGACCTGACGCTCACGGATGAACACCCGCTCGACCTTGCCCAGCTCGAAGGTATAGGCACCGATGATGTGCTCCTTCTCCGGGCCGCTCATGCTGTTCCAGAACAGCGTGGCCTGGGAGAAGTGGTCGCCGAAGGATTCGCTGCGGTTGCGGATCTTGTGCCCCTCGACCCGCTCCGGATAGCTCTCGAAACCGCCGCCCTGAGCTGCCGGCGGGGTTTCCTTGGGCCAGCCACTGTCGATGGAGTTGGGCTCGTAGTTGGCGCGGCCCTTGTGGATCGTCTGGCGATGGAAGGCGTCGCGCTGGTTGTTGTGAAACGGACACAGCGGACGGTTGATCGGGATTTCGTGGAAGTTCGGCCCACCGAGACGCAGCAGTTGGGTGTCGGTGTAGGAGAACAACCGGCCCTGCAGCAGCGGATCGTTGGTGAAGTCGATGCCCGGCACGATATGGCCGATGTGGAAGGCGGCCTGCTCGGTCTCGGCGAAGAAGTTGTCCGGGTTGCGGTTGAGGGTCATCTTGCCGAGCTTCTGCACCGGCACCAGCTCCTCGGGGATGATTTTGGTCGGGTCCAGCAGGTCGAAGTCGAACTTGTGCTCGTCGGCCTCTTCCACCACCTGCACGCCCAGCTCCCACTCGAAGTAGTCGCCAATCTCGATGGACTCCCACATGTCGCGGCGATTGAAGTCCGGGTCCTTGCCGGCAATCTTCAGTGTCTCGTCCCAGACCAGCGAGAAGGCGCCCGCGACCGGCTTCCAGTGAAACTTGACGAAGCGGCTGACGCCCTCAGCGTTGATCAGGCGGAAGGTGTGCACGCCAAAGCCTTCCATCGCCCGGAAGCTGCGCGGCAGGGCGCGATCGGACATGGTCCAGAGCACCATGTGCGCCGATTCCGGGGTCAGCGAGACGAAGTCCCAGAAGCTGTCGTGAGCCGACTGCGCCTGCGGGATCTCGTTGTGCGGCTCGGGTTTCACCGCATGCACGAAGTCCGGAAACTTGATCGCGTCCTGAATGAAGAACACTGGCATGTTGTTGCCGACCAGATCGAAGTTGCCCTCGTCGGTGTAGAACTTGGTGGCGAAGCCGCGCACGTCGCGCACGGTGTCTGCCGAGCCGCGCGAGCCCTGCACGGTGGAGAAGCGCGTGAAGACCGGGGTTTCCTTGCCTTCGGCGGCGAGGAACGAGGCCTTGGTCAGCCAGCTGTGGTCGGCGTAGCTGACGAACACACCGTGCGCCGCCGAACCACGCGCATGCACGATGCGCTCGGGGATGCGCTCGTGGTCAAAGTGGGTGAGCTTCTCGCGCATGATGAAGTCTTCGAGCAGCGAGGGCCCACGATCGCCGGCCTTGAGGGTGTTCTGGTTGTCGGCGATCTTCACGCCCTGGTTGGTGCGCAGCGCCTCGCCGGTGGCGTCGCTGCGAAATTCTTCCAGTTGGTCGAGCTTGGCGTTGTGATTGGCACGGTCGACGGTATCGGTGCCGGCCAGCTCGCTCTGTTTAGGGGTCTTTTCGGTCATGATGGGCCTCCATTAGCGGTGAGCTGAACCGCGAACGATCGGGCCACGGTCTGGACCTGATGCGTGATCATTTCACGGCGTACCGGTTAGTGACCCCCATAGCGGCTACATGGTTGCCGGCCGAACCGATTTGCTTTAGCTATAAGCCCGATGCATTTGCTCAATCGCAGCGGCACAGACAAGCGACCTCGCCGGCAAACGGGTAGAATGCCCGGCTTTCGCCGAATATCCCGGCAACGAACGCCGCACCCACAAGGTTCGCCCGTGATCGAATTCCATCAAGTCCACAAAACCTATCGGACCGGCGGCAGAGACGTCCCTGCCCTGCAGCCGACGCAGCTGGAGATCGCCTCCGGTGAAGTCTTCGGCCTGATCGGCCATTCTGGCGCCGGCAAGAGCACGCTGCTGCGTCTGATCAACCGCCTCGAGGAACCCTCCGGCGGGCGCATCCTGGTCAACGGCGAAGATGTCACCGCGCTCGATGCCGACGGCCTGCGGCGCTTCCGCCAGCGCGTCGGGATGATCTTCCAGCACTTCAACCTGCTGATGTCCAAGACCGTGGCGGACAACGTCGCCATGCCGCTGCGCCTGGCCGGCATCCGCTCGCGCAGTGAGATCGACGCCCGCGTCGCCGCCCTGCTCGACCGTGTCGGCCTCAAGGACCACGCGCGCAAGTATCCGGCGCAGCTCTCCGGTGGTCAGAAGCAGCGCGTGGGTATTGCCCGTGCTCTGGCCACCGAGCCGAGCATCCTGCTCTGCGACGAGGCGACCAGCGCCCTCGATCCGCAGACCACGGCATCGGTGCTGCAGCTGTTGGCCGAGATCAATAGCGAGCTGAAGCTGACCATCGTGCTGATCACCCACGAGATGGACGTGATCCGCCGCGTCTGCGACCGCGTGGCGGTGATGGACGCCGGCGCCATCGTCGAACAGGGGCCGGTCACCGAGGTGTTCCTGCATCCCAAGCACCCGACCACCCAGCGCTTCGTGCTGGAAGACGAGGCGATGGATGAAAGCGAGCTGCACGACGATTTCGCCCACGTGCCGGGCCGCATCCTGCGCCTGACCTTCCAGGGCGATGCCACCTACAAGCCCCTGCTGGGCACCGTCGCCCGTGAAACCGGGGTCGACTACAGCATCCTTTCCGGGCGCATCGATCGCATCAAGGACACCCCCTACGGCCAGCTCACGCTGGCGCTGATCGGCGGTGACATGGCGGCGGCAATGGCACAACTGCAGGCCGCCGACGTGCACGTGGAGGTATTGCGCTGATGGACGCCTTTTTCAGCTCCTTGTTAGGGAATGTCGACTGGTACGAGATCTGGCTGGCGACGCTGGACACCCTGCTGATGCTCGGCGGCTCGCTGCTGTTCACCATCCTGCTCGGCCTGCCGCTGGGCGTGCTGCTGTTTCTCTGCGGCCCGCGCCAGCTGTTCGAGAACGGGCCGCTGTATGCCGCGCTGTCGTTCGTGGTCAACGTGCTGCGCTCGCTGCCGTTCATCATCCTGCTGATCGTGATGATTCCGTTCACCGTGCTGATCACCGGCACCTCGCTGGGCGTCGCCGGGGCGATCCCGCCGCTGGTGGTCGGCGCCGCGCCGTTCTTCGCACGCCTGGTGGAAACCGCACTGCGCGAAGTGGACCGCGGCATCATCGAGGCGACCCAGGCCATGGGCGCGACGACGCGGCAGATCATCTTCAGCGCATTGCTGCCGGAAGCGCGTCCGGGCATCATCGCTGCGGTCACCGTTACTGCCATCACCCTGGTGTCCTACACTGCGATGGCCGGTGTAGTGGGGGCCGGCGGCCTCGGCGACCTGGCGATCCGCTTCGGCTATCAGCGATTCCAGACCGACGTGATGGTGGTCACCGTGGTGCTGCTGCTGGTACTGGTGCAGGTGCTGCAAAGCGTCGGCGACCGGCTGGTCACCCATTTTTCACGCAAATGAAGCGCAACCAGGGCGAGCGAACCTTCGCACCCCACTCAATCTACGAAGGAACCGAACGATGAAGAAACTGATTGCCGCCCTGGCCACCGTCGCGGCATTTTCCGCACAGGCCGCCGAAACCCTGACCGTGGCCGCCACCGCCGTGCCGCACGCCGAGCTGCTGGAGTTCGTCAAGCCGCAGCTGGCCGAGCAAGGCGTCGAGCTGAACGTGAAGGTCTTCACCGATTACGTGCAACCGAACATCCAGGTCGCCGAGAAGCGTCTGGACGCCAACTTCTTCCAGCACCAGCCGTACCTGGATGAGTTCAACAAGGGCAAGGGCACCGATCTGGTCAGCGTGGCCGGCGTGCATATCGAACCCTTTGGGGCCTACTCGAGCAAGGTCAAGTCGCTGGACGAACTGCCCAATGGCGCCACCGTGGTCATTCCCAACGATGCCACCAATGGCGGCCGCGCACTGCTGCTGCTGGACAAGGCCGGCGTGATCACGCTGAAGGTCGGCGCCGGCATCACCGCCACGCCGAAGGACATCGCCGAGAACCCGAAGAAGATCAAGATCCGCGAACTGGAAGCCGCGACCCTGCCGCGCGTGCTGACCCAGGTCGACCTGGCGCTGATCAACACCAACTACGCGCTGGAAGCCAAGCTGAACCCGACCCAGGACGCCCTGGTGATCGAGGGCAGTGACTCGCCGTACGTGAACATCCTGGTCGCCCGTCCGGACAACAAGGACAGCGATGCCATGCAGAAACTGGCTGCCGCGCTGCACAGCGAGCAAGTACGCCAGTTCATCGAGGAAAAGTACAAGGGTGCCGTCGTTCCGGCCTTCTGAGCCTGACCGCGCTGTCCTGAACGAACCCCGCCTCGGCGGGGTTTTTCGTTTTTGGCCGTAGGGTGGATGTCGCCTTTTACAACCACCGAGCCCCCGCTCGGCTAACCCGTGGTTCCCCACCCCGTGATCGATAAAGCGCGATCCACCCTACGACCAAGCCATATCAGGACGCGGGCCCACGAAATGGTTCGCGCAGCATGCTCTTCACGGCACCAGCACTGCCGCGCCCTGGAAGCGTCCATGGCGCAGATCGTCCAGCGCCTGGTTGGCCTGTTCCAAAGGGTAGGCATGGGTTTCGGTATGGATGCCGACCTGCGCAGCGACCGGGAAGAAGTCCAGGCCGTCCTGACGGGTCAGGTTGGCCACCGAAACCAGCTCGCGCTCCTGCCAGAGGATGTCGTAGGGGAAGCTCGGAATGTCGCTCATGTGGATGCCGGCGCAGACCACCCGCCCGCCCTTGCGCACGGCACGCAGCGCCGCCGGCACCAGCTCGCCGGCCGGCGCATAGATGATCGCGGCATCCAGCGGCACCGGCGGCGACTCGTTCGAATCGCCGGCCCAGAGCGCGCCCAGCGAACGGGCGAAGTCCTGCGCAGCGATGTCGCCAGGACGGCTAAGGGCATAGACATCGCGCCCCTGCCAGCGCGCCACCTGCATGACGATATGCGCCGCGGCACCGAAGCCGTACAGGCCCAGGCGCTTGCCGTCACCGGCCTTGACCAGCGAACGCCAGCCGATCAGCCCGGCACAGAGCAGCGGCGCCAGCGCCACGGCATCGCCCTCGTCGCCGAGGGCAAAGGCGAAGCGCGCGTCGGCCACCACGTATTCGGCATAACCGCCTGGCCGCGTGTAGCCGGTGAACTGCGGCGCATCGCAGAGGTTTTCCTCGGCGTGCTGGCAATAGCTGCAGGTGCCGCAGGTATGCCCGAGCCAGGGAATGCCGACCCGCTGGCCCAGCTCGAAACCGCTGACGCCTTCGCCCAGCGCATCGACGCGGCCGACAATCTCGTGACCCGGGATGATCGGCAGCGGCGCCTCCGGCAACTCGCCATCCACCACGTGCAGGTCGGTGCGACAGACGCCGCAAGCCAGTACCTTGACCCGCAGCTCCCCTGGCCCCGCTTGAGGCTCGGGCAGTTCGCGCAGCTGCAACGGTTGGCCAATCTGTTCCAGCAACATGGCGCGCATCGACGGCTCTCCTTTCGTCTCTGTTCTGCTGAGCGTAGGCCGATCGGTGGAAAAAGGCTCTAGACTCGAAGCGTCCCATGCTCAGGAGTGCCATCTATGACGCTTTCGCCCTTCCACCTCGCCATTCCCGTCCACGATCTGGCCGCCGCCCGCACCTTCTACGGCGAGGCGTTCGGCTGCGCCGAGGGCCGCAGCAGCGAACACTGGGTGGATTTCGATTTCTTCGGCCACCAGCTGGTGATCCACGAAGCACCGAAGATGCCGCATCAGGAGGCGGCGCATAGCAACCCGGTGGACGGCCACGACGTGCCGGTGCCGCATTTCGGCGTGGTGCTTGGCTGGGAACAATGGGAGGCACTGGCCGAGCGGCTGAAGGCGCGCGGCACGCGCTTCGTCATCGAGCCCTACGTGCGCTTCCAGGGCCAGGTCGGCGAACAGGCGACCATGTTCCTGCTCGACCCCTGCGGCAACGCCCTGGAGTTCAAGGCGTTCAAGGACATCGGCCAGCTGTTCGCCAAGTGAGCGGGATCAGCCGCGCTCGGCGAGGTGCTGGTCCTTGAGCTTCACATAATTGCCGGCGGTATAGCTGAAGAAGCTGCGCTCCTTGTCGGTCAGCGGGCGCGCCTGCTTTACCGGGCTGCCGACGTAGAGGTAGCCGGACTCCAGCGTCTTGCCCGGCGGCACCAGGCTGCCGGCACCGATGATCACTTCGTCCTCGACCACCACGCCGTCCATCACGATCGAACCCATACCCACCAGGATGCGATTGCCCAGGGTGCAACCGTGCAGGGTGACCTTGTGGCCGACGGTGACTTCGTCGCCGATGGTCAGCGGAAAGCCGTCCGGGTTGTACGGCCCGGCATGGGTGATGTGCAGCACGCTGCCGTCCTGGATGCTCGACCGCGCGCCGATGCGGATGCGGTGCATGTCGCCGCGGATCACCGTCAGCGGCCAAACCGAGCTGTCGGCGCCGATCTCGACATCGCCGATAAGCACCGCGGAGTCGTCGACGAACACGCGCTCGCCCAGTTTCGGAGTGCTGTTGTGGTAGCTGCGTATCGCCACGATAGAAACCTCTTTGGCTGCGGGAAGGGTCGATTGTAATTAAGATGGTCGGCATTGCCGCGGTGAACCAGGCCTGAGCAGCATGCCGCCTGGCGTGGTCAGAGTTAACTACCGGCTGCTTGCCGGCGGCGCGTTTCGTCGCCCGGCGTTGAAAAAGCGCGGCAGCGCGTCCATCTAGGACATCTGCCTGCGCGCTGGCCTGTCCAGCCTCACTCAAGTGAGCGGCCTGCAATCCCTTTCGTCACAAGGTGTCCCCCGTGAGCGCGAACAATCCCCTGCTGCAAGATTTCGATCTGCCACCCTACTCCGAGATCCGCCCGGAGCACGTCGAGCCGGCCATCGACACCATCCTCGGCGACAACCGCGTGGCGATCCAGGAACTGCTTAGCCGCCCGGCCGACAGCCTGGACTGGCAGACCCTGGTGGTCGGCCTCGACGAACTGAACGACCGCCTCGCGCGCGCCTGGGGGCCGGTCAGCCACCTCAACTCCGTGTGCAACAGCCCGGAGCTGCGTACCGCCTATGAGGCCTGCCTGCCCAAGCTGTCGGCCTACTACACCGAACTCGGACAGAACCGCGACCTGTTCGAGGCCTACCAGGCATTGGCCGCGAGCCCCGCGGCGGCTGGCTTCGAGGTGGCGCAGAAGACCATCCTCGAGCATTCGCTGCGTGACTTCCGCCTGTCCGGCATCGACCTGCCGCCGGTCGAGCAGCAACGCTTCGGCGCCATCCAGATGAAGCTCGCGGAGCTGGGCAGCAAATTCTCCAACCAGCTGCTGGACGCCACCCAGGGCTGGACCCGGCACATCACCGACGAAAGCCTGCTGGCCGGTATCACCGATTCGGCCAAGGCACAGATGGCCGAGGCAGCCAAGGCGAAGGATCTCGACGGCTGGCTGATCAGTCTGGAATTCCCCAGCTACTACGCGGTGATGACCTACGCCGACAACCGCGACCTGCGCGAGGAGGTCTACGCCGCCTACTGCACCCGCGCCTCGGACCAGGGCCCGAATGCCGGGCAGTTCGACAACGGCCCGGTAATGGCCGAGATCCTCGAGCTGCGCCACGAGCTGGCCGGGCTGCTCGGCTACGGCAACTTCGCCGAGCTGTCGCTGGCGACCAAGATGGCCGAATCCACCGAGCAGGTGCTGAGTTTCCTGCGTGACCTGGCGGTGCGCAGCAAGCCGTTCGCCGAGCGCGACCTGGCCGAACTGCGCGCCTTCGCCGCCGAGCAGGGCCTGGACGATCTGCAGAGCTGGGACCTCGGCTACTACGCCGAGAAGCTGCGCCAGCAGCGCTACAGCCTGAACCAGGAAGAACTGCGCGCCTACTTCCCGATCGACAAGGTGCTGTCCGGGCTGTTCTGTATCGTCCAGCGCCTGTACGGCATCGAGATTCATGAGCTGGAAGGCTTCGATGGCTGGCATCCGGAAGTGCGTCTGTTCGAGATCACCGAGAACGGCCAGCACGTCGGGCGCTTCTTCTTCGACCTCTATGCGCGGCCGAACAAGCGCGGCGGCGCCTGGATGGATGGCGCCCGCGACAAGCGCCGTACCGCCGCTGGCACGCTGCAGACGCCGGTAGCCAACCTGGTGTGCAACTTCACCCCGCCGGTGGGCGAGCGCCCTGCGCTCTTGACCCACGACGAGGTCACCACGCTGTTCCACGAATTCGGCCACGGCCTGCACCACCTGCTGACCCAGGTCGAGCACGCCGGCGCCTCGGGCATCAACGGCGTGGCCTGGGATGCCGTGGAGCTGCCGAGCCAGTTCATGGAGAACTGGTGCTGGGACCCCGAAGGCCTGGCGCACATCTCCGGCCACTACCAGACCGGCGAGCGCCTGCCGCAGGACAAACTGGACATGATGCTGGCGGCGAAGAACTTCCAGTCCGGCATGATGATGGCGCGCCAGCTTGAATTCTCCCTGTTCGACTTCGAACTGCACGCCACCCATGGCGACGGTCGCAGCGTGCTGCAGGTACTCGAGTACATCCGCGACGAGGTCTCGGTGATGCGCCCACCGGCCTACAACCGCTTCCCCAACAGCTTCGCGCACATCTTTTCCGGTGGTTATGCGGCCGGTTACTACAGCTACAAGTGGGCCGAGGTGCTGTCGTCCGATGCCTTCTCGCGCTTCGAGGAAGAAGGTGTGTTCAACTCCGAGACCGGGCGCGCCTTCCGCGAGGCGATCCTGGCCCGTGGCGGCTCCCAGGAGCCGATGGTACTGTTCGTCGATTTCCGAGGCCGCGAGCCGTCCATCGACGCCCTGCTGCGCCACCTCGGGCTGGTAGCGGAGGCCGCGGCATGAACGACGAAGTAACCCGTGTCACCACCAAGCGCTTCATCGCCGGGGCCGTGTGCCCCGCGTGCAGCGGCACGGACTGCATCAAGATGTGGGACGTCGACGGCGTGCCGCACCGCGAATGCATCGACTGCGGCTACGCCGACACCCTCAACGCCCAGGGCCAGTCGGTACCGATGGAGCTGGGCACGCGGGTGAACAAGGTCCAGCCCAAGCCGGCCAACCCGCAGGTGCAATCGGTGCAGTTCTTCCCTAATCCGAAGCTGAAGAAGCCCGAGTAGCCACTGTGCTGCACCTGACCTGCGGCGACCTGGCCGGCGACAGCGTACGTGCGCTGCTGGCCAGGCTAGAGCCCGAGGTACAGGTGCGGGTGTTGCGCGACGACCTGGCTGTCGGACCGCTGAATGGCGTGGATCGTGCGCCTTGCGCTGCTCGCGCCACATTCTGGGAGCAGGTCTGGCCCGCAGAGGTGGCGCCACGCCCGGTGTTCGCCGATGAGCTAGCGGCTGATGCACTCTGGCTAGCCAACCTAGCCAAACAGGCTGCAGCCGTAACGGTCTGGCACGGCGACAGCGCATCCGAACAGCTGCTGCTGGCTCGCATCGCCGCGCTGCTGCAGGGCTCCAGGTGCGGGTTGCACGAAGTTGCTTGCGGCACCGGAGACAGCCGCGCCGGCCAGCGCAAGGCGGTGTCCATGCATTCGCCCGAGGCACTGGCGGCGCTATACAGCCCACAGGCGGTTCCCGCGTCTCGCCAGGCTGAACTCGCTGCGGTCTGGCACGAGCAGTGCGCCAGCTCGCATGACATTCGCCGCTGGTTCGAGGGGGCGTTTCGGGGCGAAGACTATCGGCTGATCGACGCGGCGCTAGTCGCTGCCAGCCCCGACGAATTCGCTCCGCTGGCGCGTGCGATGGCCGAGGTCATGGGCCATTGCGACGGCTTCTTTCCCACGGATTTCTTCCTCTACTGGCGCGCCCGCGTACTGGCTGCCGCAGGGCGTCTGGAGGTACAGGGCGATCCAACAGCCGGTTACCGTGATCTGCAGGTGCGCCGAGTCATGAGGTGAAAGACTTCACTTCGCGGCCAAGACTCGGCGCGCCCAACGTCTAAAACAAAGAACCCGCCAAGTGGCGGGTTCCTTTTTTGTACCAGTCCAAATCAGCCTTCGACCTTCGGCGTCGCTCGCCCCGGCTGCGGTGGCGAAGCAAACAGGCGCTTGAGCTTCATTGCCGGCGCTTCGATCAGGTGCCAGGACAGCGCAGCGAGGATCAGCGTCGGCACGAAGGCGATCAGCGTCAGGCCGAGCACGCCGACCTGCGGACCGAACAGGTAGACCGTCAGCTGCTGGAACGGGAAGGCGTAGATGTACAGGCCATAGGAAAAATCGCCGTACTTGCCGAAACGCGAGATCAGCGGCAGCGGCGCGTAGGCCAGATAGAGCACCAGATACGGCAGTGCGATGAAGTACACCAGCGGGCCGATGTCGGTACGGAAGGTTGCCACCAGCGCGGCGAACAACAGCGCCGCGATCCAGCCGCGCCAGGGGATGTCGTCGCGATAGAGGAACAGTGCCGAGCCGCTGTAGTACAGCAGCCCCAGTTTGAAGATGTTCTTGATGAAGTAGGACTCGATACCCAGCTTGCCCAGCAGCCAGAAATGCCCGATGGCGAGCACGGCAATCGGCAGGAAGATCAGCCGGCGCTTGAGGAAACCGGTCAGCCCGAGAATCATCACGCCGATGTACATCAGCACTTCCAGCGGCAACGTCCACAGCGAGCCGTTGACCACGTCGGGGTAGACGTTGCCGGTAAATACGCCGGGCAGCTCGTAGCGTGTCACCAAGAGGATGTTCTGCAGATAGGTCCAGGTGCCGTCGGCTGCGAGATACTGGCCGAGGGTCAGATGGGTGACCAGCGGCCCGATGACAAACACCGAGAGCAATACCGCGACGATCAACGCCGGAAAGATGCGCAGCGCCCGCTTGATCAGGAAGCTTTTCGGGCTGCTGCTAGCCAGCCAGGACGAGGCAATCAGATAGCCGCTCATGACGAAGAAGATGCCGACGGCGATCGAGCCGCCCTTTTCGTAGCCGGTGAGCAACGTCAGGGGTTCATCTCCACGGCGGCCAACCAGCGGATAGCTGTGGGCGAACAGCACCAGCGCCGCAGCGAAGAAGCGCAGGAAGTCGAAATTATTCTCCCGGGTGTGGAAAGAGCCGGTGGGATGCATGGTCTGCTCCTGACGAGTAACGGCAGTGACTAAGAAAAGGGGCGCACGCAAGCGGTGCATGCCGGTACTGCCGGATCGGTCGCGCACCGCGCTCCGATCGTCCTTGTTGTTTGCCGGCCGCCACGACAGGCGTCGCTCGCGCGTGCAAGCGTTACCCGGTCAGCCCCTTTGTCCCGAGTGCAGCGCAAATGTTCCCGAGCCAACCGACAGGCGGTAGCAGGCAGCACCGATCAGCGGCGCTGGCGTACTGTCGCCGAGAAGACTACTGTATGAATGAACAGTAATCGGACCGACACCCCATGAGCTTCCCCCGTGCCACACCACGCGGCCGCGGCACTGCGATCAACCCGGACAACCGTTTCGCCCCGACACGCAGCGAGGCGTACGACGATGGCTGGGAACAGGACGTGCCGCCGACCCGCGCCACCGAAGTGCGCCTGGAGACGGCCAAGAGTGTACTGACCCGTAACCAGTCGCCTGACGTGGGTTTCGATCGCTCGGTAAACCCCTATCGAGGCTGCGAACACGGCTGCATCTACTGCTTCGCGCGACCCAGTCACGCTTATTGGGACCTGTCGCCAGGCATCGATTTCGAGACGCGGCTGATAGCCAAGACCAACCTCGCCGAGCGCCTCGAACAGGAACTCTCCAAGCCTGGCTACGTGCCGCAACCGATCGCCCTGGGGGTGAACACCGATGCCTATCAGCCGCTGGAGCACGAGCAGCGGCTGACGCGCCAGGCGCTGGAGATCCTGCTGCGCTTCAAGCACCCCGTGCACATCATTACCAAGGGTTCGCTGGTGCTGCGCGATCTCGATCTGCTGGTGCCGTTGGCCGAGCAGCGGCTGGTCAGCGTTTCGGTCAGCCTGACCACGCTGGACGACGAGCTGAAACGCATCATGGAGCCGCGCGCGGCCTCACCCTCGGCGCGGCTGCGGGTGTTGCGTACCCTGCATGAGGCTGGCGTGCCGGTCAGCGTGATGTGCGCGCCGATGATTCCGATGATCAACGACATGGAGCTTGAGCGCTTGCTCGAAGCCGCCCGCGAGGCCGGTGCGCGCTCGGCCGGCTATGTGCTGCTGCGCCTGCCCCACGAAGTGGCGACGCTGTTCGATGAATGGCTGCAGGAGCATTTTCCGCAGCGCGCTGCCCATGTCATGAGCCTGGTGCGCCAATCGCGCGGCGGCAAGGATTACGACAGCCGCTTCGGTAGCCGCATGCGCGGTGAAGGCCAATTTGCCCAGCTGCTGGCGCAACGCTTTCAGCTGGCGTGCAAGCGCCTGGGCTTCAATCGACGGGATCAGAACTACGGCCTGGATAGCAGCCGTTTTGCCGTGCCGGGTTCGCAGATGTCGTTGCTCTGAGACCTCGAAAGCGCCGCCAGCGCGCCATCACTACGACAGCAATCAGAAAGCCGAAAAGGCTCGTCCTAGAGCGGTTCGTTCAGTTTCAGTTAAGTCTCGCTGACTAGCCTCGGGGCAAATGTGACCAGCCAGTCACCAGCCGCACAACCGGCCTGGATGAGTGCTGGCATGCCTTGCCCTGCATCAGGAGACCACCCATGCGTGAAATATTCACCGCTCGCGCCGAGCGCAACGAACCATCCGCACATGGCGAAAGCGCCGACGAATCCTTCGCCCATCTGGTCGATGGCTTTCGCCGCTTTCGCACCGAGGTCTATCCCGAACAGCAGGCGCTGTTCGCCCGCTTGGCCAGGGCCCAGCAGCCGCGTGCGATGTTCATCACCTGCGCCGACTCGCGCATCGTTCCCGAGCTGATCACCCAGAGTTTGCCCGGCGACCTGTTCGTCACCCGTAACGTCGGCAATGTGGTGCCACCCTACGGCCAGATGAACGGCGGCGTCTCCAGCGCCATCGAGTACGCGGTGATGACGCTCAACGTGCAGCACATCATCATCTGCGGGCATTCCGACTGCGGCGCGATGAAAGCGGTGCTCGACCCCAGCGGCCTGCAACGGATGCCCACGGTGAAGGCCTGGCTGCGGCATTGCGAAGTGGCGCGCAGCCTGGTGGAGCAGAACTGCAGCTGCGGCGCCGGCGAAGCCCTGGGCGTGCTCACCGAAGAGAACGTGGTGGCCCAGCTCGACCACCTGCGCACCCATCCCTCGGTCGCCGCGCGCCTCGCCGGCGGTCAGCTGTCGATCCACGGCTGGGTCTATTGCATCGAGACCAGCGAAATCCTCGCCTACGACGCCACCAGCGGCCGTTTCGCGCCGCTGGACGGCGACGGCCCGCTGCCGGTAGCAACGCCCACGCCGCGCTACCTGCAGGCCTGAACCGCCGGCCGCAAGGCATTGGCTTTCGCTTCATGCGACGCCCCAGGGGCGTCGCCGCGTGTCGAGGATTTTCGAATGAATGCACAAACACTCAAAGCAACGCTGCCGCGTGACCTGATGGCGTCCGTGGTGGTTTTTCTGGTGGCCCTGCCGTTGTGCATGGGCATCGCCATCGCCTCGGGCATGCCGCCCACCAAAGGCGTGATCACCGGCATCGTCGGCGGGCTGGTGGTGGGTTGGCTGGCCGGTGCACCCCTGCAGGTCAGCGGCCCGGCCGCCGGACTCACGGTGCTGGTGTTCGAACTGGTGCAGCAATACGGAGCGGCCATGCTCGGGCCGATCCTGCTACTGGCCGGTGCGCTGCAACTGCTGGCCGGTCGGCTGAAGCTGGGTTGCTGGTTCCGCGTCACCGCGCCGGCGGTGGTCTACGGCATGCTGGCCGGCATCGGCATCCTCATCGTGCTGTCGCAGTTGCACGTGATGCTGGACGGGCAGCCGGAAGCCTCCGGACTGGACAATATCGGCGCCTTTCCCGCCGCGCTATGGGCCGCGCTGCCGTTTTCCGGCGGCGGTAACGGACTGATCGCCGCATCTCTCGGCCTACTGACCATCGCCTGCATGTGGGCATGGGATCGGCTCAAGCCGCAGCGCCTACGCCTGCTGCCCGGCGCGCTGCTGGGTGTCGCGGCGGCAACGCTGGCGGGGCTATGGCTTGGGCTCGACGTGCGCCGTGTCGAGGTGCCGGACAATCTCGCCGATGCCATCAGCTGGCTGCAACCGGCCGATCTGCTGGCCTTCGCCGATCCCGGTCTGCTGGTCGCGGCGCTGGCCGTGGCCTTTATCGCCAGCGCCGAAACCCTGCTTTCCGCCGCGGCGGTCGATCGCATGCACCAGGGCCCGCGCGCCGATTTCGACCGCGAACTCACCGCCCAAGGCATCGGCAACATGCTCTGCGGCGTGCTCGGCGCGCTGCCGATGACCGGCGTGATCGTGCGCAGCTCGGCCAATGTGCAGGCCGGTGCGCGCACGCGGCTGTCGGCCATGCTGCACGCGCTCTGGCTGCTGGCCGCGGTGGTGCTGCTGGCCGCGCTGCTGGAGCAGATTCCAATCGCCAGCCTGGCCGGTGTGCTGGTCTACACCGGGCTCAAGCTGATCGACCTGAACGCGCTGCGCCAGCTCGGCCGCTACGGGCGCATGGCCATGCTGATCCATCTCGCCACGGCGCTGACCATCGTCGCCACCGACCTTCTGACCGGCGTGCTGCTGGGCTTCGCGCTGACCCTGGGGCAACTGGCTTGGCAGGCTTCGCGGCTGAGGGTCGCGGTGGTGCAGGAAGGCCGCCGGGTCGAACTGCGCATGCAGGGCGCAGCGACCTTTCTGAAGGTGCCGCGACTGGCCCGCGCGCTGGATGGCGTACCGAAGAATGCCTGCGTGCATGTGCCGATGACACACCTGCAGTACATCGACCATGCCTGCATGGAGCTGCTGGAAGAATGGCAGCGCGCCAACCAGGCCAGAGGCGCACGGCTGATCATCGAGCCGCGGGCACTGACGCGACGGGTCGAAGGTCGCCGCCGGCAGGCCGTGCATCTTGCCGCGGCTGCCGACGGGAACTAATCAGGGCGACCAGCCCCCTCATCTTTCAGACACGACCATGCACAACGTGCATCTAGCAGGCCGTTGAAAAAAGCCAGAGCCCGCGTGGCTCTGGCA
>CEPQ01051192.1_pt1 | contig 28247 bp, 25 predicted proteins | sample 530411 | NCBI WGS metagenome assembly CEPQ01 (sample SAMEA2620039, study PRJEB7988) | marine metagenome | isolation source: saline water (ENVO:00002010), including
GCCGGGATCACGTCGACGTTCTTGAACGCGGTCTTGGTCCACTCGATGAAGTGGAAGCGGTCCTCGTTGCGGCGCTCCTCGACGGCGCGGTTCTTCTCGAACGCATCGGGATCGAAGCCTGCAAATTCAACCGCCAGGGAGTGGTCGACGATCAGCTGGGTCGGAACAACCGGGTTGACCTTCGCCGGGTCGCCGCCCTGCTCCGCGATCGCATCGCGCAGACCGGCGAGGTCGACCAGCGCGGTCTGGCCGAGGATGTCGTGGCAGACCACGCGCGCCGGATACCAGGGGAAGTCCAGATCGCGCTTGCGCTCGATGATCTGCTTCAGCGAATCGGTCAGCGCTTCGGGCTCACAGCGACGCACCAGCTGTTCGGCCAGCACGCGGGAGGTATAGGGCAGCTTGTCGTAGGCGCCCGGCTGAATGGCTTCGATCGCCTCGCGGGTATCGAAGTAGTCAAGCCCAGTGCCTGGCAAAGGTTTGCGGTGTTGTGTATTCATGCCGGAAGAACCCAATTCAGTAATGTTCTGTGGGGCAAGGTGCGGGGAGCCCGACGACGAGCTCCCCGCTCCGATCAACGCTGGGCGATCGGGACAACCTTGCGCTGCTCCGGACCGATGTACTCGGCGCTCGGCCGAATGATCCGGTTGTTGCTGCGCTGTTCGAACACATGGGACGCCCAGCCGGTGACGCGCGAGCAGACGAAGATCGGCGTGAACAGCTTGGTCGGGATGCCCATGAAGTGATAGGCGGACGCATGGTAGAAGTCGGCGTTCGGGAAGAGCTTCTTCTGCTCCCACATGGTTTCGTCGACAGCCACCGAGACCGGATAAAGCACGGTGTCGCCCACTTCATCCGCGAGCTTTTCGGCCCAGACCTTGATCACCTCGTTGCGCGGGTCGGAAACGCTGTAGATCGCGTGGCCGAAGCCCATGATCTTGTCCTTGCGCTCGAGCATGCCGAGGATCGCTTCGCGGGCTTCTTCCGGACTCTTCCACTGCTCGATCATGTCCATCGCCGCTTCGTTGGCGCCGCCATGCAGCGGACCGCGCAGCGAACCGATGGCACCGGTCACGCACGAATAGAGGTCGGACAGCGTCGAAGCACAGACACGAGCGGTAAAGGTCGAGGCGTTGAACTCGTGCTCGGCGTAGAGGATCAGCGAGACGTTCATCACCTTGACGTGCAGATCGCTCGGCTTCTTGTCGTGCAGCAGAGCGAGGAAATGGCCGCCCAGGGTCTCTTCGTCGCTGGTGCAGTTGATGCGAACACCGTCGTGGGTGAAGCGATACCAGTAGCACATGATCGCCGGGAAAGCGGCCATCAGCCGCTCGGCCACGTCGCGCTGCTGGTCGAAGCTGAGCTCCGGCTCCAGCGTGCCAAGTACGGACGAACCGGTACGCATGACATCCATCGGATGAGCGCTAGCCGGGATGCGTTCCAGCACTTCCTTCAGTGCCTGCGGCAGGTCACGCATGGTCTTCAGGCGACTCTTGTAATCGGCCAGCTGCTGGGTGTTCGGCAGCTCACCGTAGAACAGCAGGTAGGCCACTTCCTCGAAATCGCACTCGGCTGCCAGGTCGCGCACGTCGTAACCACGATAGGTCAACCCGGCACCGGTCTTGCCCACGGTACACAGGGCGGTCTGTCCGGCGATCTGTCCGCGCAGGCCCGCGCCGCTCAAAACTTTTGCTTCAGCCATTGCTATCTCCTTCTTGGATTTGTTCTGGATACTGCAAATCACGTTGAAAAATGGATCGCAAAGGCCCCATTGGCAAACCCAATGGGGCCTTCTGGTCAGCTCTTCTTCTGAGCGAACAGCGCGTCGAGGTGCTGCTCGAACGTGTGATAGTTGATGCGATCGTAGAGCTCCATGCGGGTTTGCATGGTGTCGATCACGTTCTTCTGCGTGCCGTCACGGCGCAGCGCGGTGTAGACATTTTCCGCGGCCTTGTTCATGGCACGGAACGCCGACAGCGGGTAGAGCACCAGGGAGACGTCGACGCTGGCCAGCTCTTCGGTGGTGTAAAGCGGCGTGGCACCGAACTCGGTGATGTTGGCCAGTATTGGCGCCTGCACGCGGTCGGCGAAGGTCTTGTACATCGCCAACTCGGTGATGGCCTCGGGGAAGATCATGTCGGCACCCGCTTCGATGCAGGCCGCGGCACGATCCAGAGCGGAGTTCAGACCTTCCACCGCCAGCGCATCGGTACGCGCCATGATCACGAAGCTGTCGTCGGTGCGCGCGTCCACGGCCGCCTTGATGCGGTCGACCATCTCCTGCTGCGAGACGATTTCCTTGTTTGGACGATGGCCGCAACGCTTGGCACCGACCTGGTCCTCGATGTGGATCGCCGCGGCGCCGAACTTGATCATCGACTTGACGGTACGCGCCACGTTGAACGCGGAGGAGCCGAAGCCGGTGTCGACATCCACCAGCAGCGGCAGATCACAGACATCGGTGATGCGGCGCACGTCGGTCAGCACATCGTCGAGCCCGGTGATGCCAAGATCCGGCAGACCCAGCGAGCCGGCAGCAACGCCGCCGCCGGACAGATAGATGGCCTTGAAGCCGGCACGCTTGGCCAGCAAGGCGTGGTTGGCGTTGATCGCGCCGACGACCTGGAGCGGATGCTCGCTGGCGACGGCGTCACGGAAACGCTGACCGGCAGAAGGAAGAGTCATGCATTACCCCTTTCATGTGGTGTTTGCTCAAGAACGCCCGTGAAGTGACGTTCGACATTGCGCTTGGAAGCGGCGATATGGCGGCGCATCAGCAGCTCCGCCAGCTCGCCATCGCGTTCGGCGATGGCATCGAGAATCCGGTGGTGTTCGGCGAAGGCCTGATGCGGACGGTTCGGCGTGGTGGAGAACTGGATGCGGTACATGCGCACCAGCTGATAGAGCTCGTCGCACAGCAGCTTGGCCAGCGTGCGGTTGCCGCTGCCCTGAATGATCCGGTAATGGAAGTCGAAATCGCCTTCCTGCTGGTAATAGCCGACACCGGCCTGAAACGCCTCATCGCGCTCGTGGGTGCTCAGTACCCGGCGCAGGTCGTCGATTTCCGCCTCAGTCATACGTTCGGCCGCCAGGCGGCAGGCCATGCCTTCCAGGGATTCACGAATCTCGTAGAGCTCGATCAGCTCGGCATGACTGAGCGACACCACCCTCGCGCCAACATGCGGCACGCGGACCAGCAGCTTCTGCCCTTCCAGCCGGTGGATCGCCTCGCGCAACGGCCCGCGGCTGATGCCATAGGTACGCGCCAGCTCCGGCTCGGAGATCTTGCTACCCGGGGCGATCTCGCCTTTGACGATGGCAGCCTGGATCAGACGAAACACATGCTCGGCCAGCGTGCCACTGTCGAGCTGTTGCGCGGATGGGTGAAGCTCAACGGTATCCAGCATGATTGTCGACAATTCAGGTTTCGATGCGGCGAAAGTACGCCTGCATTTCCGACCAGTCAACAGCCCGCCTACGCAGATTGTCGACACCTTTACTAAAGTCGTAAAAGCGGCAACCTGATCGAGATTAGCTTGAGCCAGGGCAGAGCGCCTTGTAGCGCCGTGAAACCAGCATGCTAGAATGCCGGCCTTTCGCGCTCCCGGCGTCTGCCCGCAATGCCTGTCGCCACTCGATCTCTAGTCATCCCTTCCTTAAGACAACAGGTTCCATGAGAGTAAAAGCCCACTTCCTGCTGTTCTGTACATTACTCCTGCCCGCGATCGGCACCGCTGCCGACAATACGATTTACGGTCTGAACGAACACGTTGGAATCCCCGACTTCAATCTGGAAGTGGACGCCAAGCTCGACACCGGCGCCCAAACCGCGTCGCTCAGTGCGCGTGACATCACCCGATTCAAGCGTGAAGGCGAGTCGTGGGTGCGCTTCTACCTTGCCGTCGACAGCGCCCACGCACACCCCATCGAGCGCCCGCTGGCACGCATCAGCAAGATCAAGCGCCGGGCTGGCGACTATGATCCGGAAGAGGAAAAAACCTACACGGCGCGCCCGGTTATCGAACTCGATCTGTGCATGGGCAAGGCCAAACGCACAATCGAAGTGAACCTCACGGACCGTACCGCTTTCCAATACCCACTTTTGATCGGTTCCGACGCGCTCACCCGCTTCGGCGCCCTGGTCGACCCAAGTCGCACCTTTATTGCCGGCAAACCCGGTTGCCTCAACGAATCTGACGCTGACGAGTAATACCCATGCGCGCTCTCACTCTGCATCTGAAAGTCCTGATCTTCATCCTCGTCGCTCTGGGAATTTCGATCACCGCCTACCAGATCTTCATACTGGGCATTCCGGTTACCGAAGACGAAACCGATGACCTGTGGAATATCGACGCCAAGGTCGAGTTCCAGGCCAGCCCACGCGAGCCGGTCAAGCTGCAGATGTACGTGCCGCCACTGAATCAGGAATTCGTCAGCCTCAACGAAAGCTTCATATCCAACAACTACGGCGTCAGCATCAACCGGGCCGACGGCAACCGCCGCGTCACCTGGTCTGCGCGCCGTGCGAGCGGAAACCAGACGCTCTATTACCGCCTCGTGCTCACCAAGCGCTACAGCGGTGAGCAGACCAAGGCCACCGGGCCGATCTTCCGCGACAGTCTTCCGGTGGAAGGCGCCGAGAAGATCGCTGCCGAAGCGCTGCTTTCTCCGATTCGTCAGCATTCCGCTGATGTGGAAACCTTCATCAGCGAAGCCATCAAGCGGGTCAACAATCCCAACGATGACAACGTCAAGCTGCTACTGGGCGGCGATGCATCCATCCCGAACAAGGCACGCGTCATCGAATTGCTGCTGTCCATCGCTCACGTGCCGATGGAGCGCGTGCATACCATTCGCCTGAACGCAGACCAGCCGCAAACCCCGGAACTCTGGCTACGCAGCTTCAACGGCGACAAGTGGCTGTTCTTCAACCCCGGCACCGGCGAGCAAGGCCTGCCGAATGACCGCTTGGTCTGGTGGACCGGTGACGAGCCGCTGATCAATCTGGAAGGCGGACGCAATCCGCAGGTGACCTTCACGCTCAATAACAGCGAAATGAACGCCATCCGCCTGGCCAAGCTGACCGACGAGAACACCGACGCCGACTTCCTCGAGTACTCGCTGTATGGCCTGCCCCTGCAGACCCAGCAGACCTACCAGATCATGATCATGATCCCGATCGGCGTGCTAGTGATCCTGATCCTGCGCAACCTCGGCGGCCTGCAGACTCTCGGCACCTTCACCCCGGTACTGATTGCCCTGGCGTTCCGTGAAACCCAGATCGGCTTCGGCATCATCCTGTTCACGCTGATCACGGCGCTGGGCTTGTCGCTGCGTTCGTACCTGGAACACCTGAAACTGCAGATGCTGCCGCGCCTCTCGGTGGTACTGACGTTCGTCGTGGTGCTGATCGCCGTGATCAGCCTGCTCAGTCACAAGCTCGGCCTGGAGCGCGGCCTGTCGGTCTCCCTGTTCCCGATGGTGATTCTGACCATGACCATCGAGCGCCTGTCGATTACCTGGGAAGAACGTGGCGGCGGCCATGCCTTCAAGGTGGCGGTCGGCACCCTGATCGCCGCGAGCCTGGCCTTCATGCTGATGAACATTCAGGAGTTGACCTACTTCATCTTCACCTTCCCAGCGGTGCTGCTGATCATGGTGGGCTTCATGCTGGCGATGGGTCGCTACCGCGGCTACCGCCTGACCGAGCTGTTCCGCTTCAAAGCCTTTCTGAAGGATTGAGCCATGTTCGGTCTGATCAAGACGTGGAAGGCCCTCGAGGCCAAGGGAATCATGGGCATTAACCGCCGCAACGCGGACTATGTGCTCAAGTACAACAAGCGCAACCTGTATCCGATCGTCGATGACAAGATCATCACCAAGGAGCGCGCCATCGAGGCCGGCATTCATGTGCCGGAGATGTACGGCATCATCGAAACCGAAAAGGACATCGACAAACTCAAGGATATCGTCAAGGATCACACCGATTTCGTCGTCAAGCCGGCCCAGGGCGCCGGCGGCGACGGCATCCTGGTAATCGCCGACCGCTTCGAAGGCCGCTACAAGACCGTCTCGGGCAAGATCATGACCCATGAGGAGATCGAGCATCAGATCTCCAATATCCTCACCGGGCTGTACTCGCTGGGCGGCCATCGTGACCGAGCACTGATCGAATATCGCGTTACGCCCGACCCGATCTTCAAGAGCATCAGCTACGAAGGTGTGCCGGACATTCGCATCATCGTGCTGATGGGCTACCCGGTCATGGCGATGCTGCGCCTGCCAACCCGTCAATCCGGCGGCAAGGCCAACCTGCACCAGGGCGCCATCGGCGTCGGCGTGGATCTGGCCACCGGCATCACCCTGCGCGGTACCTGGCTGAACAACAAGATCACCAAACACCCGGACACCACCAACGCGGTGGACGGCGTGCAGTTGCCAAACTGGGACGGCTTCATGAAGCTCGCCGCCGGCTGTTACGAGCTCTGCGGGCTCGGATATATCGGTGTCGACATGGTGCTCGATCAGGAAAAGGGCCCGCTCATTCTCGAGCTGAACGCGCGCCCTGGCCTGAACATCCAGATCGCCAACGACTGTGGGCTGACGCACCGGGCCCATGCAGTCGAGAACCGCCTGGCGGAACTCAAGGAGAAAGGCATCCAGGAAACGCCGGAGGAACGGGTGAAGTTCTCCCAGGAACTGTTCGGCCACGTCCCGCCCCACGCCTGAATGACGCAAGCCGGGTAGCCCGCGTATCCTCTCGGGCTGCCCCCTCATCGACTCGACCCATGTCCATCTGCACGCTGCATGCCCTGCCCTACCAGGCCGATCCCGCCTATTGGTTCGAGCGTATCCGCCATGCCCCAGGTGCGGTGCTGCTCGATTCAGGCAGGCCGAAGGCCGAGCGTGGGCGCTTCGACATTCTCAGCGCCTGGCCACTGGCTGTGCACGAGCCACGCGACGATGAATCAGGGCGTGATTACTTCCACCGTTTGCGCCAGGCGTTGCGCGGACTTGGCTCCGCCGAGCTGCCCGAGAGCTGTGAGCTGCCGTTTGCCGGAGGCCTGATCGGCCTGTTGAGCTACGACTTCGGTGCCCGCCTCGAGACCCTGCCCCAGCGCGCCCTCGACGACAACGGTCTGCCACTGGCACGTTTCGGCCTTTATGGCTGGGCGCTGATCAGCGATCACCAGAGGCGCACCAGTCAGTTGGTGTTTCACCCAGCAACGACTTCTTCCGAGCAGATGCGACTGATCGCGCTGTTCGATTCAGCCACCACCGCCGAAAGCGCTCCATTCAGGCTGCACAGCCGTTTCGCCGCCGATCTTTCTGTCGACACTTACCGGAACGGCATCGAGAGCATTCAGACCTACATCCAGGCCGGTGACTGCTATCAGGTCAATTTCACTCAGCGTTTTCGTGCCGACTGCTCGGGTGAGCCATGGAGCGCCTATCGCGCGCTGCGAGAAGCTTGTCCAACGCCTTACGCCGGCTTCGTCGCACTGGAAGACGGCGCCATTGCCAGCCTCTCGCCGGAGCGCTTCCTGCGCCTGCAGCAGGGCCACGTGGAAACCCGCCCGATCAAAGGCACCCGTCCACGCGGTGCGGACGAGCGCAGCGACGCCGCACAAGCGCAAGCGCTGCTCGCCAGCGCCAAGGATCGTGCCGAGAACCTGATGATCGTCGACCTGCTGCGCAACGACCTCGGCCGCAGCTGCCGCATCGGCAGCGTGCGCGTTCCGCAGCTGTTCGCACTGGAAAGCTACCCCAACGTGCATCACCTGGTGAGCTGCGTGACCGGCGAATTGGCCGACGGCCACGACGCGTTCGATCTGCTGGCCGGCAGCTTTCCCGGCGGCTCGATCACCGGAGCGCCGAAGATCCGCGCCATGCAGATCATCGACGAGCTGGAACCGACGCGCCGCGCTATCTATTGCGGATCGTTGCTGTACGTGGATGTCAGGGGGGAGATGGACAGTTCGATCGCCATTCGCACACTGCTCATCCGCGACGGTCAAGCCAGTTGCTGGGGCGGTGGCGGCATCGTCGCCGACTCGGACTGGCAGGCGGAGTACCAGGAATCGATCGACAAGGTAAAGGTGCTGCTGCAGACACTGGAGCAGCTGCCAGGTTGAGGCGACCGACTAAACCAGTCGCCCTAGCGTCACGGCCTTACAACGCGAGCTTGCGGTTCGATGCCTTGAGGAACTCCTGCTTCAGCTCGTCGAACGTGTGCACTGCCGGGAACTGCGGAAACTCGGCGATGACGTTGTCCGGCGCATGGAACAGGATGCCAGCATGGGCCTCGCTGAGCATGGTGGTGTCGTTGTAGGAATCGCCCGCGGCAATGACGCGGTAGTAGAGGCTCTTCAGCGCAATGACCGACTGACGCTTGGGGTCCTTCTGACGCAGCTGATAGTCCACGACGCGATCGGTTTCGTCAGTGATCAGGCGGTGACAAAGCAGCGTCGGGAACCCCAACTGGCGCATCAGCGGCTGCGAGAACTCGTAGAAGGTGTCAGACAGGATCACCACCTGGAAGCGCTCGCGCAGCCAGTCGACGAACTCAGGTGCGCCTTCCAGTGGCTTCAGCGTCGCAATCACCTTCTGGATGTCGGCGAGCTTCAGGCCGTGCTCATCGAGGATGCGCAGGCGCTGCTTCATCAACACGTCGTAGTCGGGAATGTCCCGCGTGGTCGCCCGGAGCGATTCGATTCCGGTGGCCTCGGCAAAGGCGATCCAGATTTCCGGAACCAGCACACCTTCCAGGTCGAGACAGGCTATTTCCACGGGGCCACTCCTCAATGCAGAAAATTGAAGGCGGCACTCTAACGGCAGCTCGCCACCGAAGCAACGCAAGGCTTATACCCGAAGCAGCTGATCAGAGTGCCTAAACGTTATTTAGCGGCATAAACGCCTTTTGCTACCATCCGCGGCCTCAGAGCGCCGAAGCGCCAATGCCATCTATAAGGAAGCCGCCCGATGAGCCCCTCTATCGACGTCGCCGCGTTGGCCACAGCCTACGCCGAGAAATCCCCGCAAGACGTTCTAAAGCTCGCCTTCGACCTGTTCGGCGATGATCTGTGGATTTCCTTCAGTGGCGCCGAAGACGTCGTGCTGCTGGACATGGCCTGGAAGCTGAACAAGAACGTCAAGGTGTTCACCCTTGATACCGGGCGACTGCATAGCGAAACCTACCGTTTCATCGAGCAGGTACGCGATCACTACGGCACTGCCATCGAAATCATGACCCCCGATCCGGCATTGCTGCAGCCACTGGTAAACGAGAAAGGCCTGTTCAGTTTCTATCGTGACGGTCACGGCGAATGCTGTGGAATTCGCAAGATCGAGCCATTGCGACGCAAGCTGGCCACCGTCCGCGCCTGGGCTACCGGGCAGCGCCGCGATCAGAGCCCCGGCACACGCAGCCAGGTATCGGTGCTGGAGCTGGATACGGCCTTCTCCACAGCGGATAACGCGCTGTACAAGTTCAACCCGTTGGCGCAGATGACCAGCGAGGAAGTCTGGGGCTACATCCGCATGCTGGAAATCCCCTACAACAGCCTGCACGAGCGCGGTTTCATCAGCATCGGCTGCGAGCCCTGCACCCGCCCGGTACTGCCCAATCAGCACGAGCGCGAAGGACGCTGGTGGTGGGAGGAAGCCACTCACAAGGAATGCGGGCTGCATGCCGGCAATCTGATCGCCAAGAACTGAAACTCAGCCAGGGCCGGCAGCGAAGCAACGATAAAAGGACAGCAGGCTGGGCTCCCGGCGTGCTCGGCATGGCTCAGTAAGTCGGCAGTTCCATGCCGTCGAACAGCTCATCCAGTTCCGCCTTGTTACGGCACTGGATCGCCTTCTCCAGCATGTCCCTATCCAGGTGCGGGGCAAACTGCTGGATGAAGTCGCACATGAAGCCGCGCAAGAAGGTGCCGCGGCGGAAGCCGATCTTGGTCACACTGGATTCGAACAGCTCGCTGGCATCCAGTACAACCAGATCGGAGTCGAGCTTGGAATCCACAGCCATTCGCGCAACGATCCCGACACCCAGCCCAAGCCGCACATAGGTCTTGATCACGTCGGCATCGGCGGCGGTGAAGACCACTTTCGGCACGAGACCGCGATGCCCGAACGCCTCGTCGAGCTTGGAACGGCCGGTGAATCCGAATACGTAGGTCACGATCGGATGCTCGGCGAGTGCTTCGAGCGTGAGCTTTTCGAGCTTTGCCAGCGGATGACCCTGAGGCACGATCACACAACGGTTCCAGCGATAGCAGGGCATCATCACCAGATCACCGAACAACTCCAGCCCTTCGGTGGCAATGGCGAAGTCGACGGTGCCGTCGGCGGCCATTTCGGCGATCTGCATCGGCGTACCCTGGTGCATGTGCAAGGAAACGTCAGGGTATTGCTTGATAAAGCTGCTAATAACCTGGGGCAACGCGTAGCGCGCCTGGGTATGGGTGGTGGCGATGCTCAGGGTTCCCTTCTTTTCGTTGGAGAACTCCTGAGCGATCTGCTTGATGCTCTCGCATTTGCGCAGGATCTCGCCTGCCGTCGTGATGATGCGCTCCCCCGCTGGCGTGACACGGGTCAGATGCTTGCCGCTGCGGGCGAACACCTCGACGCCGAGCTCGTCTTCCAGCAGTCGGATCTGCTTGCTGATCCCGGGTTGCGAGGTGAACAGACTCTGCGCCGTTGCCGAAACGTTGAGGTCATGGTGCGCCACTTCCCAGATGTAACGCAGTTGTTGAAGCTTCATAGAAATCCCTCAAGGCAAAGGCACCACTGCGCCTGCCGCAACACTTATAACCTTATGAACGACGCGCCAACGGATGATAGATGTTCCGCCTGGCGTTTGCTGTGCGACCTTTGGTCTGACTCGCCGCGACTGCCGTTGAGCTTAGCAGCGCGGCGAAAACCGGGCCTGGCGTTTGCTCAGCCACCAGTGCGCTGCTCCAGAAAACGCAACAGGTGATACAACATCTCTGTTCTGGGCATCGAAACGCCAGTCTGCGCTGCGGCAGCGAGCGGTGCCGCATAGATCGCTTCAAGCTCCATCGGCCGGTTCTGAAAACGATCGTGATACATGCTGGGCAGGTAATCGGGCATACGCGCAGTGCCCATCAGCAGCTTTTCCGGAAAGTCCTCCGGCAGCGAACAGCCCAGCGCGTGCGCCGCCGTGCAGACCTCTTGCATGATCGCCTTGACCTGCGCGCGCGAGTGATCGCTACTGAGCAGTGACTCGGTGCCCGCGTCGAGCAACGCCGACAGCCCGTTGAACGGGACATTCCACACCAGCTTCATCCAGCGCGCCTGTGCCAGGCTGGGCATCGGCGACGAGTCCACGCCTGCCTGACGGAGCATCTCGACCATCGCGTTCAGCAGCGCAAGTTGAGCCTGCTCGTCGCCGCTGGCAGGTCCCGAGTGGTAACCGAGATTCACCCCGCCCAGTGCCTGATGCTCCACCACGCCGGGCGCCGAGCGATGGGCACAGATCGCACACAAGCCACCGAGCAGATGTACGGTGTCAGGGAGGAATGGCCTGATGGCATCTTCCACCCCCAAACCGTTCTGCAGTACAACGACCTTACAACCAGGAGCGGCTAGCTGTGCGATGATCGGCGCGAGTGCTTCGTTGCTGGTGCTTTTGGCACCGACCAGCAACCAGTCGCACGCCGGCATCTGCGCTGCATCGCGGTAGACCTGCGGCCGCTCCAACTGCAGCGTTCCATGAACGGCACTGTTTACCTGTAGCCCGCGCTCGCACACCGCGGCGTATTCGCTACGCAAAAGAAAGTGCACATCGTAGCCGGCACGCGCCAGCATCAACCCGTAAAAACCGCCGATGGCACCAGTGCCGATGATGCCGATACGTGGACTCACTGCAGACATAAGCACTCCAGATCAGGGGACCGGCTGCGCTCGCCGCGCCAACCGGTAAAAGGTCGAACGATAGCAGTCCGGCACGCAACGTCCCAGTGACTGGCGTGGCAGCGTGATGGGTGCACTGGGGGCAAGCCTCAATAGGCCATCAATCTCGTTGTCGAGTGCGGCCTTTAGCGATAAGGTTCCGTTTCCCCGCTGCGCCCTCAGGCTGTGTTCCGCCGCACCGGGATCGCTGGCGGACGGCTCCCGTGATTCCTGACGAGTAACAAATGGCTGATTTACCAATCGACGACCTTAACGTTGCCTCCAACGTGACCCTCATCACGCCAGAGCAACTGAAGCGTGAAATTCCGCTGACCGCCTCGGCACTGCAGACCGTCTCCCACGGGCGCCAGGTGGTACGCGACATTCTCGACGGCAAGGATCACCGCCTGTTCATAGTGATCGGCCCTTGCTCCATTCACGATCTGAAGGCCGCCCACGAGTACGCCGAGCGTCTCAAGGTGCTGGCAGAAAAGGTGTCCGACAGCCTCTTCCTCGTCATGCGGGTGTATTTCGAGAAGCCACGCACCACCGTCGGCTGGAAAGGCCTGATCAACGATCCGTATATGGACGACTCCTTCAAGATCCAGGACGGCCTGCACATCGGCCGCAAGCTGCTGCTCGATCTCGCCGAGATGGGCCTGCCCACCGCGACCGAAGCGCTCGATCCGATTTCGCCGCAATACCTGCAGGACCTGATCAGCTGGTCAGCGATTGGCGCACGCACCACCGAATCCCAGACACACCGCGAGATGGCCTCGGGCCTGTCCTCCGCTGTCGGCTTCAAGAACGGCACCGACGGCAGCCTGACCGTGGCAATCAACGCCCTGCAGTCGGTTTCCAGCCCGCACCGCTTCCTCGGCATCAACCAGTCCGGCGGCGTCTCCATCGTCACCACCAAGGGCAACAACTACGGGCATGTGGTCCTGCGCGGTGGCAACGGCAAGCCCAACTACGACTCGGTCAGCGTCGCGCTGTGCGAGCAGGATCTGAAGAAGGCGGGCATCCGCCCCAATGTGATGATCGACTGCAGCCACGCGAACTCCAACAAGGACCCTGCCCTGCAGCCGCTGGTAATGGACAACGTCGCCAATCAGATTCTGGAAGGCAACAACTCCATCGTTGGCCTGATGGTGGAAAGCCACCTTGGCTGGGGTAACCAGTCCATTCCGAAGGATCTGAGTGATCTCAAGTACGGCGTATCGATCACCGATGCCTGTATCGACTGGGAAACCACCGAGAAGGCGGTGATGAGCATGCACGACAAGCTAAAGGACGTACTGCCAAGACGGCAGCGCGACTGAAACGAAAAACGCCGGTCTCCCGGCGTTTTTTTATGGGGTCGGTTCCACCCTGCCCGAGGTCGGTCGATTGCGCTCGATGTAACGTTCGACATAGGAACACGACGGAATCACCTGGTACCCCTCGCGCTCGGCATATTCGAGCGCGTGCTGCGTCAGCACAGCAGCGATGCCTCGCCCACGCAGCGCATCCGGAACGAAGGTCCGGTACATGTCCAGCGTCTGCTTGCCCAAATCCATATAGGCCAGATAGGCACAATGACCGTCGATCACGGCCTCGAAGCGATGCCCCGCCAGGTCATGGTGAACACGCACCGTATCGCTCATTTTGACTCCTCAGCAGGATTGCCCTGTCTTCTTGTTCTCGATCACGCTGCGGTCCATGACGCAGAACTGGCAGCCGAAACATACACAGGTGTCTTTTCTACCTGTTTCGCATCCGTTCGAACAGCCTCAGCTGATCAATATTTGTGCGCGGCATTGAAGGAACTTTCGATCAAACAGAAGATCAGGCAACTATGAGTGCATGTATTCCCGGCGAACACTGGGTGTTTTTTATCCAACTTTCGCAAAGGGGTGGTAAAGCAAAAGGCCATTTGAAAAAAAACCTGTGGCTCCGAGGCTCGCTCCGTTTACTTAAGCTAAGTTCTAGGTAGTATGTGCGCGCAAACTTTCCATAACGGAAGTTGCTTATGGATTTCCACCTTAAGGGGAACAAGATGAACAACGTTCTGAAATTCTCTGCTCTGGCTCTGGCCGCAGTTCTGGCTACCGGTTGCAGCAACAGCATGACCAAAGAAAGCGAAGCTCGCCTGACCGCGACCGAGGACGCCGCTGCCCGCGCCCAGGCTCGCGCTGACGAAGCGTACAGCAAGGCCGACGAAGCTCTGGCCGCCGCTCAGAAGGCTCAGCAGACCGCTGACGAAGCCAACGAGCGTGCTCTGCGTATGCTGGAACGCGCCAGCCGCAAGTAAGCTTGTAGAAATAAAAAAAGCCGACCTTCGAGGTCGGCTTTTTTTATGCGCGCAGATCAGTAGTCAAAACAACTGGTCTTCCTGTACGGCCACTTCCGTACGTTGTTCGGCAATCTGGACCGGCAGGCCGTCCTCGCCTGCGATGATCTCCCGCACCATTTCCCAGTCGAGATGCAGCTTGCCTGCAGCATCGTCACGCTTGAGTAGCGTATTGATCACGACTGCATGCTTATCCATCAGGGTAAGCGTTTGCTGATCACCCTCTTCCAGCGGCGCATGGGCCTCGAGATAAACCTTGCCTTCGCTCACGCCGAATTTGTAGGGCTCATCGACGATGCGGACCGGCGTCCCCACCTTCACCATCTTCGCCAGCTCCAGCACATTGTGGTTGAGCATGCGGAAGCAACCGTGACTGACGCGCATGCCAATACCGAACTTCTTGTTCGAGCCATGAATAAGGTAGCCAGGCAGTGCCAGACTCATCTTGTACGGCCCCAGCGGGTTATCCGGCCCCGGCGGCACCACCTTCGGCAGCGGGTCGCCATCAGCGGCGTGCTCGTCACGGATGGACTGCGGAGGGTACCAGGCGGGGTTGCTGGTCATTGCCGAAATCCGCGTATTACCTACCGGCGATCCCCAACCCTCGCGCCCGATACCGAGGGGGAAGGTATGCACGACATTCTTTCCTTCCGGGAAGTAATAAAGGCGGTACTCGGCAATGTTGATCACCACGCCTTCACGCGGGCCCGGCGGCAGAATGAAACGGGTCGGCAGAATGATGTCCGTGCCCTCGCCTGGCAGCCAGGGATCGACGCCCGGGTTTGCCGCTACCAGCTCCAGATAGCCAAGGTCATGGGTTTCACCGATGGCCGCGAAGGTGTCTTCGTACTTGGCCTTGATCACCTGGATCTGGCCGACGATGTCGTCGCCTTCGGGCGGCAGCGGCAGCTCGAGCGCCGCGCTGGTGCCTGCTGAAAGCAAAGCAGCGAGTGACAAACAGGAGGCGACTGCAAACGCGCGCGAGAGCATTCAGAAAATCCTTGAGAACTTGGTGTGATGGAATGGTGCGATTGTACGTGAACCGGGCTAAACGTGAGCTACCAGGCAGCGGTGGCAGACGGAAGGCCCTTGCGTCGCGCCTCAAGCAACTGCCTGCAGTTCGGGCATAGCTGTCGGTCCTTCAGCGTGGCGCGCTCGAGCTCCCTCCAGCGAGGCTGCGCAGGCAGCAGACCGCCACAGAGGGTACGGTCCGCATTGCCGCTCAGCTCAAGCTGACGCAACGCTAGGTGCAGTCGATTCTCGCGGCAGGCGAACATGTCGTACTGTTCGTCCGGCACGATTATTCGATAAGCGTAAAGGGTCCTGGCTGAGCGCGACATCTGAGGCTCCAATCGAGGGCGCGACAGTAGCTGCGCGCACGCCTCAAAGCAAGGGTTCGAGCACCGGCCAGACAGTATCCAGCAGCTGGGTCTGGGCCTCTGCGGTCGGGTGAATGCCATCGGCTTGCATCATCCCAGCGACGCCACCAACACCCTCCAGCAGAAACGGCACATAGGCCACTGGCTTCTCCGCTGCCAGCGAGTCGAACGCCTCGGCAAACGCGCGGGTGTAACGCTGCCCGAGATTGGGTGGCATGCGCATTCCAAGCAACAGGACTTCAGCACCCGCCTCGCGGCTGCGATCGATCATCTCGGCAAGATTCTGTTTCAATTGCGCTGGCGACTGCCCACGCAGACCATCGTTGCCTCCCAGCTCGAGAATCACCACTTCGGGTGCATGCTCCTCGAGCAGCGGATCAAGCCGCGCGAGCCCACCAGCCGTGGTGTCGCCACTGATCGAGGCGTTCACCACACGCCACGAATCATCCGCCTCGACCAGGCGTTCCTGCAGCAGATGCACCCAGCCCTGGCTGGTATCCAGCCCGAAAGCCGCGCTGATACTATCGCCGACCACCAGTACGGTTCCGGCCAGGGCTCCCTGAGTCCAGCACAGCAACGCCAGAGCCCCGCATTTCAGCCACCTTCGCATCGGATCCCCTCATGAGCGGCAATATTCTCGACGCCCGGAACCTTAACAAAGTGGTACCCAGCGCGGAAGGCGAGCTGAGCATCCTGGCCGACCTCTCGCTGCAGCTGGCAAAAGGTGACAGCCTCGCCATTGTCGGCACTTCCGGCTCCGGCAAGTCGACCCTGCTCGGCCTGCTCGCCGGGCTGGATCTGCCGAGCTCCGGGGAAGTGCACCTGGCGGGCCACGCGCTGGCCGCGCTTGATGAAGATCAGCGTGCGCGCGTACGCGCAGAACACGTCGGCTTCGTCTTCCAGTCGTTCCAGTTGCTGGATAGCCTGAACGCGCTGGAGAACGTCATGCTGCCCCTTGAGCTGGATGGCCGCCGCGATGCCCGCGAGCGCGCCACCGAACTGCTTGGCCGCGTAGGCCTCGGCGAGCGTCTGTACCACTATCCGCGTCAGCTTTCGGGTGGCGAGCAGCAGCGGGTTGCACTGGCCCGCGCTTTCGCTGCCGAACCGGACGTGTTATTTGCCGATGAGCCCACCGGCAACCTCGATACCCATACCGGCGCGCACATTACCGAGCTGCTTTTCGAACTCAATCGCGAGCGTGGCACCACGCTCGTGCTTGTAACCCACGACGAACGCCTGGCCAAACGCTGCCACCGCATGATTCGCCTCGAGGGCGGTCGGCAGATCGCTGCCAAGGCGGCCGAATGATGCACATGCCCAAGGCCCGTCTGTTCGCCCTGGCCTACCGGCAGTTGTTGCGTGACGCTCGCGCCGGTGAGCTGCGCGTGCTGTTCTTCGCGCTGGTCATCGCCGTGGCCGCCAGTACCGCGATCGGCTATTTCGGCGCACGCCTGAACGGCGCCATGCTGCTGCGCGCCAGCGAATTCCTCGGCGCTGACCTGGTGTTGAACGGCAGCGCGCCGGCCGCGCCAGCGCAGATCGAAGCGGGCACGGCGCAAGGTCTCGCGCATGCCCAGGTCGTCGAGTTCTCCAGCGTCATCGCGACCGAAGAGGATTTGCAGCTTGCCAGCGTCAAGGCCGCCGGCAACGGTTATCCGTTGCGCGGCACCCTGCGCAGCGCTGCGCAGCCCTATGAAGCCGAGGAGCCCGGCGGCTCGCCTGCACCCGGCGAAGCCTGGGCCGAGGCGCGGCTGTTTGCAGCACTCGACCTGGAGATCGGCGACAGCATCGAGGTCGGCAACAAGCCGCTGCGCCTGACCCGCGTGCTGACCTACGAGCCGGACCGGGTTGGCGACTTCTACAGCCTGACGCCTCGGGTGCTGATGCACCTGGACGACCTGGCCGCGACCGGTGTCGTGCAACCCGGCAGCCGCGTCCGTTATCGCGAGCTGTGGCGAGGTGAAAGCGCGGCATTGGCGGCCTATCAGCAGTCACTGCAAAGCGATCTGCAGGCGCACCAACGCATCGAAACGGCCAACGACAGCAATCGCCAGATCGGCGGTGCCCTTGGTCGCGCCGAACGCTATCTGAACCTGGCCAGCCTTGCCGCCATCCTGCTGGCCGGGGTGGCGGTCGCGCTCTCCGCCGCCCGCTTCGCTGCGCGGCGCTTCGATGCCAGTGCACTGTTGCGCTGCCTGGGCCTGTCGCGTCACGACGCCCTGCTGCTCTACACCCTGCAACTGGGCATGCTCGGCCTGCTGGCGAGCATCGCCGGTGCGCTGCTCGGCTGGGCCGCGCAGCACGGACTGTTCTTTTTGCTGCGCGATCTGCTCGCCCAGGAAATACCACCTGGCGGCATCTGGCCGGCCGCGGCAGGCATCGCAACCGGGCTGGTGGCCCTGGCAGGCTTTGCCCTACCGCCGCTGGCGGGGCTGGGGCGCGTGCCTCCGCTGCGCGTGCTGCGCCGCGACATGCTGCCGGTACCACCTAGTGCGTGGCTGGTCTATGGGACCGCGATTTTCGCCCTCGGGCTGATCATGTGGCGGCTGAGCCTGGATCTGAAGATCACGCTGGCACTGCTTGGCGGCGGCCTGCTCGCCACGCTGCTGCTTGGCGGTGTGCTTCTTATGGGGCTCAAGGCCATGCGCCGCCTGCTTGCCGGTGCCTCGCTGAGCTGGCGCCTGGGCCTCGGCCAGTTGCTGCGCCATCCACTGGCTGCCGCCGGACAGGCCCTTGCCTTCGGCCTGATCCTGCTGGCCATGGCGCTTATCGCGCTGCTGCGAGGTGAGCTGCTCGATACCTGGCAGGACCAGCTGCCGGACAACGCACCGAATCATTTCGTGCTCAATGTTCTGCCGGCGGAAAAGGATGCCTTTGCCGAGCGCATCGCAGCCATCTCGGACCATGCCGCGCCACTGTATCCGGTCGTGCCAGGACGCCTGATCGCAATCAACGGCGAGCCGGTGCGCCAGCTGGTCAGCAAGGAATCCCAGGGTGAGCGCGCGATCCGCCGCGACCTGAGCCTGACCTGGGCCGCCGAACTACCGAAGGACAATCACATCGTCGCGGGCACCTGGTGGGGCAATCAGGGCGACGCTGACATTCCCGGGGTATCCGTCGAGGCGGAACTTGCGCAAAGCCTGCAATTGAAGGTCGGTGATCGACTGTCCTTCACCATAGGCGGGCTGACCCGCGAGGCCAGCGTCACCAGCCTGCGCGAGGTCAACTGGGACAGCTTCCAGCCCAACTTCTACATGATCTTCGAACCGGACACTCTCCAGGGCATGCCGGCCACCTACATGACCAGCTTCCACCTGCCGCCTGGCAAGGAACGCGAACTGGTTGAGCTGGCCCGCGCGTTTCCTTCAGTCACCCTGCTGCAGGTCGAGGCGCTGCTGGCTCAATTGCGCAGCATCCTTGCGCAGGTATCACTGGCCGTGGAATACGTACTGCTGTTCGTCCTGGCCGCCGGCCTGGCGGTTCTGTTCGCCGGGCTGCAAGCGACGCTGGACGAGCGCATTCGTCAGGGCGCGTTGCTCAGGGCGCTCGGTGCAGAGCGGGGCTTGCTGCTTCGTGCGCGCCGAGCCGAGTTCGGCCTGTTGGGCGCCGCCAGCGGCCTGCTCGCCGCGCTCGGCTGCGAGCTGGTCAGCGCCCTGCTCTATCACTACGCATTCGATCTGCGCTGGCAGCCGCACCCATGGCTGCTGGTACTGCCGTTGATAGGTGCTTTGCTGGTCGGTGGCGCGGGTCTGATCGGTACTCGACGCGCGCTGAATGCGAGCCCGCTGACCGTACTGCGCGAGAGTTGAAGCGCTACAATCGGCGACTTTTCAGCGAGGACGCAAATCCATGAGTCGCTATCGCCCACCGCGCCCGGCCGGCACGCCCCTGATCACCCCAGAAGGCGAGGCTCGGCTGCGTGCCGAGCTGCACGAACTCTGGCACGTCAAGCGCCCGCAGGTGACCCAATCGGTGAGCGAAGCGGCGGCGCAGGGTGATCGTTCGGAGAATGCTGAATACACCTACGGCAAGAAGATGCTGCGAGAGATCGACAGCCGCGTGCGATTTCTGACCAAGCGTCTGGAAAAGCTCAAGGTCGTAGGCGACCGGCCCAGCGACCCGAACAAGGTGTATTTCGGCGCATGGGTGACCCTGGAGGACGAGGATGGTGAGGAGTCGCGCTATCGGATCGTCGGTCCTGACGAACTGGACCTGCGCCAGGGTCTGATCAGCATCGATTCGCCCCTGGCGCGGGCGTTGGTGGGCAAAAGCCTGGATGCCGAAGTCCAGGTGCAAACCCCGACCGGGATAAAGCGCTGGTACGTGGTCGCTGTCGAGTATCAGTGACCGGTAGGTCAATATCAGACGAACTGGTCATGATCTTCGGCGATTGTGCTGACTTCTCAAAGCGATTGGCGGCTAAAAAGAAATATCATCACTTTCTTACCCAGGCGCCGTTTCGCTCGGTAACAACCGCCGCACGCCGCACAGATATCACCGCAATATCACCTCCCGTCGTAATTGCCCGACTAGAGCGGACGCGCCCCCGCTCGGCACTTATGGCACGAATGCTGCGCTCCTCAGCGCGCAGTACGCGCCATGCGCGGTGAACGGCAATGGACTGCCCACAGCCCGATTCACATTCGAAGAGTGCGTCCCATGAACAAGAACAAAACCTTGCTCGCTCTCTGTCTCGGTAGCGCCATGGCGCTTGCCGGTCAGGCTCATGCTGCTACTGGCAGCGGCTACACCGCTACGAAGTACCCGATCGTGCTCGCCCACGGCATGCTCGGCTTCGACAGCCTGCTGGGCATCGATTACTGGTACGGCATCCCCAGCGCGCTGCGCCGCGACGGTGCGCAGGTCTACGTCACCGAAGTCAGTCAGCTCAATACGTCCGAATTGCGCGGTGAGGAACTGCTTGCGCAGGTGGAGGAAATCGTCGCCATCAGCGGCAAGCCAAAGGTCAATCTGGTTGGCCACAGCCACGGCGGCCCAACCGTGCGCTATGTAGCCGGTGTCCGGCCGGACCTGATCGCCTCGGTAACCAGCGTGGGCGCACCTCACAAGGGTTCGGACGTCGCCGATCTGATCCGCAAGATCCCCGAGGGCTCCTCTGGCGAGGCGATCATCGCCGGACTGGTGAACGCCATGGGCAGCTTCATCAATTTCGTTTCCGGCAGCTCAAGCACGGCCCCGCAGGACTCTCTCGGCTCGCTGGAGTCACTCAACAGCGAAGGCGCCGCCCGCTTCAACGCCAAATTCCCGCAAGGCATTCCCACCACCGCTTGCGGCGAGGGCGCCTACAGGGTCAATGGCGTGCGCTACTACTCCTGGAGTGGCACCAGCCCGCTGACCAACCCACTGGATATCAGCGACGCCATGATGGGTGCCGGAGCCCTGGCATTCAGCGGGCCCAACGATGGACTGGTCGGGCGCTGCAGCTCGCACCTGGGCATGGTGATCCGCGATAACTACCGGATGAACCACCTGGACGAGGTCAATCAGTTCATGGGGCTGACCAGCCTGTTCGAGACCGATCCGGTCAGTGTCTATCGCCAACACGCGAACCGCCTGAAGAACGCGGGCCTTTGACGCGCGACTCTTCGTGAACCAGGCCGGGATCGTCGATCCCGGCCGCTATCACCGAGCACCCCATGAGCAAATACATAATTCTTCTGGTGCTGGCCGTGGCGCTAAGCCTGACCATCATGCAGAGCCGATCGACACCCGGCCCGGCTGCAGTGGCCGAATTGCCATCGGCCACCTCACCCGCCACGGCTGCCCCAACACCACCCCAGAAGCCGCTGAAAACCCAACCGGCACCGCAAGGCACGCCGCAGTTGCCGACGTCGTTCAAGGGCACCCAGGTCGATGGCCAGTTCCGTCTGGATGAAGCCGGCAACCTGCTAATCGGCGCCGAACTTCGGCATCTGTTCGATTACTTTCTCGCCGCAGCCGGAGAGGAGCCGTTGAAGAACAGTATCGAACGCTTGCGCCGTTACATCGCTGCCGAGCTGCCGCAGCCGGCTCAGAGCCAGGCATCAGCAGTTCTCACCCAATATCTCAACTACAAGCGCCAACTGCTTGATCTGGAAGCAACTTATTCGCGAACCACGGACATTTCAGCGCTACGCCAACGCTTGAGTGCCGTGCAGGCGTTGCGCGCACGCGTGCTGGAGCCGGCTGTTCACCAGGCGTTCTTCGCCCTGGACGAGGCCTATGATCGCTTCAGCCTGGAGCGCCTGGCCATTCAAGCCGATTCCGCACTGGACAGCGACGCCAAGGGCCGCGCCATCGACCAGCTGCGCGCCGGATTGCCCGGCGATCTGCAAGAGCTGCTCGTGCCGCAGCTGCAAAGCGAGCTGCGAGAGCAAACTGTCGCCTTGCAGGCCCAGGGCGCCAATGCGCAGCAGATCCGCCAGCTGCGCCAGCAGTTGGTGGGCAGCGAGGCTGCCGCCCGACTCGAAGCACTGGATCTACAGCGCGCGCAGTGGCAGCAACGGGTCGCTGTCTATCGGCAGGAACGTCAGCGTATCGAAGCCACTCGCGGCCTGGACGATGTCGAGCGTCGCAGCGCTATCGAGCGGCTGGAGGCCGAGCAGTTTGACGAGGGCGAACGCTTGCGGCTTGTCGCTGCCTTTCAGCAGCAGGAAGTGGCGGAGCGCTGAGAGCGATCAGTTGGCCGCGGTCTTGCGGTCGGCCTCGAGCAGATAGCGCTCGCGCTGGTAGGCCAGGTAGTACTTGTTGACGCTGTTGACGTATGCCACTACGCCCATGCCAACAGTTTCCATGGCGATACGCTCGACCTGGAAGAACCACTGATCCGGGTTCAGACCGCGCCGACGGGCTTCGGCGCGCATACTCTGCACCCGCTGCGGGCCGAGGTTGTAGGCGGCGAGAATGAACGCCATGCGCTCACGCTCGTTCAGTCGCGGGCTGGCGAAAAAGTTACGACGGATGTTCGCCAGATACTTCGCACTGGCCTGCACGTTGTTGTCCAACTGGTGGATGTTGCTGACACCCATCGCACGAGCCGTGGCCGGCGTCACCTGCATCAACCCCGTGGCACCGCCGGCGCCCCGCGCCGCGGGGTTCAGGGTGGACTCCTTGAACGCCAGGGCGGCGAGGTTCAGCCAGTCCAGCTCGATCTGTTCGGCATAGCGCTGCAGGGTCGGACGAACCTTTTCCAGGCGCTGGCGGCCCACTCGGTCGAGCGGGTACTGGACCTTGTACAGACGCCGGTAGACGCGCTCGAAGGCGGCATCCTGGTTGTCTGGCGGGTCGAAATCCTTGAGAAAGCGATCAGCACTGGCGCGCAACATGCTGGCGTCGTTCCGCACGAACCAGTGCATGCTGGCCTTGTCGCCCAGGCTCAGGTGCTGCTCGATGCGCAGTTTCGGCATGACCTTGGCCCAGCGCTCGGCGATGGTCTGCTCGACCACGGTTGCCGGATAGACGCCGGCCTGCACCATCTCCAGCACATCCTCGACAGCCAACGTGGGGTCGACCCACTCGGCAACGATCGGCGCCAGCTTGCGCTCCATCAGTTGCTTGTTCAGCCGCGCGAGCGCCGGCCCTGCGGCGCTGCCAGGTGGCAACGCAAGGCTGCGCCCGGATAGCTGGTCCAGACGCTGATAGCGTGGGCCGCCCTGGCGGCCGACCAGCACCAATGACACGTCGCTGACTACCGGCCGGCTGCGGCTGATGCCTTTCATGCCCGCCAGCGGCAGTAATTCGCCGGGCGCTACCAGATCCCCTTCGCCGCGCTGCAGCGCGCCAAGCAACTGATCCTTGGCTTTGGGAATGATCTTCAGGGTAATCGGCCGCGCGGATGCAGCATTGCGGTTCAGGTACTGCTCGAAGGCCCGCAGCCGCGCGTACTCGACGCCAATCGCTTCGCCTTTCACCTCACCGGAGCTGTTCCGGCTCTGATTGACCAGCACGCGCAGTACGCCACTACGGCGAATTTCGGCGAGATCACGTACCTTGTCGTTCGCTTGCCACGCCTCGGGACCCGCCACGCGCGCAGTCGCCATCGTTGGCATCAGGGCCAGCAGCAGGCAGAACATGAGTGGCAGCAATCGTGGCATCAGGATGCACCGGTGTGAAGACGCAGAGAACGCTGGTGCGGTGCTCCCTGCCCGCAAAAGGGGGCAAAGGTTCTCACAGGTTGGCTTATTCCGCCAGTTTACTCTCCAAACTGGTTTAGCTATAACTCCTATATTATTGATTTAGTTAGTTTTTAGGCTCGAGGTATTCATGCAGCTTATCGACATCGGCGTCAATCTGAGCCACCCGACATTCGCCTCAAGCGCACCTGCGGTCGTCGAGCGCGCCAGAGCGGCCGGCGTCGTGCAGATGGTGCTTACCGGCACCAGCCTCGAAGAAAGCGAAGCTGCTCTCAAACTCTGTCGCCAACTGGACGAGTCCCGCCTGCACCTGTTCAGTACCGCGGGTGTGCATCCGCATGATGCGAGCCACTGGACGACTGACAGCGCCAGCCAGTTGCGCGGCCTTCTCGCCGAGCCCGAAGTGCGCGCAGTCGGCGAATGCGGCCTGGACTTCAATCGCGATTTTTCACCGCGACCGCTACAGGAGCGCGCGCTGGAGGAACAGTTGCAACTCGCCGTCGAACTGCAGTTGCCGGTCTTTCTGCACGAACGCGACGCCAGCGACCGGTTGCTGGCGATTCTGCGACCGTTTCGGGACCACCTCCCTGCGGCGGTGGTGCACTGTTTCACCGGTGAAAAACAGGCACTGTACGGCTATCTCGACCTGGACCTACATGTCGGCATCACCGGCTGGATATGCGACGAACGCCGCGGTACCCATCTGCATCCCCTGGTGAAGGACATCCCTACAGGTCGTCTGATGCTCGAGAGCGACGCACCTTACCTGCTGCCACGCACCCTGCGCCCGAAACCGAAGAGCGGCCAGAACGAACCGGCCTATCTGCTGGAAGTGCTGCGCGAAGTCGCGCTCCATCGCGGCGAGAGCGAAGCGTCGCTGGCGGCTCACACCACACGCTGCGCGCGCGCGTTCTTCGGCCTGCCGGACCTCGACTGAGTCACAGAAATTTCTCAAGCTCTGCCTCAGGCGGCCGTTAAATGTTAAGCCGCAGTGCAAGCAAGCGTTCCGCTACGCGCGCGCAACCTCCTATAGAAGAAGAGCAGTCATGGCCGTTTGGATTCGCGATCTGTCGCTCAAGTACAAGTTCTGGGCACTGAACATGGTGACCTTCGTCATCGCGTTGCTGCTGGTGCTTTACGCCGTACAACTGGAGCAAAGCGCCCGTAGCGCCGACGCCGTCGCTGCAGCGCAGGCGCGTGCATCACTGCTGGCGAGTTGGCCGGCCGATGCTGCGCTGCCGCAGGGTGCGGACCTGATCGCGTTCCAGGCAGATCAGCGCGCCGCGGTCGAGGGTCAGGCTATCGCCGAAAGCGGCTGGACCACCCTCGCCCACGACCGACTGTTCTCCAGCAATCCCGTGGTCGGCGCCCACCTGATCTCCGCGACGAATGGTCAGAAGCTGGCTGTACTGGCCCGCGCGCCCAGCGCTGTTCAGGTACTGAGCCAGCACTTTTTCAGCTACGCCGTGGCGGTCGCGGTGCTGATGCTCGGCCTGCTCGGCGCTTCGCAACTGCTTATCCGCTTTCTGCTCAGCCACCTCAACACGCTCAAGGACGTCATGCTGCACGTGGAGCACAGTGGCGACCTGCAGGCACGGGTTCCGCTGGACAGCCGTGACGAAGTCGGCCAGATGGCCAGCGCATTCAACGCCATGCAGGGCGGCTATCAACGCGTGGTCAGCACCGTCGCCCAGGCTGCTGCGCGTCTCGACGAGGGCGCGAGCCGGCTCGCCACGAGCATGAACGACGTGCACAAGGGCATGCGCGGTCAGCAGGGTGAAACCGACCAGGCAGCCACGGCCATCAACGAAATGAGCGCCACGGTGCACCAGATCGCCGAGCATGCACGCGAAACTCGCGATCAATCACAGAACGCCGACCGCCTTGCGGGCGATGGCCACCGGGTCGTCGGCCGTGTGGAGAAGTCCATCTCCAGCCTCTCTCAGGGCGTGCAGCAGACCGGCGAGATGATCGAGCAGCTCGCCGCGGATAGCCAGAAGATCAACGGCGTCGTCAACGTGATCCACAGCATCGCCGAACAGACCAACCTGCTGGCGCTCAACGCCGCAATCGAAGCAGCCCGGGCCGGTGAACAGGGCCGCGGTTTCGCCGTGGTCGCCGATGAAGTCCGCAACCTGGCCAAGCGTGTGCAAAGTTCCACCGACGAAATCACCCAGATGATCTCCGGCCTGCAGGCGATGACTCGCGACGCCGTGGAGTTCATGCAGGAGAGTTCACTGAAAGCCGACGATTGCGTGCGCGAGGCCCATGAAGCAGCGCAGGCACTTGAAGCCATCGCCGACGCGGTAGCACAGATGCGCGAAAGCAATACGCAGATCGCCGTTGCCGCCGAGCAGCAGAGCCAGGTCGCCGAAGAGCTCAACCGCTCGGTTACCGGCATCCGCGACGTCACGGAACGCACCGTGGAGCAGACCGTAAGCTCGGCCAGCACCAGTGCCGAGCTGGCCGCGCTATCCACCGATCTAAGCCGTGCCATCGGCCAGCTCAAGCTCTAGCTCTAGCTTCCTGCCAATGCGGCGTTGCGCTCGTGCAACGTCCTCCGCGCTCGAAAAGCATGCACCGCCTCGAGCGCAGCCCCAAAACAGGGCACTCCCCTAGCGCCGCTCTTCCCCACGACGCCTGCACCGCGCGATTTTTGTGCATTGGCATCCCTCTTGCTTTGCATCCTTTGCGAAGAAAAGCTGCTGCACCTGCGAAGACAATTTGAAATAGCTGACTAGGGTTCCGACTCGTTGACGCGAGTGGCTGGTCCGAGAGTTGGCGACCTCCAGCGAGGTTACACGGCGGGATAAAAGCCCGGGAGACAGCGTGATTGCACGCAGCTCCTGCGCTATTCCCAACACTGGAGGGTTTGCCATGTGCCCGCTCGAAACGGCTTTGCCGTTCTCCGCTCTGCCTTGCGCCAGGGCGTCTGCCGCACCCGAACTTCACAGTATTCCACCTGTTGCCGCGGCCGTTGCACGGGGTATCTGCCCATGCGTCTGATCAACCGCACTCCCGGACGTAGCGGCTGGTTGGCACTGGCGATTCTGCCCTTCGCCATGCTGCTGGCGCTGTACCTGACCAGCTCGGCCCAGCGCCTGGAACTGAACCCCAACGACAAGTTGCTGCCCAGCTTCGGCCAGATGAGCGCAGCCGTCGAACGCCTCGCTTTCACCCCCGACAAACGCTCCGGCGACTATCTGTTCTGGCAGGACACCGCCTCCAGCCTCAAGCGCCTCGGCACCGGTCTTGCCATCGCGGCAGTGGCCGGCCTGTGCCTGGGTATCGTTGCCGGCACTCTGCCGCTGTTCAGCGCGCCGCTCTCGCCATTGCTCACGGTGCTGTCGATGGTGCCACCGCTGGCGATCCTGCCGATCCTGTTCATCGTCTTCGGCCTGGGCGAACTGTCCAAAGTGATGCTGATCGTCATCGGTATCACGCCGATCCTGGCTCGCGACCTTGAACACCGAGCACGAGAAATTCCCCGCGAGCTGCTGATCAAGGCGCAAACCTTGGGCGCCAACACCTGGACCCTGATCCTGCGCCTGGTCCTGCCGCAGCTGATGCCGCGCCTGCTGATCAGCCTGCGCCTGGTGCTCGGTTCGGCCTGGCTGTTCCTCATCGCCGCCGAGGCCATCGCCTCCACCGATGGCCTGGGCTACCGCATCTTTCTCGTGCGTCGCTACATGGCGATGGACGTGATCCTGCCCTATGTCGCCTGGATCACCCTACTGGCCTGGGCCATGGACTACCTGCTGCGGCGCCTGACCCAGCTGCTGTTCCCCTGGTATGAAGGAGCCAAGGCATGAGCGAGAACAACGCCAAGGCACCCGTTGCCGCACAGTCGAGCCAATGCACAACGCAACAAGGGACTCGCGCAGGCGGCGACCCCGGCTCCTTCATTCAGGTGAAGAACGTCTGGCAGCAGTACGGCGATCAGGTCGTGCTGGAGCGCCTAAACCTGAACATCGCCGAAGGCGAGTTCTGCACCCTGGTCGGTGCCTCCGGTTGCGGCAAATCCACCTTTTTGCGGCTGCTGCTCGGCCAGGAAGCGCCCAGCCGCGGCGAGATCCTGCTCGATGGCCAGCCGCTGGCAAACGAACCGGATGCCAGCCGCGGCGTGGTCTTTCAGCGCTACTCGGTATTTCCGCACCTGACCGTACTGGACAACGTCGCCCTCGGCCTGGAACTGCCGCGCGCCCCGCTACTGGGCCGTCTGCTTGGTCACCGCAAGCGCGATGCCCGCGAGCAGGCCGCGCAGATGCTGCACAAGGTCGGCCTCGGCCATGCGCTGGACAAGTACCCGGCGCAGTTGTCCGGCGGCATGCAGCAGCGCCTGGCCATCGCCCAGGCGCTGATCATGAAGCCCCGCGTGCTGCTGCTCGACGAGCCCTTCGGCGCACTCGACCCGGGCATCCGCAAGGACATGCATGAGCTGCTGCTGGAGCTGTGGCGGGAAACCCGGCTGACGGTGTTCATGGTCAC
>CEPQ01006549.1_pt1 | contig 27999 bp, 26 predicted proteins | sample 530411 | NCBI WGS metagenome assembly CEPQ01 (sample SAMEA2620039, study PRJEB7988) | marine metagenome | isolation source: saline water (ENVO:00002010), including
GCGAAAGACCACACAGTAACGGTCTATCAAAATGCGGATAATCATAAACTATTGCATGACCTGTATATGATTACTCGGAAGCAGATTGAGGGACTACGTCGCAAGGTTGAGGAAGAGGATGATCTTACACAAAAAGATCTAAAGACCCTCGACCTCTGTTATGATGGACTCAAGAAGCTAATTGGCATCGAGAAGGAGCTGAAAACTGACGCTCTTGCCTCGATGACCGATGACGAGCTTAGAGCGCTCGCCCGCAAAACATTAAGAGAGGGACTAGCCTCAAGCAAGAAGCCATGATCAAGATCCGAAACTACAAATCACTAGACGAAGATTTCATTTATCACTCCTGGCTGTCGTCAGTAGACTATAAGATTCCTGGCGTTCAGAAGGTGACACGATTAATTATTGATAGTTGCGTCGAAAGTGGTACTATCCTGATAGCATGTTCGGATGAAGACTCAGATCATATCCTTGGTTGGCTGTCCTATTCTGAAGAGATAGGGTTTCCAGTCCTCCTCTATATTTTTGTGAAGAAGAATTTGAGGAACCATGGAATAGGGGGAAACCTCCTCAGTGAAAAATTTCCCGAGGAGACTGTCCCGACAGCCTTTTGGTCCTTCTGGTGTCAGAAGTATAACTTGAAGAAGCGGTGGGGATTGAAGTTCAATTCTCTCTATTTGCCGGTATTAGTGGATAAGTTGCATGGCGAAACAGAACCTAAGTCCTCAGACAGTAGCAAGGCGGAAGGCTCAGAGAACTAAGCCTAATCTTGCTTTGTCGGGTCGGGAAGTATTGGAAGCTACCGTTGGTCGTTTTGGAATCCCCGAAAAAGCTAAGCTCATCCGAAAAACTTCGGATATCACTCTTAATTTTAAACGACATCTCTTCCCAGAACAACTCGCATTCATCAATGACCCTTCTAAACGAAAAGCAGCTCTATGCACTCGACGAGCAGGAAAGTCTTTTGCGGTATCGAGATATCTTATACAAGAAGCCATCGATAGGCCGGAGACTCTATGCGTCTATATTGCTAGGACTCGCGAAGCTGCGAAACGTATTCTCTGGAATATGCTGAAGCAGGCCGACAAGCAGTACCGACTTGCTATCAAATTCAACAACGCTATGCTGATAGCAAAGTTTCCAAATGGCTCAGAGATTATCTTTACTGGTGCCAATGATTCCTCGGATGTGGATAAGCTCCGCGGTGCGGCATTCTCCCTGGCAGTCCTTGATGAAGCTGCATTCTTCAATATCGACCTGAAGGAATTAGTCCGAGACGTACTGAGTCCAGCCCTGTTGGATTCGGACGGAACCCTTGCTATGATCAGTACACCGAATAGCCAGTGTGCTGGACTTTTTTACGATATTACTGAACTTGGCAAATATGGCTATTCGGTCCACAAGTGGTCCATCAAAGATAATCCCTACATGACGCAGGCAGTCAAATCAGTCCAGCGTGATGTCCGAAGTGGGATTCTAGATCCTACAGACCCTTCCTATAAGCGTGAGTATGAAGGACTGTGGGTCAAGGATGACCGGTCGATTGTCTACAAGTATTCCGAGATGAATATCTATGACGAGCTACCAGAGAACTGCTTCTGGGAATATCTCATGGGAATTGATTTAGGATATAATGACCCGACTGCATTTATCATTGCAGCATACTCCGATGACCATGAAGAGCTATTCATCTTAGAGCAGTTCAAGAAAAAGAATATGCTTACCTCTGATGTTGAAGACCTGATTAGGGAATATCAGTCACGGTTCAACTTCAGCAAGATTGTCGTGGATACTGGCGGTGGTGCCAGCCGCATGGTCCTTGAGACTTTTAAAGATCGAACAGGGCTACCAATTGAGCCAGCGAAGAAGAGCGGAAACAAGGTTGGCCTCATTAAGATGATGAACGCTGACCTGGCCAGAGGCTTGATCAAGATTAAGCAAGACTCAGAGCTGCTCGATGAGTGGGATAAGTTACAGTTCAATCTCGCGGGGACTGCCGAAGATAAGCGGTTTGATAACCACCTGAGCGATGCGGCACTTTATACTTGGATGGAATCTCGACATTTTCTTTACGAGGCAAAGGTGAAGCCTCCAGAATTTGGAACTGCTGAATACTATAAGCGACTAGAAGACAAAATAGAAGAACGGCTACTAGAAGAGCAAGACCAAGATAGCGGTCACGATGAGGATTTATGGGGCGGTGGATACTCAAGTGAAGATGCTTTCTTTAATTAAAATAAACAGTTAGACATTAACAAGGATATATAACATGGCGCAAGACCCTAGAAAATTACGCAAGCTTTTAGAGATTTTAACACAGCACGGAGTTACCAAGTACGAGACAGAAGGCATTAAGATCGAGTTAGTTAACCCGGTAGCTCTTGCACATAAGATGTATGATGGTGCGGTTAAGGTTGCAAATACTGAATTTTCAATAGATAATTACGACAAAGAGCCTGGAGTGGCTACCGAACAGAACGAAAATGTCATTACGTCGCCAGGGGAATACTCTGAAGATGAAATGCTATTCTGGAGTGCTGGCTGATTATGTACGCAATTTACGATGATGTCTTTTGGTGGCAGAGTAAGAAGAATCCCCACCTGGCGATAGATAAGTATATTACTGTCCTGAGAGATAATCAGAGTGATTTCTACACTGACTTGAGCACTTATGTGGGTCTGTATGGGGGTCGCCCTCTTAATAATTCTGAGGATGTATTCAGATATCGGAACAATAGGCCAAGGCTGACGTTCAACATTATCCACTCCCTCTGTCAGGCGGCTACCGCGAAGATTGCAAAGCATCGTCCTGGCATCTCCTTCCTGACCGCTGGTGGCGATTGGTCCCAGAGGACAAAAGCGAAGAACCTGAACAAGTTTATGCAGGGTCAGATCTACGCAACAAAAGCATACTCTATTTGTCAGAAGGCATTTCTTGATGCCTGCATCGTTGGAACTGGCGTTATCAAGGTCTTGGAAGAGCATGGGAAGACTAAGCTGGAGAGAGTTTCCCTGGTAGAGCTGACCATTGACCCTGGCGAATCAGCGACCTCAGACCCAAGACAAATGTTTCAAACCAAGATGGTTTCTCGGCATGTCCTGGCAGCGAAGTTTCCAAAGTTCAAGAAGAAGATTCTTGAGGCTGTGGAGGAGCTGGAGGACGGAACCGCCGAAGAGTCTAGGTATTCAGACCTGATCAAGTGTCATGAGTCTTGGCATATTCCGTCCGGACCTGATTCTGGCGATGGTCGCCACATCATATCAATCGAAACAGCAACGCTCCTCGATGAGGAGTACGACCAGGATTATTTTCCTTTCGCATTCATTAGATGGACAGAATCCCCTATCTCGTTCTGGGGAAATGGGCTTGCAAAAGAAGTCAAAGGAATCCAGATCGAGGTAAACAAACTGTTGGCTCAGATCCAACAACAAATGCACTTGGCTACTCCAAAGGTATTCATCGAGGATACAAGCAAGATTGTTAATGCCCATTTGAATAATAAGGTATTTGGCGCAATTCGTTACCGAGGAACACCTCCTCAATTCTTTGTTCCACGCTCCGTATCTGGAGAAATGTTTTCTCACCTGGATAGGCTTGTTAAGCAAGCTTACGAAATGACAGGCATTTCTCAGCTATCAGCTCAGAGCAAAAAACCTGTTGGCCTAGAATCAGGACGCGCTCTAAGAGAGTTTTCTGACATAGAGTCTGAAAGATTTATGGTTGTAGGCCAAGCTTATGAGAATGTGTTTATCGAGATCTCCAAGCAATTGATTGCATTGGTCAAGATGATTGCTGAAGACGATGGATATACTTCTATTAGTTTCACAGACCATTCAGGCGTTGAGAAGATAAAGTGGAACGAAGTGAATATGGAAGAAGACGAATACATTATGCGTGTTCAGGCCATTGGTTCTCTGCCTCAGACGCCTGCGGCAAAGCTCGCGAGCGTCACAGAGATGCACATGAATGGATTATTTAGCACTGAAGAAGCACACCAGTTATTAGAGTTTCCTGATCTTGATAGAGCCAATAAACTCAAGAACGCTCCTATGGAGCTACTTGATAAGATGATCGATTTAATTATCGACAAGAATAAGTTTGAACCTCCAGAGCCTTATCTCAACTTAGAGAAGGGTGTGGAGCGATTTAATCTAGCATATAATTTAGCAAAGCTTGAGGGAGTTCCAGAAGAGAGACTTGAAAAGCTAAGGCGATGGATCGCCAAGGCTGTCATGATGATGGAACCAGCACCACAACCAGCACCAGAAATGGGTATGCCTGGTATGCCAATGATGCCTGAAGGAATGCCTCCTGAAGGAATGATGCCCGGTATGCCACCTGGAGCACCCCCTGGATTACCACCCGGCCCGATGGGACCACCCGGAGCTATGCCTCCTGGAGCTATGCCTCCTGGTCCTCCAATGCCTGCTGGTCCTCCTGGCGGAATGCCCCCAATGCCTCCTGGTCTACCACCCATGGGATAAACAATGTCTGACGCAGCACAAGAAACAGTAACAGAGGCACCAGCACAAGAAGCGCCTCAAGATGAATATGTACCTGGACTAGACCCTGATCCAGAATTGCCGGACTTCGATCTCTTTGGAGAAGATATTGCCGAGTCTGCCCCTGTTGAGGCAAAAAAAGAACCGGCGACAGAAGCGCCGCAGCATGATGATTCTTGGTCAAGTAAGGTAAAGAAGGACCGAGATCAGAGAAAAAGAGAGATTGAGTTAAAAAGACGAGAGCAATCCATCGCCCAGAAGGAAGGGAGCGTAGCCAGTCTTGAGAATCTTAGGGAGAATTTTCTTAAAAATCCCGAACAGTTTCTTGAGGCTCAAGGGATTGACCCTTTAGATTTTTACTCCGACTGGACAGATAGACTCGCAAAAGGCTCCAATGAGATGGGGGCTGACCTACGACTCTCCGAAACGGAGAGGGAGTTGAAAGCTCTAAAAGAAGAGCTGAGCAAAAGAGATGGGCGAAGACTAAGAGAAGAGGCAGGCAAGCGACAAGAACAAGAGATTCGGAAATACTACTCTCAGATTAGCTCGTTTATGAAGTCTGAAGAGGCCGAACAATATCCATTGGCGAGAGAGCAATGCACTCCCGAAGATGTCGCGCAAGGAATCGCAGCCTACTACGAAAAAACCGGAGTAGAGCTAAGTTTAGATGAAGCATTTAAAAAAGTAGAAACTGGATTACTAAAGAGAGAACAAGATATCTATGGTGATCCCGCTGTTATCGCAAAATTTAAACAGTACCACGGATTAGAAGCATCGAATAAAAAGGGCAGACGGTCGCAAGTTACATTGTCCAATAATTTACAAACCCAACCAACCAAGACTCCGGCGGATGATATGTCCGATGATGAGATCTATGAGTTCTGGAAGGGTAAACTGTTCACTTAATTAGAAAGGTAAAACGCTATGGCGTCTTTTAATTTAACGAACTTCGATGCGGCCATGAAACACATGTATCCGTTTAAGAAGGTCGAAAATATGGTCTACAAGAATAACCCCTTGTTGGCCATGATTCCCAAAAACACAAAATTTCCAGGTAAAAACTGCACCTACGCAGTAGAGTATGGTTTGACTACTGGACGTAGTGCTAATTTTCAAACTGCACAGAATAACCGAAGTGGAACGAAGTTGGAAGATTTCGTTGTAACTCGCGTTAAAGACTATGCAGTTGTTTCGGTAGACAACGAAACCTTGCTAGCGGCAGATGGGAACGAAGGTTCCTTGCTTGATGTTGCAAAGTCAAAGACTGACTCTGCTCTTCATGCTCTGTCTCGTGCAATGGGTCGGGATATTTACCGAAGCGGTACTGGCGCAATTGGCCAATGTCATGCAAGCACCAGTCCTGGTGCCGATACTAGTCTTGATCTTATTTCTGGTCATGCAGTTAACTTTGAAGTTGGAATGCGGATTAAGGGTAGTGCTACTGATGGTAGTGCTCTTTATGACGGTGTTCTTGAGGTTACTGCGGTTGATCGGGATAACGATATTTTAACTGTTTCAGTTAATTCAACTACCGGTATTCCTGATTTAAGCACTAGTGATTTTCTTTATGCCGAGGGTGATGGCTCTGGCTCCACAACTTCATTAACAAAGATGGCTGGTCTTGATGCTTGGATTCCTTCATCGGCTCCAGGATCTACTTCATTTTTCAATGTAGACCGAAGCCAAGACACAACTCGTCTTGGTGGTCAACGTCAGTCATTCACTGGAACTACTACTAACAATATCCATGAGACTCTTATTCAGGCGTCAGTTTTAACTCACCGTGAAGGTGGTCGTCCTGATGCTGTTTTTATGAATCCTACCAATTGGGCAACTCTTGCACTTCAATTAGAAGGTCAAGCTTTGACTACTGGTGCAAACCACCGTCGCCGGTATGATCCAAAAGACAAGGTTGGTGCTTTTGGTTTCTCTAGTCTCCAAATGGCTACCCCTGGTGGAATTGTGGATATTTATGCAGATCACAACTGTCCTATTAACGTAGGTTACTTGCTGCAATTGGATACTTGGGAACTAAAGTCTCTCGGAACTGCTCCGCGACTTCTTGACTTTGACGGGCTTAAGGGTGTTCGTCAGGCCAATGAGGATGGCGTAGAATACCGATGGGGTTACTACGGAAATCTTATCTGCAAGGCACCCGGTTATAACTGCCGCGTAGCTTTTGCGTCATAAGGAGACTAAAATGGCTTTTGTTAATTCCAATGAAGGAAAAGACGTTGTTATTGTTGCCGGTCGTATTGACGGTACTGGAACACCATCAATCACTTCTGGTGAAGGTTTTTCGTTTGTTGACGGAGGAACTGGTACTTATACAGTTACCTTTGATCGAGCATTCGATTCACTTGTTGCCGTTACTTGCTCTGCGCTTACCTCAAACCTAACAATGCACGTGGGGACAATCACCCATACGGATGGGACCATTGGTCCTTCTATTATTTTTCAAGGTAATGCTATTGATGAAGGTGCTGATACTGATGTTGACTTCAGCTTCATTACTGTTTGGCAAGTAGACACCTAAAAAACCTAGCAGGGGGGGCCTAGTGCCCCTCTGTTTTTTCTTGGAGAAGCTTATGCCTAAGAAGGGTAAAGACGTTCTGGCTATCATGCTTGGTGGTAAAGGCCCCAAGGGTAAAGCTGGACCAGAAGAAGAATACGACGACGAAGAACACATGGAAGAAGACGGAGGCTATGGTGAAGCTTTCGAGGAATCTGCCAGAGCCGTAATGGGTGCAATAGACGCAGGGGATACTGAAGCTTTTACCTCTGCATTAAAGGATGCAATTGTTACTTGCCTGGAAGATCACGGAGTTGAGTAATGGCGGATGATTATCTAAAGCTTATGGTGAGAGCTTTGTATTCAAAGAATTCAGACTACTCTAGTCCAAAGGTAGATTATAATCCAACCGCCACTGCGTTGAGACCCGATGAGTATTATCATGTTGAGATTAATTGCGACACAAATGGGGAGACTATCACTACAGATCTCTTCCGTGATGGAGCAACTTTATTGATCGTGAAAAATAACAGCACGACTATAAATGTATTGGCTACATTTGCTACCACCGGAGGAACATTGACCGATATGTCGATTCCGGCAGGGTCTATCATGGTCATGCCTGACTTCAACCAGTCTGGAAATGTTAGCCTTAAGTCAGCAAGTGGAACTGCCACTGAGTGCGAAGTTCTCATTATAGGAACATAAGCTGAGGAGTAATCATGGCTACATCTTTAGCAACACTGAGGACTCGGGCTAGAACTCGGGCTGATGCTGTTGGCAATAATTTCTTTTCCGATGCCGAGGTTGATAGGTATATCAATGTTGGACTTGGCGAGCTGCATGACATTCTTGTTAGCAAGTTCGAGGACTACTATGTCAGCTACGTTGATTTTAATCTTATTAGCGGAACAAAGAATTATACCTTTGGCTCTCTAGGGATTGATAATTTTTATAAGTGCCTGGGGGTCGATGTCACTGACTCAGGGGAAACTGTCCGTATGCGAAGTTTCTCATTCCCAGAACGAGACAGATTTAGCTCTACAGCGATAACTGGTCGAGGCGGTTATGCGGATTACCAGTATCAAGTTAGGGGTGATGGGATTGAAATCGTTCCCGAGCCTAATACAACTTCATCAATCCGACTTTGGTACATCCCTGGATTTGAAGATCTTGTAGAGGATGATGATGAAATAAGAGCTTTCATTATGTCAAATTGGGAAGAGTACGCTGTTGTCACCGCAGTCTACAAGATGAAAGAAAAAGAAGAGCTTAGCACGACTACTATCGAAAGAGAGCTTAAAGCACTTACAGGAAGAATTGAATCAGCAGCAGCCAATAGAGATGCCGGGGAACCTGGAGGCATTTCTGATGAGCTAGAAGGAACTAGACCTGGTTGGTTAAGAGCCTACTCGTGAAAAGGTTTAGTCCTTCTGTTTCTGATAATCCGGCACTAAACAGGGTTCAGTCGAACCTTGAAGAGTCGCTTGGGTTTTTGCGCGATAAAGAAATTATAAGCGGAAGACTAGTCACCGTGAATGTTGCAGCATCAACAACGGTTGTTGTCGGTCATGGTTTAGGCCAAAAATTTAAAGGATACTTTCCTGTTAAGATCCGAAAACAGGACGGGACTCCGCGCAGCTTTGACTACATGGTTGAGCAACAGAGTACTGACGAGTCTCTCTACTTCAGCCTTAGCGTATTAGGATCTGACGAATTAACTGTTTCATTTTGGATTTTCTAAATGCCATTACGAAAACAAAAAGCGAGCATCAAGTTTTCCAAGGGTGTCCAAGGGAAGGTAGACCATAAGGTTCTTCCCAAGGAAAATCTTACCCTACTTGAGAATGGAAGATTTAGTAAGCTTGGGGCTATTAACAAGAGAAGTGGTTATGCCCTAGTCGATGAGGCATCTAGTGATCTCGTCGGGTACAAAGACTCTCTTGTTTCAAGAAATGTAATCATTGGGGACAAGGCTGCTTCCGGCACTGTAACCCCGGCAAGTGTTTTTAACTATAGCTCCCAAAAGTTTGTTGGAGATCATGGGTTCTCAGAAGGCATCGATTATACATTTATGCCAGTCTCAAAAGGCTCCATGTATAGGCAAGAGGATTCAAACACAGCACTCAGCTCTGATGGCAAGTATGCTTGCATAACATTTGTAGATGTCCTGTGGGACCAGACGAATAGCAAGGCTGTATATAATAAGAGATTTTCCATCGTAGACAGAGAGACTAATGCCCTCATTGCTTCTGATGTCAAATTAGGAGCAGCCACATACTCAGGGAATAATGGCCGAAGAATGCGTCCCATCTGGGTGCCAGCACAGAGCAAGTTCTATATCTTCGGTGATGATGAAATGGAATTGAAGGTCTGGGTTGTAGATCCTACAGTTAGCCCAATTGTAGTTAAGGATACCGCAGGAACTACCACGAAGGCAGGAACGGTCATCATCGCCTTCAATAATTATCCAATAGCGACTAGCGGCACTTACGTTATAACTGGAGCATCTTTTGACGTATGCTCAAGCGCAACAACTTCAAAAGTAAATATCTATACGAGTTACATTACCGGAAGCACACTCATGACTCGTTACTACCAGTTTACTGCCCCAAGTACGGTTAGTTCAGTTATTTGGGCAGACAACAATACGCTGAAGGACGGAACTCATTTAGCAATTCACAGAGCTACCGTTTCTGGAACCCATGCAAATAAGCTCGCCTTCTTCCATCACGATGGCGACTCTGATGAGCTAAAATTTAAGACCGGCACAGAGGCAGGCGGGTCATACACAGAGCATGTCTCTGCGGTAACCTCAACGCAAACAAGCCGATGTGTTTTCAGAAACAGCCTTAATCCGCTATACACAGATAACGATGATGTTCAGGCGATAGTAGAGGTTGGAGAGACTGGGGCTATTGGGGTTTCTGGGGCATTCCAAATTGTCCAGATGGATGGGATTCACGAGAGAATTGAAACCGCAGTCGCCTACTACAGGACCATATCCAAAAAGGCACGATTTGCATTTGCCCTTGGAAGCGGTCCCGTTAGCGTAGGCATTTACCACGACGACAACCCAGGAATCGCGGCGTCGGGCGTTGCCCTTGCGGAGGTACCGATAAACACGATCGAGCTATGTGACCTGGATACTAATAGCCATCCAGAGTCATACAGCAGCAAAGTAACCAACTACCTCGACGCTACCCATAGTCTTCCTGTTAATATGTTTAACGGATATACCACCGGAGATCCCTGCTGGTCTGCCTCCGGCGAAACCATGTCAGTTACGTTTGAGCCACCCATCCCCTATTCGTCGAGCGTTGATTTCTACGTCGGAGCTAATTCCTCTGGAGCAGAATATGAGTGGAGGCTTAACGGGACAGGAGGCTTTACAGGGATGGGCACCAGCTTTCCCGTATCAGCCACAGACGTAACGGCCCATAGCGGTAGTGGCGTATTGACCCAATTAGAGTTCAAGAAAGCTTCTGCAAGTATGGATGTCTACAGAGTTCGTGTTGATGGGACTACGCTCTACGATCCTCACCTTCCTATGTGGCGTCGAGATTATTTGCCTATTAGTACCTTCATGCCTGAATGGATTCCTGACGCGTTAAAGTCAGATGCAGTTACGGGAGCATCGGCCCATCTTAATGGCGAAGTTGTTTCTGTTCCTCTTGGTCATGCCTATGAGAGATTCGGAGCTGCGGGAACAACAGTATTAAACTCCATCACCCACCTCTTTGATTTCAGAAGATACAACGAAGAGAGGGTAGACGTTCCGGCAGCAACCACCTCTGTCTCTCATGATGTTTTGTATGTCGCTGATAAAGGACTGTTTCAGTATGACGGAGACAAGTTTCACGCTATTGGATTTCATGACCGGCCAATGATAAGCGCCGCTCTTGTAAGTAGTTCCTCTGGCAATCTTGGAACTTCTGCTGCTGGAACTTACGGGGATTATTTCTACAAGGCTGTTTATGAATGGATTGATGCACAGGGGAATCTTCACGAGAGCGAACCATCGGCACCAGTGCAGATAACTACCGACTCCACCCATGAGAAAGCAACCATCACTATTGCAGACTTGGACTATTCCGGGTGGAATACTCACGACCATATCCAATTTGAGTACCGCAAAGATCAAAGACTTGCGCTTTATAGGACACAGAAGAATGGCTCGCTCTACAATCTCTTAATGACCATTCCTATCGGAGGCAAAGAGAACGGATATCACCAAGTAGTTGACGACATTACTGATGTGATTGCAGGGACAGGAAGATTCATCTATACCGACAGCGGCGAGCTTTCCAATAAGCCACCCCCTGCCTCGGCAAGATATGTGATTACTCATAGAGACAGACTATTCGTTATCGGAAAAGACGACATGGTTTATTTCTCCAAGCTGATTGTCGATGGATTTGGTGTTGGGTTCAATGAAGGACTCTCCATAAAAACCCCTGACAATATTACAGACCCTCCTACTGCTCTTGGTAGCATGGATGGAAACCTCTTCATTTTTACTGAGAGGTCTATCTATATCGTGGGAGGAGAGGGGCCAGATAATACGGGATCTGGCGGGTTCTATGACGTTAAGAGAATTCCGGCCAATGTGGGCGCAATTAAGGGCTCCCCTGTTAAGCTTATTAGTGACGGTCTTCTCTTTGTGTCCGAAAATGACACAGGAACAAGAATCAATATGCTTGGCAGAAACATGGCTATTTCTCCAATTGGGAGTGCTGTAGAGGATATCCTCAACCCCGAAGGAGGCACCCCCTACACTGTGAGAGATATAGTGACTCATTCCCAAGATGAGACTGTCTACTTCTTACTCTCTCAGGTCGGTGGCACACCTGAAGGAGTTAAGTTACTCACTTATAATTTCGTGTTTAAGCAGTGGGGTGTAGATAAGTTACTCGACACTTACGGTGCTGGAGCTGGTGGTTCTTTAGCCTTTAGTACAGTAAAAGGCAGAAGAAAGCTTTATATTGGCCTTATCCATCATGCTGATAACCAGAACCCCCGAACCTACATCGAGGCTTCCGGGTTCAAGGATAATTCCGTCTATGTCCCAATGAAGGTTAAGACAGCGTGGGTAAACCTGGGTGGGATCCAGTCTTACCAAAGAGTCTATAACTTCCATATTCTGGGAGAATCTAAGGACAAGCATACGCTAACAGTGAATGTGTATTACGATTATGTCACCACTGACCCTGATTCCTATACATTCACAACAAGCAGTGCCACAGATGCCAAGCTTCAGTTCAGGGGCCACTTGACCAAGCAGAAATGTCAGGCAATTCAATTTGAAGTTGTTGATGCTGACAATGCAGGATCTACTGATGACGGGTATACTATTACGGAAATAGCCCTTGAGATTGGTCTTAGGTCTGATGGCTACAGAAAAAGTAACGTAAAGCTTAATACTACTTCCACAGTAGGATCGAACTAGGAGAATAGGTCATGGGCTTAGGAGATTTATATCAACCCGGAGAGCGGGAAGCCGAAGAGCAGTTTGACACTCAAGGTCATACTGGCCTGAAGGGACGGAGTGGGCAAACACCTGAAGAGCTAGCCGCGTATAACGCAGCGGAAAGACGGAGAAAGCAAACCGGCTTTAAGCGAGACACGGACCCTACGAATCGTGAAGAGCTTATGCGTAATCTCGCAGGGCGAGAAGGTAGTCCGTCGATGCAAGGAGCACAGGCGGCAGGAACTACTGTTGGCGGTGCTGCGCAAGTAGATCCAACAGGACAAATCCAAGCAGGCCAATTGACTGGAGCAGGAATAGGTACTCTTGGCCAAGCAGCTTCAGGGCAAACTGTCGCTGGTGGGCAATGGGCAGCAGATCAAGCACAACGAGCTATTCTTGCCGGAGGAGCAAAAACTCGCGGCAGAGAGAATATTGGGCTAGCGGCAAGATCTGAAACACAGGCAAGAGGGTTAGCAGCAGCGCAGCTCGCAGGAGAGCAGGAAGAAAGACAATTAGCGGCAGCGGCACAAGAGGCAGAGCTTCGACTACGAGAAGCAGGAATGAGCCAAGAAGCAGCCATCGCCCAAGTTCAGCTAGATCAAGATAGGGCAATGCAGAATGCTCAGTTTGATCAAGAGACTACCGTTCTTCAGGCACAGCTACAGCAGCAATTGAATCTTAGTAACGCTGAATTCCAACAAAGAGCTAACGAAATCAATCTCCAGGTAGAGACTCAGCTTTCGATTGAACGCGATAAGCGAATGAACGAGTTGATGCGAATGGGCGTTGATGAAGACATTGCCCGTATGAAGGCAGAGGAAGAAGCATGGAAGTTTAAAAGCGAGCTGATGTTCAACTATTGGAATGCAGCACTGCAAGACGAACTGACCCGCGATGTTACCATGAAGCAAGAGGAGGGGATGTTTGATGATGACATGAACGGTTCGCGGCGAAAGCAGAGGTATACAACTAGTGATCGCGGTGGCGGCCAGAGCGGTGGCGGTGGCGGTGAACGCGCGGAGGCTAATGAAAAATTTGAACCAGATATAGATATAGGTGAAAACTTCGGGGAAACATTCGACGATACTGCTGTAGATACTTCTCAACTGGCTCCTCCCGCATCCCCTCAAGGAGCCTATGATCCATACGCGCTACCTGAAGAGCCAATAGGATTTAAGCCAGTAGGAGAAATGTCAGAACGGGACTACGGAACCAAGGCATCTTATGAGCCATCGATGGAAGGCCCAAGAGATGTTAGGGGTGCTGAAGTTGAAGAGCAGTTAATGGAGGCTGGTGCCACCTACGACAGACGAAAAGATGCTGCCATTAAGGTCCAAAGCACTCTTGATACCCTTGGAAAAGTAAGAAGGTATGGTGGTGCCGCTTTTGATATTCTTTCTGGAGACGAAGAACAGGCAAAAGCCGGTGCTGTTAAATTAGCTCGTGGAGAGACCGAAGGTGCGCTTACCCAAAAACTTTCCGAGTCGGGTCTGGGAAAACTCGCTGGTCCCGCTGTTGCTACCGGTGGTGCTCTTATCGATACGGCAATGGACGACAGCAAGAAGTTAAGCACTGGAGACAAGCTAGGTTACAATCTAAGAAAGGCTGCTGCTAGTTCCGGCGGAGCCGCTGGTGGTGCTGCACTTGGCTCCTTGGGTGGTGGTGCCCTTGGTGGGCTTGTCGCTGGTCCTCCCGGTGCTCTCGTAGGTGCCGGTGTTGGTGGTAAAGTGGGAGGCACCCTTGGGGCAATGGGGACATCCGCCTTAGATGAAGAATTGTTTGGCTCACCTACCCCAAGAACGATACTGCCTGGTGGAATGGTTGCAAGTAAGATGTCTGTTGATCCGTCCAAACTCCAAGAAGACCCTCTGTCTATCAGCGGTCCAGGCAAGGTTGATATCGGAGAAGATTTTGAATCTCCGGGATATGCTACGGAAGCTCCACGAGGAGGGGATGAAGCCTGGCATACTGAATGGCAACCCCCTCATTCTGCCAAAAGAGGCATCGGGTATGATACCCAACTTGGGACACCGATCACAGCAGCTCAAAGAATTGATCAACTTGACGCATTTCTTACTCGCTTAGCGAACAAGGAAGCCTGGGAATATGGAGATCAGTAATGGCAGACCCGGCTGAAGAACAGGTCAAAGAAGACCCGACGAGTGAAGATATTCATGAGTCAATTCGCAAGACTCACAAGAAGCAACAGCCACCTCCTACCGGTATTGCTGCACGGCTTAAGGCCCAAAAGGAGCGGAACGCCAAGCTTAAGAAAATCCAAGATAAGCTAACTAAGACTGAGACGCAGACAACGGATACAAAGTTTAGCTTTGATCCTAATATGACGACAAAGCAAAAGATCCAGGCAGTTCAAACCTCAGATCTTTCCTTGCAGGAAAAAACAGCATTACTTAAAACATTGAGTAATGTGCAGGTGCATGAACCTCAGATGAAGCTTCCTGTGACAGAGACTATTCCCCCCGCCCCCAAGCCCAAGCCCGAGCCCGAGCCCGAGCCCGAGCCTGCACCCAAGCCCCCAGAAGATACTCCAGCCACCAGTCAAGCTAAGGTCCAAGAGGAAACCCAGGAAGATTACGGAGAGATAGTTGGGCCGCCTAGCCAACAGCTTGGGCCTGCCGGTACAGTCGCAGGACAGGCCGATCCGGATTGGCTAATCGAAGGAGCTAGACCAGGCGGAGGGCTAGATGAACAAGGTATGCCGATCCAGCCGTTCACGGACCCTGTAGATACTCCCGCCGCTAGAATGGTTCACCAGATGCAGGCGGACTACTTTAGGGAAACAGGGAAGAAGCTCTATATCTCCAGTGGCCAAAGAACCATTGAGGAAAACCTAGCAGCGCACAACCTAGAGGATACCCCAGAGAATAGAGCGAAAATGGCCAAAGGCCAGCACGTTAGGCAAGTGGCCTACGATTTCTTTATGGCTCCAGATAAAAAATGGGGCACAATCATGGTTGGTGGAAAGGAATACAATACAGGGCACAGACGCACTGAAGAATGGCAATGGCTGAACGCGAATGCTCACAAGTATGGGTTCGTAAACACCGCACCAAAAGAAAAGAAGACCGGGCGAACAGAGTGGTGGCATTGGGAGTATACGGGAGAAAAGGGAGGGGGAGCGCCTCCACCAGTGAAGCTATCTCCCTTCGAGGGAAATCTTCCCGACACCCGAGAGGGTACTCTCAAGTATCTTAAAGATCAGTATAACGCTATCGCGGATCAACAAGGTCAAGCTGAAGGACTACTGGCTATTGGCCAGGAAGGTAAGAGGCTTAGTGACGCCACGCAGGCAAGCCTACGCCAACAGTATAGAGATGCAGAGTTATTGGTTGAGGAGCAGAAAAAATCCACCAAGTTAGTTGAAGAGGCAAAACTAAATTTAGCCAAGACTGAAGAAGTTGCAGCAGCGGCCGAGTCTGGTGCTGCTAAGATAAAAGAGCACTATCAACAGCTATGGGACACTGAGGCTTTTCAGGCAGGCCAAGAAAGAATCAAGCAAATTGATGCCAAAATAGCCCAAATGGACGCAACAGAAATAAGCCCGATGGGTCCATTCGGTTTTTACAGCACCAAGTACGATAAAAAAACAGGCGAAACAACAACTGAGTGGGACACCGGTCGAGCGATCGGAACAGTACTATCTGGTCTAGCGCTGCTTGCAAACTCAGCCTTGACGGTAATGTCTGCCGCAGACAAAAAAGCGGGAACGATTCCGAACCTTGTCTTTGAAATGTTCATGGCCGTTATCCAGGAGAGTAATAAGGCTCAGCTAAACTCGATAGACAAAGACAAAAGCATAATCGATAGAAAAGCTGCCCAATATGCCCGCGTGTATCAGCTTCTTGGGGATAGAAAAGCTTTTGCTGCCCAAGCATACGTAAATAAGATTGGGACAATCAGAGCACATGTTCAGGCTGAAAAAGCTAAATTGGCTACTCTGCAACAAAAAGCTCTCTTCGACACTCTCGATGAGCGACTCGCACATGCGGCGTCAACACGACTGGTTGAACGAGACAAAGCAATCATGGAAGCCTATTCCAAAACTGCGAGGAATCGAATTGATTCTGTTAATGCGGTAGAGGCTAGACAGAACCAGAGAATAACTACCTACCTTAATGGGTTAACCCAGATCGCAAACTTAAAGTATAAGCAGAAAAAGGGCACACTAAGTGCCATCGAAAAGCAGACTGTTAATGCTGCTCAGAAGTTCATGCCCACACTGTCAGAGGTTGCAATGCTTTGGGAGCGCAGTGGTCAGCCTGGAGTCGTAGAATGGCTAACCAAGCGTGTGGCAGGATGGGAAGTGCTGAAGGATTCTCCGTGGAAATGGGAAACGCTTTCCGATCTCCATAAACTAGAGTCTATCCAGAAAGAAGTTGCTGGTTTGCTAGTCCGAATACAGGGCGAAACAGGCAATCTTAATGAAGATGAGCAGCGAAGAGCGATGAATCAGATTCCATTTGATGACGAATCCGGTCTAGGGAACTGGAAGATAAAGAGACTTTGGGCAAGATTCCAGGCTCTTGCAAATCCTCGATACCAGCTGCTTAGCCCCGAACAGAAGCAAGAGATGGGGTATCTCGTATTGGCAGAGAATGATGACCTTGAGGGGATTCAGAACCAAATAAAGATATACCAAAGGTTTAACGACGCATGGGCAGCAGAGCGAGAGGGAAGAATAGCCGGGACTGAGCCGGGAACCATGAGGCCAAAGAAGAGGACAAACCAATTTGGGTTTAAGCCTTATGCGCAGGATGACAACTAATGGCTAGAATGAGAAATATCGATACCGATATTCCTGGCGAAATGCCTGATGATCAGGTTCGCGCAGCTCTTGAAACGGGCTTATTCGAGTTCATGGACGACAATCTCCCGGTTCGTCAGTACAGAAGACTTAAGAATGGGAAAAGAGATCCTGACGACAAATGGGGAACTAGAACTGTAGAGACAAAAGAGAACGCTAAGAAACTGATTCTTGGATATGAAGATCCTGCCAAGGGATGGGTTCAGGCAGATTATATGTCTCCCCAACAGTCCTACGATTATCAGGTCCATGATCAGTATGGTGAAGGATACCTGGGCGCAGCTATCGGGCTTGGAACCGTAAATGCTTTTACTGCTGGTTGGGGTACTGCACTAGGTGAGCAGATGGGGCTCCCTACTAGGGAGATCGCAACAGAATACCCAGGAACCACACTAGTTTCCGATATCATATCCAGTGTTGGGCTTACGGCGCTTTCTGCCTTTCAGCCGGAAGTTGCCCCGGCAGCATTACCTATAGCCGCAACGAGAGCGCAAAGAGTTCTTCAAGGATTAGGGATTGCCGGAAGTAAGTTAAAGTATGGTGCTCCTGGCGCATTTTACAAGGCTGGTAAAGGTGCCCAAATGGGCATGGCTAAACTTGTTATGGGCGAGGGTGTCGACGAGATAGCCCAAGCCAGCCTATTGAAGGCAGCGCAGAGTGGTCTCTTAGCAAGAGGGAGCGCGATCGGATTAGAGTCCCTCCTATACGCAGGATCTTACTCCACTGCTGAGAATCTTGGGCAGCTAATTCATGGTGATCCAAAGAAGGCAATGGAGAATATTGCGTTTGGAACCGGGATTGGAACCATACTAGGCATTGCTCTTCCTGTCGTTCTTCATGGTGGGAAGATGATGGCTGTTGGGGCGTTTGAAGGCACAAGAGCAGGAACCAAGAAGGCATGGGATTATGTAGCGAGTTCCAAGGCAAATGAAAGAGTCTTAGAAGGTATCGCAAGCGGAGCCGAAAAGAGTGGTCAGCTCATCAATAAAGGCATTACAGAGCAGGAGCTTTTCCAGGCATTCCTAGAAGCAAGACTCGGCGAAGATGCGTTTACCGCACAGAAAGAACTTGCAACACTTTTGCCTGAAGTAAGCACTGGTGTCGCCAACCATCTCGATGATGGCTTTCAGCTTCATAATCAAGTCAGACGAATAGATCAGCAAGGACATACTGTTCATGCCCTGATGGATATTATTACAAGAATTTTTCCTGGGACTGAAGGTGCTGCTAGTTCCACTGTTCTTGTTGAGCATCTATTAAGAGGAGTTACTAATCCTGAGACAGGTCAAAAGACGAAAGTAGGTCTTCTAGATATATTAAGGACTGAGGTTGATAACCTGAGAGCCCAAATGCCTATCCCCACAGATCCGTCACAGCTAGGATTGCCCGGCGTTATACCAGGAGCCACCAGAAGAAAAGCGATCGAAGCTGAACTAAATATCATTACGAAAGAAATTCAAGACATAGAACGTGCGGTCAAGGATTGGGTTAATGACCAAGCTTCAATGTTTACAGATGAGGCGGCTAGAACAGAACTCCCAATGCGCTTCCCTACTCAATCCGAGAGGATAGAGGCTGCGAAAGAAGCTGCGCGTAGAGAAGCCAAGGAAACGGTAGACCCTGGATTCAATCAAGACAGAGATCCTGGGTTGGACCAACTCCAAAGACTAAAAGATTGGATATCAAAGCAAGATATTGACGATGACATAGGCATCGAGTCGACTGAGGACCTGGCTCGGCAGGAGGCTGCCGCAGAGGGTCGGTTTCAGGATGAGTATGAGTTGATCGATGACGGTAAGGAGTGGAACGAGGATCTCAAGACATTCCTTGATCTTAAGAAAAAGGGGGATCTTGAATATCAGAAGCCTAAGCCACACCCAAGGGGTGGAGCCGATACTGAGGCAGACTGGCACGCGGCAGCAATGTCCATCCGAAACCAGATAGATCCTCTTGAGGATGTTGGTGGTTTTGAAATGGAACATCTCACGCTTGAACCAGGAATGTCTGGTGCGTGGGTCGATCTGGCTGTTGCGTTTGAAGATGAGATGAAAAAGCCACTAGCTCAAAGAAGGCCGATTAGTGACTTTGGCGAGATGAAGGCAGAAAAGCTTGTAGGTGCAGAACCGTCGAGAAAACTGACGATGCAAGACCTTACGGAAGAAGAAGCACGCAGAGTGCAGAGAGATGCCGAGGAAATCTTCCAGGATACTAGGCGTAAGGCCGAATATGAATACATTACGGCAGAGGCAAGAGGCCAACCCTACGAAGATCTGATGGCGGAGTCCCAGAGGATTAACAAGCTTTCCTGGCATAACTTCACAGATGAACCTCTTGAGCATTTACGTCAGCGAGAGGCCAGATTCGGACCATGGAAGCCCCAAAAAGCGAAGCCTTGGGGGCGCTATGAAGTGGCGGCTGACGAGTGGAAGCCTATTGAGGACGTTAACTGGACAGAGAAAAAGAAGATGAGGTACATCCCTGGAGAACCAGGAGTTGTTCCAGAGCCCAAAGGCCCCCTCCTCGATATTACTGAGGAAGATTGGACCAAGGCTAGGTCGGAATTGGAACACCTCGTAGAGGATATAGTAACCACGACCGGTCAAGGAAAGCAGCGTAGTTTCAATCTTGAGGCGTTGATGGATAGACTCGACTTTGAGATGGAAAAGCCACTGTCTAAACGGCGGCCGCTTCAGACCTTCTTCCAATACTTCCCCCTGGGTAGTCCCAAGGCACTACCTACATCAGTCGATGAAATGCAAATGCGGCAATTCGTTCCTCACGGCGATGTTATCCAAAAAGGCAGTGGATGGGATTATCATTTCCGTGGTGCAAGAGGTCTTGATGAGGATATACACCAACATTTCCTTGAAGAGGGACTGGACAAAATAGGGAAAGAAGAGTCGGCGTTTCAGCGTCAACTCCTCGAAGACTTGCAGACCGAGGAAAAAGAGGCACTCCGTAGAAAACTAGGGCGAGCTAGAAAAGGTTTGGATGATGACATAGGTCCCGAAGACGCTATGGAGATGTCGGCGGAAGAGGCTGCTGAATTTACTCGCAAGCAGTTAGTGAATCGGGAGGAGGCCAAAGAAAGCCTGAATGCGTATCGAGATAGCCTGCAACAAAGAATGTTTCAGGCAGCAAGAGAGGGTTCAGAGGTAGCCTGGGAAGAGGCAAATGAAGAACTTCTTAGGGCTGAGAATATCACGGTCGGTGAGTGGATGGAGGTTATCCAGAAGGAAGCACTGAAGAGAGAAGAACGCATTACTCCTGAAGTAATAATTCCTCCACAGACAATGCGAGAGGAAGATCTTGCACCTGGGCTATTGAGAAACCTAGTCCAAGCGTCAGCCGCCACTAATCCCAACAGACTGCTTGATATCGCGAGAGTCCTACTACAGCACCAAACTGGAAGCTTGGACCAAGAATTCAATGCAAGAATATTTAGTCGTCTGGAGAAACTATCGGCAAGATTGCACACGGCCATTGGCGATGGCAGATTTCAGGATGTCCCAGAGCAACAAGATGTAATCAACAAGATAAAGAAGGAGATTACAGACTTCTTAACTACTGATGAGGGATGGTTAGAATCCGCAAATGGCAATGGAGGATTCTTTCCTTTTGGCAATCCAGCGCTAGACAATAGCCTTGCGAGACAAAAGGCCAGTCTGAATTCGCAATTGAGCAAGCGTGATGCGAACTACAAGCTAGTCGTAGAAGCCTTCTCGGAGGTAGACCCGGCACAGAATTACACCAAGACTCCTGGCATTAGACCAGACATGGCAAAGGTGAAGGATTTTATTCACGGAATAAATACCGACAACATGAAGACTAGGATTGATGAGCTTAACGAATACGCGGATAGCTCCGAGTGGCTCCTTAATTATTTCATGAAGAATTATCACCTTCCCGCAGGCACAGACGTTAAGTGGCTACAGAAAGCCGCTCGTGACTCAGGAAAACTAAAGAAGACACTCAAGAGAATGTTTGAATTCCTAGACACAAAGATGAAGCCAGCTCTGGATTTCGTAAGTGCGTTGCAGTCGGAGCACCACATAATGTCAGGCGCGGAGTTTGGAGGGCTGAACCCTTATGCCCCTGCTGCTGGTGCAGGAATGGGTGCGGCTGCTGGCGCGGCTGTTGCCGGTCCTCTTGGGTTCCTTGCTGGTGGGGTTGCGGGTGCAGGACTTGGCTATGTGGTGAGAGCGCACTCAAGAGCGCACATGAATCCGTTATCAACTGTAGTTAAGATGAATCAAATGTACCAGACCGTCGAGAAGCTTAACGGCTCGGTAAAAGGTTGGGTTCATGACTACATGAAGAATTTTGGCAAGGGAGAGGGTGTCGGCCTATGGGCTGGTAAGTTTGCTGGACCTGCCCAGGTTTTCAGATACCCCAGAATATTCAGCTCCAACTTTATCGCCAGGGCTGTTACCTCTAACTATCCTAGTGACTATCGAGAAATGGTTCAGGGAGATCCAGGCAAGACTTACGGGTTAGCTGAGTATAGAAATACGAGAGCTGTTCTTGATGCCTTTGCAAAAAATCCAGCATTGAAGAGGCAGATATTGAGTGCGGCTTTGGCGGATATCGCAAGCTACGCTCCCCAAATAGTCCCCCTCTTAGAAAAGAAGATCGAAGAATATCTAAAGAAGATTCAAAAGGATATGCCAAAAACAGTTCAGTCCGACATGTTCAGTGAAGATATCGAGCCTTCTGACATGGAGATTCAAGAGTTTGGGGAGAGGCTTGCTGTTTATGAGCATGGTCCTCGAATCATCTTTGACCATTTGTGGAAAGGGATTCTCACGGATAATGAATGGATGGCAATGGAGGAGTTTTATCCCTCGGTGTCGCTAGACATAAAGAGATATATTATTGAAGAGATGACCCCGGAGTTCAAGCAAAAGGCAAGTGAGGGAGCTAAGACTCAGCTTGCCATGATTATGGACATTAAGCGATTATCTCCGGAAGCTGAAGAATTCTTAAGATCTACATTCATAACCGAAGAAGAAGAGAAACCAGGACCAAGACCCCAACCCAAGTGGGCAGGGGATACTTCACAGATAGCACAATTATCAGGCTCTCGGGCTACAGAACAGCGCAGGGCATAGGAGAAAGAAATGGCACTCGGAGAACATAGCGACGATATTTCGCAAGCCACACCACGAAGATTATCGGTGTGGGTAAACAAATCAGCTTCCGATATTGGTGTATCAGCCAAGGCAGGAAACACTACGGCAAATAGTAACTGGATTCCCTGTGCGGGATTCAATCAGGCTACAGTCTTAGTTACTGTTACAAACGCATCAGAAGGGAGTGGCAGCACTGCGACAAACTTTACCTTTGGCATTGATATATCTAACGATGAGTCTACCGCTTATCCTCTCCAGACTGCATCGACAAGTTCGGGAACGGCAACCTTGTCTACCCTTTCTTATTCAAAGGCTACTGGTGATGCGAGCATTAACTTTGCGGTAGATTTCCCGATTAACTACAAATATTTCAGAATCAATACCCCTACTCTCGCGAGTGGCGCGGCAGGTGATTCTTACTCAATAGAAGTCAACTTGGGTAAGATTTAACTTACTTACTTGTCAGCTTGGCTAAGTATAGTAGGATTCTAAAAGGAGAATCGATATGGCTTTCAGTACAATTGGTGGAGCTTCAACAGGCGGTTCAGCAGAAACACCTAGCGGTGGAGCGGGTTCATCGGGACACGAGGGCGTAGATGACCAGAGTTCCAGCAACGATGACCAGATTACCATCAAGGATGGCGAGGTCGTTATTAATGACGATTCGGACGATTTGGATTTTCGGGTGGAGTCCAACGGCAACGCCAACATGCTTGTTGTTGATGGTGGGACCAATAGAGTTGGAGTTGGTGGTGCGCCTTCGGCGTCTACGCTTGAAGTGGTTGGGGATGGTACAGACGGTCAGGAGCTATTCGGCGTTTATGAAGGCACTTCTGCCCGTCTTGCTGTTGAAGGAGACTTTAATACGAGCGGAAACCCAATCATTGTGAAATCCAGTTCAGGGACAATCGGGTCAATTTTTACGACCACGACTCCCAGAAAAGTAAATATTGGCGGGACATCCGAACCGGGGGCAATGTTTGAAATCACCGGGGACTCGTCAGACGGTCAGGAGCTTTTGGCTTTCACGGAAGGCGGCAACGACCGTCTCTCATTTCAATGCGATTTTGGGTCAGCGGGGAATCCGGTAACAATCAAATCGGACGTAATTAACCCCATCATGAAATGGGAAACTACGACCGGGAATATTGGGGTGGGTGTATCTCCTGCGACCCCAGCCGAAAAGCTTGTTGTTGATGGTGCGGTTGCGCTTAAGTCTCAAGGTTCCGCGCCTTCTGCTACTTCGGGATATGCAAAGCTTTATTCTGCATCTTCTCTAGACTCTGATATTGTGTTTTTACTTCATGGACAAGGATCGGACGACGACGCCGACCCTGAAGATTTCGTCGACTCGTCTTCAAATGAACTAGTTCCTTCTGCTGTTGTCGGTAATTGTGTAATCGATACTTCCCAGTACACGATTGGCGGGAGTTCTTCGATCTATTTCCCCGGTGCGACTGACCATCTTACCTACGCAGATAGCGAGGCATGGACTTTTCCGGGTGATTTCACCATTGATTTTTTCTGCCGTTTTGAAACAACTGTCCCTAATGTTGCAGTAATCCTTGGGGCGACTGCAAATAGCGGTGAGGTCTGGCGTATTCAGCGATACGAAGGCGGGGGAGTGTGGCAATTTTCAGCAGGTTCTGGTTTTAGCCCGCACTACTCATTTACGTCGTCAGTTTCCGCTGACACTTGGTACCACATAGCAGTGACGCGATCTAACGGCACTATCCGGTTCTTTCAAGCAGGGACTCAAATAGGCTCCGATACAGCGGCGAACACCACCACTCTGAACAACCCAGGTCTATACGTTGGTCGGGATCACACAGCAGTTGAATCAATGGACGGTTGGCTGCAAGAGATACGAATCACAAACAATAAGGCGCTGTGGACGTCTAATTTTACGCCTCCTACGACGGCATCGGGGTCTAGTGCGGAGCTTTACACCCTAGACGCGGCTGGTTATGCAACGAAGATTAGCCCACACAGTAGTGAGGGAGAATGGGAGTTCTACTCCAAGAACCAGAAGACCGGTAAGACGGTACGCATCAACATGGAAGAAGTTGTGCGCGACCTGGGGCAGCTAACCGGTAAGAACTACATCAAGGACGAATGATGGAAGACAGCGCGACCACGGCGGCCCTTGTTGGCGTTGTACTAGCGCTGGTAAAGCTTGTCGAAAAGGGGATGCAGAAGGCCAATGGTGGCTCTGTAGAGTATCGGCTTGCCGCACTTGAGGACCAAGTCCAAGAGATGCGTAACAAACTTCAAGATTTCCAACGCGCATTCTATGAGTTCCGAGAAGAGTCTAGGATTCGTTGGGCAAAGCAGGGGGATGATAATGACTAAAGGTTATAAAACTACAGAGTTCTGGTTGAGCCTGGTAGCTATTCTCACTGGAGCCGTTTTGAGCTCTGGTGCTATTGAAAACAATACTATTCTCCAGGGGTTAGGGCTGATTGCCACTGCTTTATCTGCGCTCGGCTATGCCGGAGCTAGAGCAATCACCAAATCTGGCGAGTCTAAATCAAATGCCATCAAACACTTGGGTATCTTTGACCCAAAGCAATAGTCGGTAGTGGCCATCTTGGATTGACTGCCGACGTAACACCTGAGAAGCTTACTGGTCGATTGGTTTACAATCACCGAGTTTCTGAATCCTTATTCGCTTCTGCCGACGCCTGGACTGATACCCTTGGGGACTATGGTGCAGGGTTGAAAGTTAAGTGGAAGTGGTAAGTGTCGTCTATCAGGTCGCAAATGCTAGTAAGAGACGTTAAGAAATTGCTAGACTTACTTCTTGTTACTGAAAGCGACGAGGATATAGTAACCATATACGGAGCGATTCAACTCAAACTGAGTATGATTAGGGAGGTTATCGATGGCAAAACTAAGTAAGCATTTCTCCCAATCCGAGTTTGACTGCAAGTGTGGCTGCTCCTGTGAGGTGATAGTATCTCGTGATCTCTTAGATCTGTTGGAGGGAATGAGAGTTTCACTAGGAGAGGGAATACTGATCACATCAGGGGCAAGATGCAAAAGTCATAATCTCAAGGTTGGGGGTGCTGTAAATTCTTGGCATATCCCCAGAAACCACACCTTGTTTGCTTCTGATATTACTTACTGGGATTCAGGGAAGAGAGATAAGATGGACATTCTAAAGCTTTATGTTCTGGCAGATAGGTTCGGGGCGACAGGTCTTGGTCTGTATGATGGACGAATACATGTAGATCGGCGACCATCAGGCAAACGACCAAACAATGCTAGGTGGACACACTCCGGCTGGGACTGGCCAGATGGCTCTTAAGAGAGTCTTCATTTGGCCGGATACTCACTGTCCTTGGTACGATAAGAAAGCCGTGTCGTGCGCCCTGAAGGCTCTGAAGGCATTCAAGCCAGACCACCTTGTTCTGACTGGTGACTTCTTAGATGTCTACAGCTTGTCGCGTCATGACAAGTCTCCATCAAAAGTCATGGGATTCGCCAAGGAAATAGCTGTCGCTAAGGAGCTGCTCCATCGAATTGATAAGGCTGCTGGTCGTGCCAAACGTCACTTCATCATGGGGAACCATGAGAACAGAGTCTACAAGTATTTGATTTCTAAAGCCCCTGAGATTTACGACATGGTTAATCTCCCCGGTCTCCTCGACTTTGAAAATCTCGGCTTTGCTCATTTCGACTACCTCGACCACCTCCGTATCGGTAATCTCATTCTTGCTCATGATATCGGTCACGCTGGTAAGAGTGCTCATAGTCAATCTCTTAGTATGGCTGGTATGTCTATCGCCATAGGTCATACCCACCGAATGGCAATGGTCATCGAGAGGAAGCTCCAGACCGGAGAGTTGATTACCGGTGCAACGATGGGTTGGTTAGGTGATCCTGATGCCATGAAAGACTACATGCCTGCAAGTAAAGTGAAACGCTTTGCAATCACTGGCTTCGGCACTGCTTACATTATGAGAGATGGGACTCCAATCCTAGTACCAGTCCCGATAGTCAACGGTTCTTGTGTCTTGGAAGGGAAGCTCATCAATGGAAGATAAGAAACTCTCTCTGCCAAAAACTATCAAAATTGGACCACATACTATCACCGTAAAATACGTAGAAGTCCCTGACTGCTCTGAGCCTGGAGAGTTTATCTTCGGCTCCTGGTGCATACAGGATTTAGAGATTCAAATAAGAGAGGGACTAGAGCCCTCGTTAGAATGGGAAACATTCTGGCATGAAGTGATGGAGTGCATCAACGAGATGACTGACGCCGATATCCCCCACCACTTCATACAGACATTTGGTCTACTGTTAGCAGGAATAACTGGTGGTATGAAGATCTGTGAATGTCAGGGGCTAGGCAGAATAAAGCCTACCAGCCTTGCGAACGAGTAGCTAAGAGCAACACTCACCGTAATACCGATAGCCCAGAACTTAACCCAAAAGAGTATCTTCTTTCTCTTTAGGATCCGAGAGACTTCATTTCTTCCTTCCTCCTGCATCTGATCTACTATCGAGTGGGGGAGCTTGGTTGAGAATCCGAGTCTTGCTCCGTCTCTGTACCAGCTCTCCGAGAAATGGTTGTCCTCTCGATTATGATTTTCTTTAGCCACTCTGGTTTTCTTCTCCATTGCCTATTCTCCCTCTTTCTTTTTTTCTTCGACGATTTGGTACAGGATTTCATAGGATTCCTTCAGTGCTAAAGTTGCTGTTTCGCAGATAGCCATGAAGTCATTATCCCCTTCACAGCCTTCCATCAGATACCTCTTCTTATATTTCGCTGCCATACCAGCAACGCTAGCGGCAGTGTTATTGATGTATTCCAATGAGCTATGAACTGATTCGAGGTCTGCCTTTATTAGATTCTTTCTTGTCTTCTTCTTTCCCCAAAAGCCCATTACTTATCTCCCTCTGACGCAATGTTGGATAACCACTTTCTATTCTCAGTAGTTATCGTTGTCTCTTCTCCCGCAGTCTGCTTAAGAACTACCTTCTTCTCTAGTCCTGCCTTCCCCGCATAGAGAGCTGCATCAATATGATTCTCTGACGCAATGAAGCTAAGAGTTCCAATCCCTCCCAATACTCCTAGAAAAAATATCCACCCAAAGAATCTTCCCCATCTTCGCGGTGGGTCATACATCCCATAGGACAGTGTTGGTCCTGGTCCATCTTTCATTTAATCCCCCTTGTATTTGGTTATCTCAATCTCCACTCTTGGATTCACCCAGTCTTTCTTTCTCGAACTGATAATACATCGAACCCAATAGTCATTCTTATAGACACCAGCCTTCTCCATAACGTCCAGCGGTGCTGCGGCAAGGTTGTCAACATCGATAGCTTGCCCCTTGTCGAGGTAAGATACGATCCTAACTTCCATCTCTGTCTTATGCGGTATAGTTGGGTAATCATTCTCTAAGAGTTGAACTCCTATCTGATGCACTGCGCTATTGTGCCATGCTTTGACGCTGACTGGTGTGTACATGTAGGCTCGGCCTCCCTTGGCTACTCCTACACGCTTGGCATTCTTCTGACTGACAGGCTTACCGAGGATGGTAAATTTCCA
>CEPQ01000892.1_pt1 | contig 27782 bp, 21 predicted proteins | sample 530411 | NCBI WGS metagenome assembly CEPQ01 (sample SAMEA2620039, study PRJEB7988) | marine metagenome | isolation source: saline water (ENVO:00002010), including
TTCTTCGCGGCCAATGCGGTTACTGGCAATCAGCGGCATCAGGTTGGCGCCGGCATGGCCCTGCTGCACGCGCTGCCAGTGATCCCGCGAGTTGATGCTGTGATCATGCGGCTCGCTGCCAATGGCAGTCGGATAAAACAGCAGCTCGGCCCCCATCAGCGCCATGCTGCGGGCACACTCGGGGAACCACTGATCCCAGCAGATACCGACGCCGATCTTGGCGTAGCGGGTCTGCCAGACCTTGAAGCCGGTGTCACCCGGGTTGAAGTAGTACTTCTCGTGGTAGCCGGGGCCATCGGGAATATGGCTCTTGCGGTAGATACCCAGGTTGCTGCCGTCGGCGTCAATGATGGCAACACTGTTGAAGCGCGCCCGCCCGGCCAGCTCGAAGAAACTGATCGGCAGCACGACCTCAAGCTCCCTGGCCAGCGCCTGAAAGTGCCTGATCGCCGGGTTGTCTTCAACCCGCGTCGCGAGCTGCAGGTAGTCCGGATTGGGCTTCTGACAGAAGTACGGGGTTTCGAACAGCTCCTGAATCAGGATGATCTGCGCGCCCTTGGCTGCCGCCTCACGCACCAGCCTTTCTGCCTGTGCGAGGTTGGCCTGACGGTCCCAGGAACAGCCCATCTGGGTTGCGGCTACGGTAACGGTACGGGTCATGACGCTCTCCTGAAGGTAGAATTCGACAAAAAGCCGATATTTATCGACTTATAACCAATTAAAAACTGATTAGCAATGACTTTCCCGCCGCCTCATCGATATTTAACGAGAAAGCCGGCATAACATCAGCCATAAGCATAGCGCTGCCTGCGCACCACCACCGCTCAGGCGTGCCAGCGCAGCGGATCCTGCCGATAAAAATCGACCAGATGCCGGTAGACTGCAGGCCAGCTGCGGTGCAGCACCTGTGGGCATTCGAAAAAGCTCTCCGACAACACGGCAAAGAACTCGGCCGGCGCCTCCAGCGCGTAGGCATCCAGGGGCAGGTGCTCACCGCGTTCGGCACGCTGGGCCAGATCATCCCAGGCGGCTTGCATGTCACGCGCCCAATCGTCCTGGCTCATGCCGCGGTGCAGCGGCGGCGAACCATTGGCGGCGGATGAGCGCATATCCAGCGTATGCGCCAGCTCATGAATAACCACGTTGAAGCCGTCCGCTTGCCCAGAATGGCGAACGTCCTCCAGCGACAGCACCACCGGGCCATGCAACCAGGCCTCGCCGCTCAGCTCGCGCACCGCTTCGTGCACCACGCCGGCCTCGTCACGCCATTGCTGCCGGGTGCGGAACGGACCGTCGTAGAGCACCAGCGTCTGCCAGCCGTCGTACCAGTGCAAACCAATCTCCAGCACCGGCAGAACAGCCATTCCGGCGACCCGCAAACGCAGAACATCGTCCAGCTCAACACCCTCCAGCGGATGCAGATGCTTGCGCAGCAAAAAACGCAGCGCCGTGTCATGCAGACGCTCACGCTGGGCCGCGCTCAGGTGCCGGTAACAGGGCCAGTCACCCAGCGCCTGCTGCCACAGGGCCGGATCAAGCTCACCCTGCACACGCTGCAAGCGACGCTGTTCGCTGCGCTCACGCCACCAGCGCACCAGCCCCACTCAGCGCCCCTCGACCCGCGCCAGTACCGGCGGCAGATAGACGCCCAGGTAGGCGGTCATCAGCCGTGTTGCTTCACGGCAAATGGGGTCGCTCAACTCGCCAGACTGCTGATAACCGACGGCGAGCAGCTTGTCTGCCGCCTGCATGGCCAGCGCGAAGATATCCACATCATTCGGCAACGGCGGCAGCACGAAGACCTCGGCCAAGCACTGCTGAAACCGCCGCCCAAGCAGTTGATCGTGCTGCTGGTCGGCTTGGCGAATGGCGGCCAGATCATGCCCGCCCAACAGCAGCTCACGGGCGGCCGGATTGCCGCGGTAATAGTCCTGAAAACGCTGTTCGATGTCGGCGACCAGCGCCATCCAGCTGGACGCGTGGGAGACTGGAGGTGTCTGGAGAATCCCGTCCAGCTCAAGGAACAGGCGCTCGGCCAGCGCCGCCAGCACGTCGCTGACCTGAGGAAAAAAGTGATACACCGAAGACGGGGGAATGTCGGCCTGCTCGGCGATGGCGTAGATCGACAGCGCGCTCAGCCCGCCCTGGTCAAGCAGCGCAGTGGTAGCCTCGAGGATACGGTCGATCCGTTCCTGACTGCTGGCGCGGCGTTTCGGGGCGGATCTGCTCATAGGGGTTCCGTATCAACGACTGTCCTGCAGACGATACCACAGCAGCGCCAGCGCCCGGATAGCGGTCTGCAGCGGCGCACCCGGCGGAACCGGCAGGTGACGCCAGCGCGCCATCAGGTCAAAGTTGCGGGCATCGCCCAGCACCGTCTCGGCCATCAGCTTGCCCGCCAATCCGGCCAGCGCCACGCCCTGTCCGGAATAGCCCTGGGTAAACAGCACCCGCTGCCCCAGCCGACCAAACACCGGCGCCTTGCTCATGGTCATCGCGACCTGACCACCCCAGAGGTATTCGAAATCCTCACCCGCCAGCTGCCCAAACACCTGCGCCATGCGCTCACGCATGGTCTGGCGCAATGCATCGGGACGGGCATCGCGGGCACTGGCGCGCCCACCGAACAGCAGACGGTTATCCGGCGTCAGCCGGTAATAATCGATCAGGGTGTTCATGTCGCAGACCGCTGCGCGGGAGGGAATCAACTGTTCGGCCAGATCGCCGAGCGGCCGAGTCGCCCCGATGTAACTGCCGATCGGCATAAAGCCCTTGCGGTACCAGGGCAGCAGCTTGCCGAGGTAGGCGTTACCCGCCAGCAGCAGATGACCGGCGCGTACCTGACCGCCAGCCGTACAAACCTGAACCTGCCCGCGCTGCTCGCGATAGCTGCGGACCGCGGAGCGCTCGAAAATGCGCACACCGGCCTGCTCGGCAGCACGAGCCAGCCCCTGTACATACTTGAGCGGGTGCAGATCGCCACCATCCAAATCCATCACGCCGGCCTGATAATCCGCGTTCAGCAAGCCCTGCAGCGCCGCCCGATCATGAAACTCCAGCCGGTCGTAGCCAAGCTCACCCAGCTCCTGCTGCCAGGCCCGCAACTCGGGAACCTGCCGCGCCTTGTTGGCAACCAGCAAAATCCCCCACTTCAGATCACAGTCGATGCCGTAGCGCTCGACCCGGTCGCGCAGCAGGTCTACACCATCGAGCCCGAGCTGCCAGACGCGGCGAGCGTCCTGCTCGCCCAGCTCACGAACCACCCTGGCATGATCGCAGGCCACCCCGGGGTTGATCTGCCCGCCATTACGACCCGAGCAGCCCCAGCCGACATCCTCTGCCTCGAGCACAATCACGCTGCGCCCGGCCTCGGCCAGCTCCAGCGCCGCAGACAGGCCGGTAAAACCGGCACCCACGATACAGACATCCGCATCCAGCACACCCTGCAGCTGTGCGCGGGGCGGAACAGCGGGCACGCTGGCCCGATACCAGGAATCATTCATCACAAAGGCTCTCGCATAACGAACAATCCCGCCGGAGGGCGGGATTGTGATTGGCCACGACGTGGTCAGACGGTGTGCAGGTACCACATGTACTCAAGGTCGGAAATGGTCTTCTCGAACTCCTCCATCTCACTTTCCTTGCAGAGTACAAATACGTCGAGATATTCCTCGCCGATGTACTCCTTCATTACCTCGGAGGCTTCCAGCTCACGCAGCGCATCACGCAGGTTGGTCGGCAGCGACGGCTCATGCTGATCGTAAGCGTTGCCCTCGGTCATCTCCGGCGGCTCGACCTGATTGCTGATGCCGTAGTGAATGGCCGACAGCAATGCTGCCATCAGCAAGTACGGGTTGGCATCGGCGCCGGCCAGGCGGTGCTCGATACGCATTGCCTCCGGGTCGCCACCGGGCACACGGACTGCCACGGTGCGGTTATCAATACCCCAGGTCGGCGCACAGGGCACGAAGAAACTCGGGCTGAAACGACGATAGGAGTTGATATTCGGACACAGGAAGGCCATGTACTGCGGCAGGGTTTCCAGCAGGCCACCAACAGCCCAGCGCAGGCGATCGCTCAAACTGCCGTCGGCATTGGGCGCAAAGACATTGCGGCCGTTCTCGTCCATCAGGCTGATATGCACGTGCATACCGTTACCGGCCTGATCGTGATAAGGCTTGGCCATGAAAGTGGTATCCATTTCATGGTCGTAGGCCACGTTCTTGATCACCCGCTTGAGCAGCACGTTGAAGTCACAGGCCTTAACCGGATCATCAACATGGTGCAGGTTGACCTCGAACTGCCCCGGTGCCGACTCGGCCACGATGGCGTCAGCGGGGATGCCCTGCTCGTGGGCAGCTTCGATGACGTCCTCAAGGAACTCGGCGTATTCGTCCAGATCATCCATGGAATAGACCTGCACCGAATTGGGACGCTTGCCGGACATCGGAGAGCGCGGCGGCTGCGGGCGGCCGGTAATGTTCTCCTGGTCAATCAGGTAGAACTCCAGCTCGAAGGCAGACACCGGGGTCAGCTTGAGATCCTTGAAGCGTTCTACGATACGTTGCAGAACATAACGGGGGTCGGCGAAGAAGGGGGTCTTGCGGTCCAGCTCGTACATGGTCATCAGCAGTTGTCCGGTTGGACGCTTCTGCCATGGTTCAACCGTCAGGGTTCCGGGAATCGGCAGGCAAATGCGGTCCGCATCGCCGATTTCCAGACCGAGACCGGTCTCTTCTACGGTCGTACCCTGAATGTTCAGCGCAAAGACCGATGCCGGCAATGCGATGCCCTTCTCGAAGGCTTTGGCCAACGCAGAACGATCAATGCGCTTGCCGCGCACGATACCGTTCATATCGGCAATAAGAAGGTCAATAAAATGGGTTTCCGGATGCGCGGCCAGAAAGGCCTCCGCTTCCTGGATGCCTACCGGCTCACTGGGCGTGGCGGGGACGGCGGTTACAGCATCCGCTCCGGCTTGGGGCTGCATGGGATTTCACCTGTTATTTGTAAAATATATCAATCACAGAACTTACACGATGTGAGTTAATCCGAAAGGCCCTTCGGAGTCAATAGAACTGATACCGCACAAACATGGTGCGCACTGCCCTATAAAAGGCCACAGACGGGCGTTAAAGACCAAAATGACTACCTCGCGTGTTCGTTATTTTTGCTCTTTGTGTTAATTATTTTTTATTGCTATTGTACGAAAAAACGAACAACAATCGGTTCGCATTCACTTTGTCTCTGACTTGCTGGAACATCAAATGTCCGTCGTACGCAAACCCGTCATTGGTATCGTCTGCTGCTCGGAACAGCTTGGGCTGCACCCTTTCAACATCGTCGGCGAGAAATACATTCTCGGCGTCGTGGACGGTGCCAACGGCCTGCCGCTGCTGATTCCGGCCCTGGGCGAGCGACTGGACAGCGATCAGCTGCTGGACCTGCTGGACGGCATCCTGTTTACCGGCTCGCCGTCCAACGTTGAGCCCCATCATTACAGCGGGCCGGGTAGCGCCGCAGGCACCAAGCACGACCCCAAGCGCGACGCGACCACCCTGCCATTGATTCGCGCCGCAATTGACCACGGCGTTCCGGTACTCGGCATCTGCCGAGGCTTTCAGGAAATGAACGTCGCCTTTGGCGGCACTTTGCATCAGCGACTGTACGAAGTCGGCGGTTATATCGAACACCGCGAGGACAAGAATCAGCCGGTCGACATTCAGTATGGCCCAGCTCACGAGGTTCGTCTTGAGCCCGGGGGGTTGCTCTACGAAATTTCAGGCTGCAGCTCGGCTCAGGTCAATTCCCTGCACACTCAGGGAGTCGCTACACTGGGAGCCGGTCTGCAGCCTGAAGCGACAGCACCCGATGGACTGATTGAGGCCTTCTCGGTCAGCCAGGCAACCCAATTCGCTCTCGGCGTACAGTGGCACCCCGAATGGCAGGTAACCCGCAATCCGTTTTACCTGTCGATCTTCCAGGCGTTCGGAAACGCCTGCCGGGCCCGTGCGTCGCGACACTCCTGAGGCGGTTATGAACAAGATTGAAAGCTGGCTTAAAGAAAACAAGATTACTGAAGTGGAATGCATGGTGGGCGACCTGACCGGTATTGCCCGCGGCAAGATCGCTCCGACCATGAAGTTCATCTCGGAGAAAGGCATGCGCCTGCCCGAAAGCATCCTGCTGCAATCGGTTACCGGCGACTATGTAGAAGACGACATCTATTACGACCTGCTCGACCCGGCCGATATCGACATGATCTGCAAGCCGGACGAGACCGCCATGTTCATGGTGCCGTGGGCGCTGGAACCGACCGCGCAGATCATCCATGACTGCTTTGACAAGATGGGCAACCCCATCGAGATGGCGCCGCGCAACGTGCTCAAGACCGTGCTCAAGCTGTATGAGAAAAAGGGCTGGAAGCCGATCGTCGCGCCCGAGATGGAATTCTATCTGACCCGCCGCAACGAAGACCCCGACCTGCCGCTGCAGCCGCCGATCGGCCGCTCCGGCCGCCAGGAAACCGGCCGCCAGTCCTTCTCCATCGACGCCGCCAACGAATTCGACCCGCTGTTCGAAGACATGTACGACTGGTGCGAGGCTCAGGGCCTGGATCTGGACACCCTGATCCACGAGGAAGGCACCGCGCAGATGGAAATCAACTTCCGTCACGGTGACCCGCTGCATCTGGCCGATCAGATTCAGGTGTTCAAGCGCACCATGCGCGAGGCTGCGCTCAAGCACGATATGACCGCGACCTTTATGGCCAAGCCGATCACCAATGAGCCGGGCAGCGCCATGCACCTGCACCAGAGCATCGTTGACGCCAAGACCGGCAAGAATATTTTCTCCAATGATGATGGCAGCATGAGCGAGCTGTTCCTGCACCACATCGGCGGCCTGCAACGCTACATCCCGGAAGTGCTGCCGCTGTTCGCGCCGAACGTCAACTCGTTCCGCCGCTTCCTGCCCGACACCTCGGCACCGGTGAACGTCGAGTGGGGTGAAGAGAACCGTACCGCCGGCCTGCGCGTGCCGGACTCCAACCCGCAGAACCGTCGGGTCGAAAACCGCCTGCCCGGCGCAGATGCCAATCCCTACATTGCCATTGCGGCCAGTCTGCTGTGTGGCTACCTGGGTATGGAAAACCGCATGTCACCGTCGGCACCGGTCAAGGGCCGCGCGTATGAACGCCGCAACCTGCGCCTGCCGCTGACCATCGAATCGGCACTGGAGCGCATGGAGCAATGCAAGGACATTGAAGCAGTGCTCGGCAGCAAGTTCTGCCGCGGCTATGTGGCGGTCAAGCGCGCCGAACACGAAAACTACAAACGGGTGATCAGCTCCTGGGAGCGCGAGTTCCTGCTGCTGTCCGTCTGATCCCTCAACCCTGTAACGGTCGCTGCCGGAGGGCAGCGACACCACGGAAACCGGAGTACCGTATGAGCAAACTCAATACCGCCGAACTGCAGGCCATGGACGCCGCCCACTATCTGCACCCCTTTACCGACCACAAGGAGCTGGGTGAGCGCGGCACGCGCATCATCGAGCGCGCCGAGGGCGTGTATCTCTGGGACAGCGAAGGCAACAAGGTGCTCGACGGCATGGCCGGTCTGTGGTGCGTGAATATCGGCTACGGCCGCAAGGAGCTGGCTGAGGCCGCCTACCAGCAGATGCTGAAGCTGCCCTACTACAACAGCTTCTTCCAGTGCGCCAACCCGCCGGCCATCGAGCTGGCCACGGCTATCGCCGAAGTCGCACCTGAGCATATGAATCATGTGTTCTTCACCGGCTCAGGTTCCGAATCCAACGATACCGTGCTGCGCATGGTGCGCCGCTACTGGGACCTCAAGGGCAAGCCAACCAAGAAAACCATCATCAGCCGTATCAACGGTTATCACGGCTCGACGGTAGCCGGCGCCAGTCTCGGCGGCATGTCGGTAATGCATGAACAGGGTGACCTGCCGATCCCCGGTATCGTGCACATCCCGCAGCCGTACTGGTATGGCGAGGGTGGTGACATGTCGCCGGACGAGTTCGGCATCTGGGCGGCCCAGCAGCTGGAAGCCAAGATTCTCGAACTGGGCATCGATCAGGTCGCAGCCTTCATCGCCGAGCCGATTCAGGGTGCCGGCGGCGTGATCATTCCGCCGGATACCTACTGGCCGGAAATCAAGCGCATTCTGGCCAAGTACGAGATCCTGCTGGTCATCGACGAGGTGATCTGCGGCTTTGGTCGCACCGGCCAGTGGTTCGCCAGCCAGCACTATGACCTGCAGCCCGACCTGATGCCGATCGCCAAGGGCATGACCTCGGGCTATCTGCCGATGGGCGGGGTGATCGTCAGCGACCGCGTTGCCGAAACCATGATCGAGCACGGCGGCGAGTTCTACCACGGCTACACTTACTCCGGTCATCCGGCATCCGCGGCCGTCGGCCTGGAAAACCTGCGCATCATGCGCGACGAGAAAATTGTCGACTACGTTCGCAACGAAGCGGCACCGTATTTGCAGGACAAGATTGCCGGCCTGGCAGCACATCGCCTGGTCGGTGAAGTTCGCGGTGTCGGCCTGCTCGGCGCCATCGAGCTGGTCAAGGACAAGGCAACCCGTGAGCGCTTCCCGGACAAGGGTACCGTTGGCACACTGTGCCGTGATCTGTGCGTCGCCAACGGTCTGGTGATGCGCGCGGTCGGCGACACCATGATCATGTCGCCGCCGCTGATCATCAGCCGCGCCGAAATCGACGAACTGGTCGACAAGGCCTGGAAGGTGCTGGATCTGGTAGCCGAGCAACTGGGAGTCTGATCGCCCCGAGTCCGACCAGCGGCTATGCTGGCCTGTAGGGTGCCTTTTTCGCTCACCGAAATGGCACCCATGCCAACACCGCGTTTCCAAACAATGGATGGAGAGTTGAAACGATGATGAAACATCTGGGCAAGACCCTGCTGGCAACAGCCACTGCTGTATCCATCAGCACCGCAGCCACCGCAGAGGAAGTGGTAAACGTTTACAACTGGTCGGACTACATCGCCGAGGACACGCTCGACAACTTCCAGAAGGAAACCGGCATCCGCCCGGTCTACGACGTGTTCGACAGCAACGAAGTACTGGAAGCCAAGCTGCTCTCCGGCAGCTCCGGATTCGACATCGTCGTTCCCTCCAACCAGTTCCTCGGCAAGCAGATCAAGGCTGGAGCCTTCCTGCCGCTGGACCGCAGCAAGCTGCCGAACTGGGAAAATCTGGATCCGACACTGCTCAAGGCACTGGAAACCAACGACCCTGGCAACCAGTACGCCTTCCCGTATCTGTGGGGCACCACCGGCATCGGCTACAACGCCGAGAAGGTCAAGGCCGTGCTGGGCGAAGATGCACCGCTGAACTCATGGGATCTGGTATTCAAGCCGGAAAACATGGAGAAGCTGGCCTCCTGCGGCGTGGCCTTCCTGGACGCACCGGCCGAGATTATTCCGTCGGCCCTGTTCTACCTCGGGCTGAACCCGAACAGCACCGACGCTGCGGATTATCCGAAGGCCCAGGAGCTGCTGATGAGCGTGCGTCCGCACATCACCTACTTCCACTCCTCCAAGTTCATTACCGACCTGGCCAATGGCGACATCTGCGTTGCGGTTGGCTGGTCCGGGGATATTCTGCAGGCCGCAGCGCGGGCTGAAGAGGCCGAAAACGGGGTTGAAGTCAGCTACGTGATTCCGAAGGAAGGCGCGGCCATGTGGTTCGACATGATGGCCATTCCCAAGGACGCAAAAAATGTCGATAACGCCTACGCGTTTATGGATTATATTCTGCGCCCCGAGGTGATCGCCGGCATATCCAACTATGTTGCCTATGCCAATGGCAACGCGGCCTCCAAGCCGATGATTGATGAAAGCGTGCTAACCGATCCGGGCGTATACCCCAGCGACGAGACCCTGGCCAAACTCTTTACTCTGGCAGAGCTGCCGGCCAACATCGAGCGCACCCGGACCCGTGTCTGGACGCGCGTCAAGTCCGGTCAGTAACGCCAAAGAAAGTAACAAGAAACGGTCGACTGCAGGACTCCCCTCCTGCATCGACCAGAAACCAGAAGGGCCCGGCGCAAGCCGGTGTCCGAATCAGGAGACACCATGAAGCATCCAATGCAAAAGTCGCTGCTGGCACTGACCACTGCCGCCCTGCTGGGCGGAGCCGGTGTCACGCATGCCGCAGGCCAACTGAACATTTACAACTGGTCGGACTACATCGCCGAGGACACCATTGCCAACTTCGAGAAGGAAACCGGCATCAAGGTGACCTACGACGTCTATGACTCGAACGAAGTGGTCGATGCCAAGCTGCTGACAGGTCGCTCCGGCTTCGACATCGTCGTACCGTCCAACAACTTCCTGACCAAGCAGATCAAGGCCGGTGTCTACCTTGAGCTTGATCACAGCAAGCTGCCCAACATGGTCAACCTCAATCCCGAGCTGATGAAGCAAATGGAAAGCATCGACCCGGGCAGCGCGCACTCCATTCCCTATCTGTGGGGCACCAACGGTATTGGCTACAACGTCGAGAAGGTTAAAGCCGCTCTCGGTGACGACGCACCGCTGGACTCCTGGGCGCTGATCTTTGATCCGCAATACGCCAGCAAGCTCGCCAGCTGTGGCGTGAGCGTGCTGGATTCGGCGGATGAAATGCTGCCCTCAGCGCTGAGCTACCTCGGCCTGGACCCGAACAGCAGCGATGCCGATGACCTGAAGAAGGCCGAAGAACTGATGCTGGCGGTTCGTCCGTACATCACCTACTTCCACTCCTCGCGCTACATTTCCGATCTGGCCAACGGCGACATCTGTGTCGCGGCAGGCTACTCGGGCGATGTTTTCCAGGCCGCCTACCGCGCCGAGGAAGCCGAGAACGGCGTCGAGATCAACTACATCATTCCGAAGGAAGGGACTGCCCTGTGGTTCGACATGATGGCCATCCCGAAGGATGCGCCGAATCCGGAAGAAGCCCACGCCTTCATCAACTACATCCTGCGCCCGGACGTAATCGCACCGATCACCGACTATGTTGCCTACGCCAACCCGAACAAGGCATCCGACGAGCTGGTTGACCCGGAAGTGCGCAATGATCCGGCGATCTACCCGAGCGACGAGGTGATGAGCCGACTCTACGTCAACGTGCCGCGTCCGATGGCCGCACAGCGACTGATGACCCGCACCTGGAGCCGCATCAAGTCAGGTCAGTAAGACACTCAAGGGGCTGCCTTCCGGCAGCCCCTTGTTGAATCAACAGAACAAACACGCAAGGTGCCGCTGCGGCGGCCCGCCAATATCTTTGTGTGCAGCGGTGCTGCACAGGTGGAAAGAGATCCGGAGACGACTATGGTTGGTGCAGCAGGAGCCATGAAACAGGCAATGGCCAAGGCCGAGCCCAATGACTTTGTGAAGATTGAGCGCATCAGCAAGCGGTTCGATGAAGCGCTGGCGGTAGACGACGTCAGTCTGAGCATCAATCGCGGCGAAATCTTCGCTCTGCTCGGCGGCTCGGGGTCGGGCAAGTCGACCTTGCTGCGCATCCTCGCCGGCTTCGAGCGCCCAACAGAGGGCCGCGTACTGCTCGATGGTCAGGACATCACCGATCTGCCGCCCTACGAGCGCCCGATCAACATGATGTTCCAGTCCTACGCGTTGTTCCCGCATATGACAGTCGAACAGAACATCGCCTTCGGCCTCAAGCAGGACAAACTGCCAAAGGCCGAAATCAACGAGCGCGTGAAGGAAATGCTCAAGCTCGTGCACATGACCGAGTACGCGCGGCGCAAGCCGGATCAGCTCTCCGGCGGGCAACGTCAGCGTGTGGCCCTGGCCCGCTCGCTGGCAAAGCGTCCGAAAGTCCTGCTGCTGGACGAACCCATGGGCGCGCTGGACAAGAAGCTGCGCACCCAGATGCAACTGGAGCTGGTCGAGATCATCGAGCGCGTCGGCGTGACCTGCATCATGGTCACCCACGACCAGGAAGAGGCCATGACCATGGCCCAGCGTATCGCCATCATGCACCAGGGCTGGATTGCCCAGGTCGGCACGCCAATGGATATCTATGAAAGCCCGGTCAGCCGTCATGTCGCCGAGTTCATCGGCAGTGTGAACATCTTTGAAGGCGAGATCAGCGCCGACATGGAAGACCACGCGATCATCCAGTGCGACTGCCTCGACAAGCCGATCTACGTCGGCCACGGCATCACCACCCGCGCCCAGGACAAGAGCATCATCTACGCCCTGCGCCCGGAGAAAGTCTGGGTCAGCACCGAGAAGCCCGAGGGCGAGTACAACAGCTCCCACGGCGTAGTCCATGACATCGCCTATCTCGGCGGCCACTCGGTTTACTACATCAAGCTCGACAGCGGCAAGATGGTCCAGGCCTTCTTCGCCAACTCCGAGCGTCGCCTGCCTCGCCCGACCTGGGAGGACGAGGTGTACATCAGCTGGGAAGACGACAGCGGGGTCATTCTGCACTCATGAAAATGCCACGCCTGACACCGCCGGGGCGCTTCTGGGTCATCAGCGTCCCCTATCTCTGGCTGTTCCTGTTCTTCCTGCTGCCCTTCGCCATCGTGCTGAAGATCAGCTTTTCGGAAGCCGCGATCGCCATTCCGCCCTATCAGCCGATCTTCCAGTACGTCGAGCAGAAGCTCAACGTCATGCTCAACCTCGGCAACTACATCTTCCTCAGCCAGGACGGTCTCTACCTGTCCGCCTATCTGGGTTCGCTGAAAATTGCCTTTTTCTCGACCCTGATCTGCCTGCTGGTCGGCTACCCGATGGCCTATGCCATCGCCCGGGCGCCGCGCGAAAAGCAACTGGTCTACCTGCTACTGGTGATGATGCCGACCTGGACCGCGATCCTGATCCGCGTCTACGCCTGGATGGGTATCCTCAGCAACAACGGCCTGCTCAACAGCACCCTGATGAGTCTGGGTCTGATCAGCGAGCCGATGCAGATCCTCAACACCAACACGGCAGTCTATATCGGCGTGGTCTACGCCTACCTGCCGTTCATGGTGCTGCCGCTGTACGCCAACCTGGTCAAGCACGATCACAGCCTGCTCGAAGCAGCCATGGACCTTGGCGCCGGTCGCATCAAGGCGTTCTGGAGCATTACCGTGCCGCTGTCGAAAACCGGCATCATCGCCGGCTCCATGCTGGTGTTCATTCCGGTGGTCGGTGAGTTCGTTATCCCCGAACTGCTGGGCGGCCCGGAAACCCTGATGATCGGCAAGGTACTCTGGCAGGAATTCTTCAACAACCGTGACTGGCCGGTTGCCTCGGCGCTCGCCATTGTCATGCTGGTTATCCTGATCGTCCCGCTGGTGCTGTTCCACTACAACCAGGCCAAGGAAATGGAGAAAAAAGCATGAGCAAGCGCCCCAACTTCTCCACCCTGATGCTCTGGCTGGGCCTGGTATTCATCTACCTGCCGATGATCATTCTGGTGATCTACTCGTTCAACGCCTCCCGGCTGGTTACCGTCTGGGGCGGCTGGTCGGTGCACTGGTATGTCGGTCTGCTGGACAACACCCAGCTGATGAATGCGGTCAAACGCAGCCTGCAGATAGCCTTCTTCACCGCCACAGCGGCGGTGGCGCTCGGCACCCTGGCGGCCTTCGTCATGACCCGCATCAAGCGCTTCAAGGGCCGCACCCTGTTTTCAGGGCTGGTCACTGCGCCGCTGGTCATGCCCGAGGTGATTACCGGTCTGTCGCTGCTGCTGCTGTTCGTCGCCATGGCGCAGATGATCGGCTGGCCGGCAGAGCGCGGCATGGTGACCATCTGGATCGCCCACGTGACCTTCTGTACCGCCTACGTGGCAGTCGTGGTCAGCGGTCGCCTGAGCGAGCTTGACCAGTCGATCGAGGAGGCCGCAATGGACCTCGGCGCGCGCCCGTGGAAGACCTTCCTGCTGATCACCGTGCCGATGATCGCACCATCGATCGCCGCTGGCTGGCTGCTGTCCTTTACCCTGTCGCTTGATGACCTGGTACTGGCCAGTTTCGTATCCGGCCCGGGCTCCACCACCCTGCCGATGGAAGTATTCTCCGCCGTGCGTCTGGGCGTGAAGCCGGAAATCAATGCGGTCGCCAGTCTGATCCTGCTCGCCGTGTCGATCTTCACGTTGATCGGCTGGCTGATTGCGCGCAGCGCCGACAAGCGCCGTTCGCAGCCGCCGGAGGACGAGGACGTCATCACCTGGCAAGCGGTTATCGACAGCCGTCGTAACTGATCAAATCGCGGCAAGCACGGGGCAGTCAGACTGCCCCGTTTGCCGTTAACAGCCCCCCCTCCCCACTCTGCACAAACCCGGCGCTGGTCGCTAGAATGCCAACATGAAGACACCGACTGAAACCGGGAAAGCAGCCCGACCGCGCATCAGGGACAAACGCCAGGCCATTCTGGACGCGGCCCTGAAGGTATTTGCCGCCGGTGGCGTAAACGGTGTGCCAATACCTGCCCTGGCCGAACAGGCACAGGTGGGTACCGGCACCATCTATCGCTATTTCAGCAGTAAGGAGGCCCTGGTCAACGAACTGTTCCGCAGCCAGCGACAGTTCAAACGCGACCTGCTGTTCGACGGTCTCGATCGCAGCCTGCCGGCCCGGGCGCAGTTCGACATTGTCTGGCAGCGCATGATCGACTACAGCCGCCAGCATCCGGACACCTATCGTTTTCTCGAGATGCAGGATCACCGACCCTATCTGGACGAACAGAGCCGGCAACTCGAACAGCAGTTCTTTACCCCGCTGGTCAGACAATATCGGCAGTATCAGGAGCAAGGCATCTACCGTCGCGACCTGCGGGCCGAAGTACTCATGGCCATGGTCTGGGGCAGCTTTGCCAATCTGGTCAAGTGCGAACGCGAAGGCCTGCTGGTCTTGCAGCCGGAAGACCTGAAGGCTGCCTGCGAAACCTGCTGGTCAATGCTGACCGGCTGAGCCCCCCCCGCCAATCCAGTCTGGGCGCACAACCTGGGCGAAACGGATACGCGCCCGGGCAACTGTTCCCGGAGTTAACAAAACGCCGCTTTTCCGAACTGCGTCCGGCCCGGAATCGGGGTAGGATTGTCAGCACATCAACGCAGGCAAAGCCGGCGTTTCCTGTCAACCGTCTGGAGAAACCCCGTGTCCAAACTGGTTCCCGCCATCGATCCCGAAGGCTTGCTGGAATACTCGGTCGTCTTTACCGATCGCTCGCTCAATCACATGTCGCAAACCTTCCAGCAGGTCATGCGTGACATTTCCACTACGCTCAAGAGCGTGTACAACGCCCACGCAGTGGCAGTGGTTCCCGGTGGTGGCACCTATGGTATGGAAGCCGTTGCGCGCCAGTTTGCCCAGGACAAGACGTGTCTGGTCATTCGTAACGGCTGGTTCAGCTATCGCTGGAGTCAGATTTTCGAGATGGCACGCATCCCGGCCAGCGAGACCGTACTCAAGGCGGTCAAATCCGATACCGGCAACCAGCCCGCGTTTTCCCCGGCGCCGATTGACCAGGTTGTCGCCGAGATTCGCGCCAGCAAGCCGGATGTGGTATTCGCCCCGCACGTCGAAACAGCCGCGGGTATCATTCTGCCGGATGACTACCTGCGCGCGGTTGCCGATGCCGTACACGAAGTCGGTGGCCTGTTCGTCCTCGATTGCATCGCCTCCGGCACCGTCTGGGTCGACATGCAGGCCTGCGGTATCGACGTGCTGATCAGCGCGCCGCAAAAGGGCTGGAGCGCCTCCCCGTGCAGCGCCCTGATCATGTTCAGCGAACGCGCCGAGCAGGTTCTGGAACAGACCACCAGCACCAGCTTTGCCGCCGACCTGAAGAAGTGGCGGCAGATCATGCAGGCTTACGAGAACGGCGGCCACGCCTACCACGCCACCATGCCGACCGATGCCCTCAAGGCCTTCCGCGATACCATGCTCGAAACCCGCGACTACGGCTTCGCCAAGGTCAAGCAGGAACAACTGGCGCTCGGCACCGCCGTGCGCGAGCTAATGCAGGAGCTGGGCTACAAGAGTGTTGCGGCTGACGGCTTCGGCGCCCCCGGGGTCGTCGTCAGCTACACCGACAACGACGGTATCCAGAGCGGTAAGGCCTTCGCCCCGCTCGGCCTGCAGACCGCAGCCGGCGTACCGCTGATGTGCGACGAACCGGAAGGCTTCAAGACCTTCCGCCTCGGCCTGTTCGGCCTGGACAAGCTGCACAACCCCGAACGCACGGTCGCCACGCTGCGGGAGGCCTTTGCTGCGCTGTAGGCGAGCCAAGCGCAGCCTCAAGCTGCAAGCTACAAGCAAACCCGGTCTCGATGCCGGGTTTTGTTTTTGCGCTGGAAAATGGCGGCTGCGCTGCATGCGGCCCTGCTGTTACACCCGTCCACTATCTGCCCCCATGCAACCGTAAAAAAACCCGCACGGCTGAACACCGCGCGGGTTTGCTTGTAGCTTGTAGCTTGTGGCTTGCCGCTGGCTAGCCCACCTAGCTTCGCTAGCCCTTTTGCTGCGCCATGATCTCTTCCATGCTCAGACCGGTCAGGCCGTGGATGGTGCGCCAGAGGTAGAACAGAATGGCCATCATCATGATCATCGACGGAATCGCGATCATCGGATAGCTGACCAGCGTCATCTGCCCCAGTTCTTCATTGAAGGCTTCGGTACCCGCCGGGCTGACGACGATCCATTTGGCGACGATGTAGTTCATCGCCGAAGAGAAAAAGAAGGTGCCGGCCAGAAAATAGGTCGCGCGCAGCAGGCGCAGATTGAAGATGTCGACCAGACCGCGTTCCTGCAGGCGCTCCTGCACCAGCGCGACGTTGATCACCTTCTCGTTGTACAGCAGGGTACGAATCAGCGGGTAACGCGTGCGGGTAGAAATCAGCACGGCCAGGCCGATGACACCCGGTACCGCGGCTTCCTTGATCGCAAGCCAGCGGGTATCAAGTTGCAGCACGCCGATGCCACCGGTCAGCAGCACGCTGATCACGCCCAGCAAGGCAATGAAGTTGAACTTGCGATACTGCACCAGTTCGAACAACCCCCAGCCCACCGGAAAAGCCAAGGCCAGCAGCAGCGCATTGGTAGCGCCGAGGTTGTCGTCGCCACTGAGCTTCATGAGAATGATCGAGGGCAGGAGGATGCTGACCAGCAGGTCGATCAGCGGGCGCGGCTTATGCTGCGCAGGAGCGGTTTTCGCGTCAGACATAGCGGAACAGAAAGTCTCTGGCGGAATGAAGATGGGCCATCATACACCGGCTGGGCGGCTCGCATAGCAACACGAACCTCCCAACCGCCAATCGGTCAGCGCAGCATGGTGCTGACCAGCCACCCGGTATAGCCCACGTAGGTTGCCAACAACAGGATACCGTTGAAGCGAGTCACCTCGCCCTGCTTGCCGAACCGCCCGATGCCCATAAATAGCAAAACCGCGGTCAATACGAACATGATTACCCAGTCGCGCTGCAGAACGACCGGGTCGACTGCCAGCGGCGCGATGCCGGCGGCGATGCCCACCACGGCAAGGGTATTGAACAGGCCGGAGCCGATCACATTGCCCAGCGCAAGGTCATGCTCGTTGCGGCGAATGGCGGCCAGCGAGGAGGCCAGCTCCGGCAGCGACGTGCCGATGGCGACAATGGTCAGCCCGATGACCAGGTCACTCACACCCAGGCTTTCGGCAATAAACACTGCGCCCCATACCAGCACGCGGGAACTGACGATCAGCAGTACCAGACCCAGCACCAGCCAGAACAGGGCTTTGGGTAGCGGCATTGCGTGGGCAGCTACCTCCTCGGCGTACTCACCGGACAAGGCATCATCCTTGCCGCGCAGGCCTTGAACGATGGACCAGCCCATCAACACAAAAAACACCCCGATCAGCACCCAGGCGTCGTTGCGCGAAAGCTGCCCGTCAAGCAGCTGGTAGCCCGCCAGAAGGGTGATGCCGAGCAGAATCGGCAACTCCTTGCGAATCACCTGCGAATGCACCTTGATCGGGCTGATCACCGCAACAAGACCGATGATCAGCGCAATATTGGTGATGTTTGAGCCATAGGCGTTACCCAGTGCCAGCCCCGGATTGCCCTGGCCGGCGGCCAGCGCAGACACCACCATCTCGGGCGCCGAGGTGCCGAAGCCGATGATCAGCATGCCGATCAGCAGCGGCGGCATGCCCGCATGACTGGCGGTCGCCGACGCACCATCAACGAAGCGATCTGCGCTCCAGACCAGAAGCGCCAGTCCCACTACAACCGCGGCCAATGCCAATAACATCATCAAATTCCTGTGCCAGACTCAAATTAGCGGCCATTATCAATGAAAGTGAACAGTGTAGACAGTGGCAGGCAGCAGCAGCCGTTACAAAAAAATTCAGCTCTGCGCGCAACGGTCGATACACTGAACAATCGCTTTTTCCCGAGGTGAAGGACCGCCCGACAACCCTGACGACAGGTGTTCACATGGCTATAAACCGCTCCTTGCGACTGCAAACCCTCACACTCATGACCGGCAGCCTGGCGCTCATGCTGCTGGTTGCACTCATTATCACGCTGACCCTGTCTGGAAGCGTCAACAGCTATCGCAACCTGCTGGCCAGCCCGCTGGCCAGCGCCACACTGATCAATCGCGCCAACCTGGAATTCAAGACCCAGGTGCAGGAGTGGAAGAACGTATTGCTGCGCGGCGCAGCACCGGCTGATCGGGAGAAGTACTGGAGCCAGTTTGAGGCATCAGAACAGGCAGTACAGGCCACCCTGCAGCAGATAGGCACCCTTGAGCTGGAGCCGCAGACACTGGCGGAGGTGCGCGCGCTGGCTGAAGAGCACCGCCAGCTGGGTTCACGCTATCGCGACAGTCTGCAAGCCTACGAGGCCGCGGGAATGGAGCCGACCGCAGGCGACAAGGCTGCGCGCGGAATCGACCGTCAGGTCAGCGAGCACATGAACCAGCTGTCCAGCCAGCTGAACGGAGCCGCACAGCAACAAGGCAACGAGATCAACGCAACCGCTGCGACCACCGTCTGGATCGGGCTTGCAATACTGGTCATCGCAGCAGTGGTGATCGGCGTACTCAGCCTGTGGCTGGTAAACCGGCGCCTGGTCAGCCCGATAACCCAGCTGATCGAGCAGGTTGAACAGCTGAGCCAGGGCCGACTTGGCAAGCCCATCACCCTGCGTCGGGACGACGAGCTGGGCACCCTCGCCCGGGCGGCCAACCAGCTGCGCAGCTTCCTGGAAGACACCTTCAGCCAGCTGCAGCGCAGTACCAGTGAGCTGGATCGCGCCAGCGGAGAGCTGAACACCATCGCTACCCGCATGGCCCATGGCAGCCGAGAGCAGTTCTCGCGCACGGACCAGGTAGCCACCGCCATGCAGGAAATGTCTGCAGCCTCCATGCAGGTTGCGCAGCATGCCGCCGAGGCTGCCCGCGCCGCAGACGATGCCGACAGCAATGCTCAGGAAGGCGGCCGGGTCATGCAGCACACGATCCAGGCGATGCAGGACATGCTGGCACAGATCACCCAGACCACCGAGGTTATCCGGCGCCTGGAAGGAGACAGCAATCGCATCGGCAAGGTACTGGATGTGATTCAGGGGATCGCCGAGCAGACCAACCTGCTCGCCCTGAACGCGGCCATCGAAGCGGCACGCGCCGGTGAGGCCGGACGCGGCTTTGCTGTCGTCGCCGACGAAGTCCGCACGCTGGCCAAGCGCACCGCAGAATCAACCGCTGAAATTCAGCAGATCATCAATGATGTGCAGTCCGGGGCCGACGCAGCGGTCAAGGCCATCGCCATCGGTCAGACCCGCAGCGAGTCGAGCATGCAACAGGTCAACCTGGCGGGTGAGCGCCTGACCCAGATCACCGTCGCGATCGAGTCGATCCGCGACATGAACCGACAGATATCAACCGCAGCCGACGAACAGACCAGCGTTGCCGAGGACATTACCCGCAACATCACCGAGATCACCGATATTGCCGCAGCCAACCAGAGCGAAGTCGACAACACCGCTCGCGCCAGCCAGTCCCTGCATGAGTTGTCCGGGGAGTTGAGCACCCTGACCCAGCGGCTCTCCGCCTGAGTCAGGGCATCGCGATCAGGCCGTCGCCGGGGCGGCCTGCCGCTGGCGCTCCTCTTCGTAGAGCTCCTTCTTCGACAATTTGCCCACCGGCGTCTTCGGCAGCTCCGCGCGAATTTCCATCGCGCTCAGACGTTCATGCTTGCCAAGACGCGAAGCGAGAAACGCCTGCAGGGTTTCGAAGTCGAAGGGCTCGACGCCGGCACGCAGCTTGATAAAGGCTTTCGGCGCCTGCCCGCGATAGGGGTCATCGACCCCGATGACCGATACCTCCTCAACGCCCGGGTACTCGTAGATGGCCTCTTCGATCACCCGCGGATAGACGTTGTAGCCGCTGCACAGGATCATGTCCTTGGTACGATCGACGATGTAGACGTAACCATCCTCGTCCATGTAGCCCACATCACCGGTACGCAGGAAGCCGTCTGCAGTCATTGCCTCTGCCGTCGCGTCCGGGCGCTTCCAGTAGCCTGCGGTAATATTCGGCCCCTTGATGCAGACCTCGCCACGCTCGCCGATCGGCAGCTCGGTTTCGCCGCCGTCGAGCGGCAGGATGCGAATCTGCGTGCCCGGCACCGGCACACCGCATGACCCGGGGCGCGGCTGGGCGTCGCGCGGGGTAAAGGTGCCGCTGGTGGTGGTTTCGGTCATCCCCCAGCCCTCACGCAGGGCGCAACCGGAACGGGAGAAGTACTGCTGCTGGACCTCGACCGGCAACGGCGCGCCACCGGAGTTGGACATTTTCAGCGACGACAGGTCGTGCTTGTCGGTCTCAGGATGGCTGAGCAGACCGATGAACATGGTCGGCACGCCCGGGAAGGTGGTAATGCGGCTCTGACTGATCTCGCGCAGTACCGTCAGCACGTCAAAACGCGGGTGCAGGTAGATCTCGGCGGCAGCACGCAGGCCAAAGATCATATTCACCATCAACGCGTAGATGTGGAACGGCGGCAGCACTGCCAGCACCCGCTCCTGCCCGGGCACGATCGCCGAACGCAACACCTCGCGCAGCTGGGCACAGGAGGCCGTGATATTGCCGTGGGTCAGCATCGCCCCCTTGGGGACGCCGGTGGTGCCGCCGGTATATTGCAGCACAGCCAGCGTGTTGGCCGGATCGGCCAGCAGGTGCTCCCGATAATCGCCGGCATTGTCCAGCAGCTCGGCAAAACTGCAGCACTGATCGCCCCAGGCCACCATCGCCGGTTTGCCAAGCAGATGGCGCTGCTCGTCGCTGACCTCACCACAGAACTCGACCAGACTGCCCACGACCAGCTGACGCAGCCGAGTGCGCGTCATCAGGCTCGCCATACGCGGGTAAAAGGCCTCCAGATCCAGCGTCAGCATGATGTCGGTCTGACTGTCCTCGATCTTGTGCTCGAGGGTGCGTTCAGCATCCAGCGGTGAATAGTTCACCACCGTCCCGCCGGCGCGCAGCACACCCAGAAAACCGATGAAGTAATGCGGGCAGTTGGGCAGATACAGCCCCACATGGACGCCGGGGCCAACACCCAGTTTCTGCAGACCACAGGCCGCGCGGGAGACCAGCGCGTCGAGTTCGCTGTAGGTAAGCTTGTGGCCAAGGAAGTCGATTGCCGGATTATCGGGGAACTCGGTGACGGCCGCGTCCAGCAACGCCGGAATGGCCTCCGGGGTATAGGCAAGCTCCCAATTCACGTCCGACGGATACGACTTCAACCAGCGCAATTCGGTGTCCACAGCATGCTCTCCATTGTCTGCCCGGGCGGCTTTGGCGCGGGGCGCTTTTTGTTTTCCCAACCCTAGTCGCTGTGCCGTGCTCCGGTGAAGCTTGATCGACTGCGGATATGTCGGGCCATAGCCGCTGCCAACGCTGAGCGACAAGGCAAATCCTGCCGCAAATCAATAATCTGCCAGTCGAATCAACGCATCATTACAGTTTGATGTTACTCGGCCGATAGCAAGTCCGAGTCGGCCCGATAACAGTATCGTCCCTATACCCCTCCCTGCCCATCCAGGAGCAAAACGTGTTCAAAAGCCGTCAATTGCGCGCAGAGCTGCAACAATCCCAAGAACTGAACCGGCAACTGCAGGAGCAACTCGGCACACTGACGGCACAACTGGACGAACGACAACGGCAGTTCGATGCGCGTATCGGCATTGCCGAGAGCGAGCAGACCCTGTCCCAGAAGCTGCTCGGTTGCCGGGAAATGGGAGATCATCTGGTCCAGGATGTGCGCGAATCGGTGGCCGGCGCGGCGAGCCGCCTGATGGATGAGCAACAGACCCTGACCGCGCTGAGCGAGATCTTCGCCCAGACCCAGCAGGCGGTGCGCAGCCTGCAGTCACGCTCCGACACGGTGGGCAACCATGCCGAACGCAATGCCGAGTCTGCCAGCAGCCTTGACGAAACCGCCGGCCGCATTCGTGCCTTCATTGCCGTCATCCAGGACATCTCCAAACAGACCAGCCTGCTGGCCCTGAATGCGGCCATTGAGGCAGCACGAGCCGGCGAAGTGGGTCGCGGCTTTGCCGTGGTAGCCGATGAGGTACGCAGTCTCGCCGAGAAGGCCCAGCACGCCAGCGAAAACATTGAGGTTCTGGTAACCCAGGTAATGGAAAAGAGCCAGACCCTGTCCGGCATGGCTGAGGAATCCATGCAGAGCAGCCTGGAAATCGCCGCCTCTGCCCAGCAGATTGATCAGGTAACCCATCAGGTCATCGACCATGCCGACCGGATGAAGCAGGTGATCAACAGCTCTGCCACGCGCAGCTTTCTGTCGACCGTAAAGCTCGATCATGTGGTCTGGAAGATGGATCTGTACCAGCGCATCGCCGCCGGCAACCTGAGCCAATCACTCACCGATCACCACGAATGCCGCCTGGGGCAATGGTATTACCGTGGCCAGGGAGCTGACCTGTACAGCCACCTGCCGGCATATCGTCAGCTGGAAAATGTGCATCGCCAGGTACATGAATGCGGTCTGCAGGCGCGCGACGCCGCTCTCAAGGGTGACAATGACAGGCTGCACCGGCTGCTGCTGGACATGGAACAGGCCAGTGTCCAGGTCGCCCAGCAGCTCGACCGCCTCGAGCGGGAGATCGGCAGCAGTCACTGATCTGCGCAGTGTCCGCAAGGACACTGCCGCGACACTCAGCGCTATTGCGACCATCGCCGTCACACGCTATACAGAGAGACCCTTACGCCCGCAGGAAAGAACAAGAGAGAAGGAATGCGTAAACGTCTCACACCGCTGTTGATCGTTGTCGTCGGAATCATCATTTTCATCCTGCTGCGCGTCACCCGTGATCAACCCGAGCCGCTGGGCACCCAGGAGCGCGCCTGGCGGGTTGCGACCGAAGCCATTGCACCTGACGCCTTCCAGCCCCGCCTGACCCTGTACGGCCAGCTGGAATCACCACGTCGCTTTACCGTGGTCGCACCGCTGGCAGGCCGTATCGCCGCGCTTCCTGCCAGCGATGGCAGTCATATCAAGGCCGGCGAGCTGGTAGTGGCGCTGGACGAGGCCGACATCACGCCACGGATCGAGCAGGCCAGAGCCGAACTGGCCGACGCCAGGGCGCAGCTGGACAGTGAAAAGCTGGCACATCAGGCCGACCAGCAGGCCCTGCGCATGGAGCAGCGGCTGGAAGCCAACGCCCGCAAGACGCTTGAGCGCATGCAGCAACTGGTAGCCCGCGAGATGGTGCCTGCGGTCGAGGTCGACAACGCCCAGGATGCACTGGATCGCGCCGCCCTGACGGTTGCCAACCGCCAGCGCAGTCTGTCCACCTACGCCTCGCGTCTGGCTGCCCAGCAGGCACGCGTTGAGCGCGCCAGTGCGGCGCTCGACAGCATCCAGCGCGATGCCGAGCGCAGCCGTTTTGTCGCCCCGTTCGACGGGGTCGTCGGGGCAGTTCAGGTCGCCGTCGGCGATCAGGTCAACGCCAACGCGCCGCTGCTCGATTTCTATCCGCTGGAAGGCCTGGAGCTGCGCGCGCTGGTCCCGCAGATTCACAGCCAGGACTTTATCAACGCGTTGAGCCAGGGCCAGACGCTGGATGGTCACAGTCTCGACAGCACGCCCGAGATCAAGCTGACCCTTGCCCGCATCGCCGGCAAGGCTGACGCACGCGGCATTGAAGCCATCTTCACCGTCACCAATCCGCGCCCGGAATTACGCCTTGGCACCCTGCTGGCCATCAGTGTCGCCCGGCCGGCCCACGACAACAGCGTCGCCCTGCCCTACAGCGCCCTGTACGGTAACAACACCCTGTACACCGTCGAGGACAGCCGACTCAAGGCGATCGCCGTCGAACGTGTCGGCGAAACCCTGGACGAGCAGGGTAACCGCCGGGTACTGGTGCGCTCCAGCGCGCTGGAAAGCGGTATGCCGATTGTGACTACCCATCTGCCCAATGCCATGACCGGTCTGAAGGTAGATACCGGTGAAGCCGCGGCGGAGCCGGCACAATGAGCAACACCGGACCGCTGGGCTTCTTTGTTCGTCACAAGGTTGCCGCCAACCTGCTGATGCTGGTCATGCTGATGGGCGGAGTGATCGGCCTGTCGCGCATGAACATCCAGTTCTTCCCGACCTTCGCCCTTGATTTCGTTACCGTCCGGGTGGTCTGGAATGGCGCCGCGGCGGAAGACGTCGAGCAGGCGATCACCATCCCGCTGGAGCAGCGCCTGCGCAGCATCCAGAACCTCAAGAACATGACTTCAACCTCGGCCCAGGGTGTATCCAGCATCACCCTGGAATTCCGCGAGGGCACCGACCCGATCGTCGCGCTCGATGACGCGCGTCAGCAGGTGGATGAATTCCGCAACCTGCCGGCGGCGGCAGAAAAGCCGGAGGTGGTGCGGGTTGCCCGCTACGATCCGATTGCCAACCTGCTGCTCTACGGCCCGTTCGAACCCCACGAGCTGCGCACCATCGCCAACCGCATGGAAGACGATCTGCTGAACAAGGGCATCGACCGCATTGTCATCAACGGTGTGCCCGAGCAGCAGATCAGCATTGAGGTACCCAATGCCGAGCTGCGCCGACTGGGCATGTCGCTGGACCAGCTTGCGGCACGTATCAACGCCGAGTCACGGGATCTGCCGGCAGGCCAGGCCGGCGAACAGGATTCGGCCCGCGAGCTGCGCGCCATCGAGCAGCGCCGCGATCCCCAGGCTTTCGGCAGCATCGCCCTGCAACCTGAGGGTGACAGCCACCTGCGCCTCGGCGACATCGCCGACATTCGCCAGGAGCCGAGGCGCAACCAGGTGCTGCTGCGTTACGACGGCCAGCCCGCCGTGGAGCTGCAACTGGAGCGCAGCGAGGACGGCGACTCGCTTGAGTCGGCGAAAATCCTCAATGACTGGCTGGAGGAAATCCGCCCAACCCTGCCTCCGCAGCTGAAAATTCACGTTTATGACCAGGCCTGGCAACTGATCGATGACCGCATTCGCCTGCTGGTGAACAACGGTCTGAGCGGTCTGGTGCTGGTTCTCATCCTGCTCTACCTGTTCCTGCCGGCTCGGGTCGCGCTGTGGGTGGCGGTCGGTATTCCCACCGCCTTTCTCGCCGCCCTGGGGGTGTTCTGGATGATTGGCGGCTCGATCAACATGATCTCGCTGTTCGCGCTGATCATGGCACTTGGGGTGATCGTCGACGACGCCATTGTGGTAGGCGAAGACGCCGACGCCCATCACCGCAGCGGCGAGGCCTCCGAGCGTGCTTCCGAAGGCGCCGCCAAGCGCATGTTCTGGCCGGTGGTTGCCTCCTCGCTGACGACCATCGCCGCCTTCATGCCGCTGCTGATGGTCGGAGGCATCTTCGGCAATATCCTCGGCGATATCCCGATTGTCATGATCTGCGTACTGATCGCCTCGTTGCTCGAATGTTTCGTTGTGCTGCCGCACCACCTGCGCGAGGCCTTCCGTCCGAGCAAACCGCGCGGCGGCGCACTGGGCGCAATCGGCAATCGTCTGGATGCCGTCCGAGGCCGCTTTGACAGTGCCTTCAACCGCCTGCGCGACGGCCGTTTTCGTCAGCTGTCAAAGGCGGCGCTGGCCCACCGCGGTACTACCCTGGCCTGCGCATTGGTCAGCGTCATCATTACCATCGGCCTGCTGAGCAGCGGCCGTATCGGCTTCAGTTTCTTCCCGACCCCCGAACCCCAGGTGGTATATGCCAATGTCAGCTTCGTCGCTGGCACGCCACGCGACAGCATGGTCGCGTTCATGCGCGAGCTGGAACAGAGCCTGAACGAAACCGAGCAGGCGCTGGGTGGCGATCTGATTCTCACCGCGCTGACCCGCGAGGGAGAAGTGCTGGGCGATAACGGGGTCGCCCGTCAGGGCGACAACCTTGGTTCGCTGATGGTCGAGCTGGTGTCACCCGACCACCGGGAGGTACGTAACAAGACCTTTATCCGTGAATGGCAACAGCGCATTCAGCGCCCGCCGGGAATCGACCGAATCAGCATCACCGAACAGCAAAGTGGCCCACCCGGCAAGGACGTGGATATCCGCCTGACCGGCTCCGACCCGCAGCAGCTCAAGGATGCTGCTGATGCCCTGTCGGTACTGCTTTCCGGCATCGAAGGGGTCGTCAGCACCGAGGACGACATGAGCTGGGGGCGTGAGCAACTGGTCTACAGCCTGACGCCCTACGGTCAGGCACTGGGGCTCAGCATCGAAAGCGTCGGTACGCAACTGCGTGCGGCCTATGACGGTCGACTGGCGCAGATCTACCAGGACAAGCGCGACGAGATCGAAGTCCGGGTTCAACTGCCCCGCGCAGAACGGGAAAGCCTTGCCAGCCTGAGTGATCTCAGCATTCGTCTGGATGACGGCCGCTTCGTGCCGCTGCGCCAGGTCATCACCTTCACCAGTAATCAGGGCTTCTCGGCGCTGCGTCATGCCGATGCCCAGCTGGCAACCGACGTTACTGCGGATATCGACAGCAGCCAGACCACTGCCGGCGTTGTTCTCAAGGCAGCCGAGCTGGAACTGCCAGCGCTGGCCAGCCGATATAACGTGCGCTACAGCTTCGAAGGGCGCTCGGTCGATCAGCAGGAAACCCTCGCCGACATGCGCGACGGCCTGATCATCGGCCTGCTGCTGATGTACGCGGTGCTGGTCTGGGTATTTTCCTCCTGGAGTACACCGCTGATCGTCATGTCGGTTATCCCGCTGGCGCTGGTCGGCGCACTGCTGGGTCACTGGGTCATGGGCTTGAACCTGACCATCCTGTCGCTGTTTGGTCTGTTCGGCCTGTCCGGTATCGTGGTCAACAACTCGATCATCCTGGTCAGCTTCTACCAGGACCAGCGCAAACGCGGGCTGGAGGTGAACGATGCGCTCAACGAGGCCGTCGTGCAGCGTCTGCGCGCAGTGCTGCTGACCTCGCTGACCACCATCGGCGGCCTGCTGCCGCTGCTGTTCGAGACCTCGCTGCAGGCCCAGTTCCTGATTCCGATGGCCACCTCCATCGCCTTCGGCCTCGGCTTCTCGACCCTGCTGGTGCTGCTGGTGGTGCCGGCGCTGCTGTCGCTGCTGGAGGGGTGGAAAGCGCGGCGAGCCCGGCCGGCCTAGCGGCCTGGGCGACCGCCAGCTGCAAGCCTCAAGCTATAAGCTGCAAGCAAACCCGGCCTTGGTGCCGGGTTTGTTTTTTGGGGCTGGAAGCTGGAAGCTGGAAGCTGGAAGCTGGAAGC
>CEPQ01054623.1_pt1 | contig 27375 bp, 22 predicted proteins | sample 530411 | NCBI WGS metagenome assembly CEPQ01 (sample SAMEA2620039, study PRJEB7988) | marine metagenome | isolation source: saline water (ENVO:00002010), including
GATCTGTGCGGGGGGCGGCAGGTAACTGCCGTCCCTACCGCGACCGCTTTTTCTCCGTGATGAGCAAGCTTAAAGAACTCTTTTAACCTGTCATTCTGGCTGGACTGCTTAATTAACCGAAATGACCGGCGGTGTTGCTGCTTTCCTTGAATTATGGCCTGCAGTTGAGCTGGGTTTCACATCGCAACCTGTGGCTATTTCAATAAATAGCCCTGTGAAATTGCGGTGTGATGCTTTGCAGCACATGGTTCAATAATACTGAGGCAATAATAAATGATCTATAAATCCTTCAGGCATCTTCTTGCCTTTGCGCTATTAGCGTCAGGCACTATTTTTTCCACACTAAGCGTTGCCCAAACTGATAAAAAACCCAACATTCTCATCATCATGGGCGATGATATTGGCGCGTGGAATATCAGTGCCTATCACCGTGGGATGCTCGGTGGTACGACTCCCAACATTGACCGAATCGCCAGTGAAGGCATGCAGTTTATGGACTTCTACGGCGAGCAGAGTTGCACCGCCGGGCGGGCTGCGCTGATCACCGGGCAGTCTCCGTTCCGTACTGGCCTGCTAACTGTGGGTTTGCCCGGCGCGCGGATTGGCCTGCAGAAAGAAGATCCGACCATTGCTGAACTGCTCAAGCCCCTGGGTTATATGACCGGCCAGTTTGGTAAAAACCATCTGGGCGACCGTGATGAATTCATGCCTACGGTCCATGGTTTTGATGAGTTCTTCGGCAACCTTTATCACCTCAATGCCGAGGAAGAGCCGGAAGATCCTGATTACCCGAAAGATCCGGAATTTCGCAAAAAATATGGCCCACGGGGTGTGCTTGATTGCACCGCAGATGGTGGCTGTAAGGATACCGGCCCTCTTGCACGTAAGCGGATGGAGACGGTGGATGACGAGTTTGTAGGCCGCTCTTTGCAGTTCATCGAAAAGGCCGTCAAACAGGACAAGCCTTTCTTTGTCTGGACCAACACGACCAGGATGCATACTTGGACCCGCCTCTCGCCTAAATGGGAAGGCAAAAGCGGCTACGGTATCTATGCCGACGGGATGATGGAGCATGATAACGACGTTGGTCTGTTGTTACAGAAACTGGATGATCTGAATGTTGCTGACAACACCATTGTCATTTACACCACTGACAACGGTGCTGAAGTCTTCACTTGGCCGGATGGCGGGATGATCCCCTGGAAGGGTTCCAAAGGCACGACTTGGGAAGGCGGTTTCCGTGTTCCAGCGCTGGTACGCTGGCCGGGCAAGATCCAGGCAGGCAGCATCGAAACCGGTATGTGGTCAAACCTGGATTGGTTCCCCACCTTGCTCGCCGCCGCAGGTGTGCCTGATGTAAAAGAACAGTTACTGCAAGGCTACAAGGCCGGTGATACAACCTTTAAGGTTCACCTTGATGGTTATAATCAGCTCGACAACCTGCTGGGTAAAGCACCTAGCCAACGTGAAGAGTTCTTCTATTTTAGCGATCAGGGAACACTTAACGCCGTGCGCTGGAAGGACTGGAAGCTGCATTTCACCATTATGGAAGACTGGATCGGCGGTAAAACCAGTAAAGGCTGGCCCAAGGTGGTCAACCTGAAGTCCGATCCCTTTGAGCGGGCGGTTGATGAGTCGTTCATGTACACACGCTGGTACGCTGACAAGTTCTGGCTGTTCGTTCCGGTTCAGCAGCAAGTGGGTACCTTTGTCGCCTCATTTAAAGACTACCCGGCTCGTCAGACCTCGGCCTCATTTAACCTTGATCCGATCATGCAGGTGCTAAGCCGTGGTGCCAGTGCTGGTGGCGGCAACTAATCATGTCAAACGCTGCGTTAGAAGACTTTGAGGCACTACGCCAGAGGTTGAGCAGCAGAGTGATTGGTCAGCAGGCGTTAGTTGAACGTCTGCTGATTGGTCTTCTGGCCAACGGCCATTTACTGGTTGAAGGCTTGCCGGGTCTGGCTAAAACCCGTGCAGTCAAAGTTCTCGCCCGGGAGCTTGATGCACAGCTGTCGCGAATTCAGTTCACCCCCGATCTATTACCCTCCGATATCACCGGCGCCGAGATTTATCATCAGCAGGATGGGCGCGGTGAGTTTCGTTTCCAGGCCGGGCCGATCTTTGCCAATCTGATTCTGGCCGATGAAATCAACCGCGCCCCGGCCAAGGTCCAGGCAGCATTGCTTGAGGCGATGGAAGAGCGGCAGGTTACGGTGGCGGGGGTGACTCATCGTTTGCCAGAGGTTTTTCTGGTCATGGCGACACAAAACCCCATAGAACAGGAGGGCACTTATCCGTTGCCTGAAGCGCAGATGGACCGCTTTTTGATGCATGTTCAGGTGAGTTATCCCTCGGCTGACGCGGAGGTGGATATTGTTCGTCTGGTCCGTGAAGAAGGCAACACAGAGGCCACTGGTAGTCCATTACAGCCCTCACTTATGACGCAGGCTACTGTCTTGGCCGCCAGACAGGCAGTGCGCGGCTTGCATGTAGCACCAGTAATTGATCGTTATATCGTCGATCTGGTACGAGCAACTCGTGATCCTGGACAGTATTCGGCTGAGCTGGGTAAGTTAATTGAATATGGTGCCAGCCCGCGTGCTGCCTTGGGGCTGGATTGTTGCGCGCGTGCCCACGCTTGGCTGGATGGTCGCGACCATGTGCTTCCCGATGATGTTCAAGCAGTTGCCCATGACGTCTTGCGCCATCGTTTGGCGTTGAGCTACGAGGCTAGTGCCACCGGTGTCAGCGCCAATCAGTTGATAAGTGAGCTGCTGGCCCGGGTTGGGGTCGTTTAAGTAATGCACCGCCCGCCTCGCAGTGGCAGCGTCGGGGTTTACACATCATTAGCTGAACTGCTGGCGCTGCAATACCCGGCCCGCAGCTTCAGCTTGCTGGGCAAGCAGCCCTCAGGCAGCCCATTGGCTGGGCGTCGCGGCACCCGTTTGCGCGGTCGTGGGCTGAGCTTTGAGGAGCTGCGTGGTTACCAGCCGGGTGATGATGTCAGTAGCATCGACTGGAAAGTCACCGCGCGTACCCAAAAACCACATGTGCGGGTTTATACCGAGGAGCGTGAACGACCAGTATTACTGGTGGTGGATCAGCGGTTAGCCATGTTTTTTGGTACACAGCAACAAATGAAATCGACCACCGCTGCCGAATTGGCAACAGTCATTGCCTGGCAAGTGCTGGCTGCGGGTGACCGGGTTGGGGCCCTTGTTTTTGATGATGCCGATTACAGTTCAATCGCGCCGCACCGCAGCAGGCGTACGGTTGGTCGTTTGCTGGACAGCCTGATCGAATACAACGGCAGACTAACAGTTGATGGCGGCCTGAAGCACTCGTCCAGCCAACTTAATCAAGTGCTTGAGCATGTCGTTAGCCGAGCCATGCATGACTGGATCGTGGTCTTGATCAGCGATTTCCAGGGCATGAACGCTGACACGCAGCGGCTTATCCGGCGTATTGGCCGCCGCAATGATGTGATCGCCGCGTTAGTGCACGATGTTACCGCCGTCAACTTGCCAGCTCATCAGCGGTTCATCATCAGTGATACCCAATTGCAGGCAGAGATCGATATGACCGATGCAACTGTCCGTACCGCTATCCAGGCGATTCATCAGCAACGCCTAGCTTATCTTGACCATCTTAGTGCCGCCCTGGCGATTCCTTTTCTGTCGATCAATACCGGTGGCGATGTCGTCGGCCAGTTGCGACACGCGCTCGGTTTTCAGCCGGCTGCTGGCAGGAAGAACTGAGCCATGCTGACCGATGCAGACAGCCTGGCAAAAGCGTTGCAGCCATTACATGACATAGTCGAACCTGCACCGCCCGGTTGGTGGCCAGTGGCACCCGGCTGGTACTGGCTGGCGGGATTTTTTCTCTTGTTGATTGCTGTCGGTATCTTGCAACTCTGGCAGTTTTGGCGGGCACAGGCCTATCGGCGTCAGGCGCGGCGCGAGCTGAGACAGTTGTTGCGACGCTGGCAGGCCGGTACTGCTGATCCGGGGGAGATGGTCAGTGAACTCGCCAGCTTGTTGCGCCGGGTTGCCCTATGCAGTGCGCCACGGGCACAGGTTGCTGCGTTGAGCGGCGCGGACTGGACTACTTACCTGCAAGCGCAGGCCAGCACTGAGCTGAAACCGGCGGTTAGCCGCCTGCTCTGCACCGGTCCCTATGTGCCGCCAATCCGTCTTGCTGGGTCGGTAAACGAGCAGGTACTGGAGCTGTTTACCTATGTTGGGGGCTGGATCACTCAGCACCGGGCCCCAGTGCGGGCCAGCGGATGAGTATGCTTAGCGTCATCTGGCAGGCAAGCTGGGCGATATCTTTCCCGAATGGCGCACTTGAGCTTGTGAATCCGCTGGTTTTCCTGCTGGCACCTTTGCCGTTGCTGTTGGTGCTATTTTCCCGGCCTTTTCAGAGTCGATTTGAAGCTGTTCATGTGCCTTTTTTTAATGAAATGACCCAGGCGGCTCAGGTTAAACCCAGCACAGGCGCAGTGATTTTGCACCGAGGGTGGTTGGAGCGTGGCCTGGGTATTCTAGTGTGGTTGTTGTTACTGGCAGCGTTGGCCCGGCCACAGTGGGTCGAGCCGCCACTGGAGCGTATTCAGCCCGGTCGTGATTTGCTGCTGGCTGTGGATATCTCCCAGTCGATGGGCGAGCGGGATTTTGTCACTGCGGATGGCCAGTACATTGAACGTCTGTCCGGGGTGAAAGCCGTGCTGGATCAATTTATCGCACTGCGTAAAGGTGACCGCATCGGTCTGGTAGTGATTAGCGATGGCGCTTACCTGCATGTGCCCTTTACGCTGGATCATGATCTGTTACGGCAGATGCTGGGCCGCTTGCAGATAGGTATGGCCGGTGAACGTACCCGGATAGGCGATGCTATCGGTCTGGCTATCAAGCTGTTTGATGAGAGTCAGGCAAAGCATAAGGTCATGATAGTGCTGTCGGACGGTAATGATACCGGCAGCACTGTGCCCCCCGAAACAGCCGCGACCCTTGCCCGGCAGCGTGGCGTGACGCTGCATGCCGTGGCTATCGGCGACCCGTCGACCGGCGGCAACGACAAGCTGGATTTGGCAACCTTGCAGGAGATCAGCCGTATTGGCCTGGGCAGCTTCGCACTGGGCATTGACCAGCACCAGCTAGAAGCTATTTACAGCCACCTTAACCAATTGGAGAAACAAGACTTTACTACCCTGAGCTACCGTCTCCGCCAACCACTGTTTCACTGGCCTTTAGGCATGGCAACCGGTCTGTTGCTGATCTGGCAACTGGTTGCTGGGCTGCGTGTCCAGTGGCAGCAGAGGGCGAGGTCATGACTAGGGTTAGCCTGCTGGAGTTCTTCACGCAGTTTCATTTTTTGCGGCCGGGCTGGCTGTTGCTCTTGCCTATTGCGGTGCTGATATATCTGGCACTGGGTAGGCGTTATTCCAGTGAGCGGATCTGGCGAGGCTTGATAGCTGCCCACCTGTTACAGCATCTGAGGCTCAATCATCCGCGTGGCTGGCAGCTTGAGCCACGTGCCACCTTGAGCTTAGGACTGGCGCTGAGTGCACTGGCCTTGGCGGGTCCGGCCTGGGAGCGGCAACTGTCACCTTTGGTTGAAGATCGGGCACCTTTGATTATTGCGCTTGATGTGGGGCAGAGCATGAATGCAGTGGATATCGCCCCGACCCGACTGGCCCGCAGCAAACAAAAAATTCGCGATTTGCTGGCGCTACGCCAGGGTGCGCGTACCGCCTTGATCGTCTATGCCGGGTCAGCACATATAGTCTTAGCCCTGACCGATGATATGAAAATTCTGAGTAGCTATCTTGATGCTTTGAGCAGCGAAATCATGCCGCACGATGGTAAGCAGACGGGGGCTGCATTACGGCTTGCCGACTCTTTACTGGCAAAAGAGCCGGGGCCGGGATCGGTGTTGCTGATCACCGATGGCATCGAAGCGGGTGCCAGCACCGCTACAGCGCACGCTGATCTGTTGATCTGGCCAATGGGTAGTGCGGCGGGAGGAGCAATACGTCTGGCTAACGGCGAATTTGCCAAGGCAGCCGATGGCAGCCGCCTGATTGCCCGGCTGGATAACCGAGCGCTGAGCCGTTTTGCCGAGACCAGCAATGCCACCCTGATCCAGACAACACTTGGCCCTGAGGACGTGCTCGCAGTACAGCGGCGCATACAAGCGCACTTTCTGGAAGCTGGAGCCAATGGTAATCAGGCACGCTGGGTTGATGCCGGGTACTGGTTGTTGTGGCCAATAGTGCTGCTTGCCGGGTTGGCTTTTCGCCCTGGCTGGGCGGTGCGCTGGTGAGCCGCTGGTTGTACCGATACGGCATGCCAGTGGCCTTACTGCTGGCAGTGTTGGGCATGCTGATGGCCAGTCTGCGTGCTGACGGCTTCTGGTATACCGCTGAGCAGCGGGGCTATCGCGCCTATCTGCACGGCGATTATGCGGATGCTGCGGAGAATTTTCAGTCTCCGGCCTGGCAGGCCAGCGCTTGTTATCGGCTGGCTGATTACCCCTGTGCCGCTCAAGCCTTTGCTGTCGGTACGGATGCGGTCGCTGACTATAATCTCGGCAATACCCTAGCCCGCAGTGGCGATTTCAATGCTGCGCTGGAGCGTTACCAAAGTGCCTTGCAACAACAGCCCGGCTGGCAGGTCGCGCTGGATAATCAGCGTCTGGTCGCCGGGCTTATCGACCAGAAGAGTGATTACAGTGATTTTGCTCCAGACGCTGACAAACAAGACGATGGCAGTCCAAAGGAAAATGCCGCTGATCAGCGAGAGAGGCAAGGTGGCGTCAGCATCGAGCAACTGGACCCAAAATCACTCGATGAGCTGTGGCTGCGCGGGGTTAGTACGGGGCCTGCCGCTTTCCTGCAGCTGCGTTTTGCCAGTGAGGCCAATCAGCCTGCTGACGCTGGTGCCAGTGGAGTGACCAAGGAGTGAGCAGGCGTATGCGCACCCGGTTCATGATGCTACTCGTGGCTTTGGCTGCGGGTGGCACACTGACTACTGCGCTGGCTGATGAGGGGCCTGATCCTATTGTCCGCACCCAACTGGTTCCTGCACAGGCTCTGGTCGGCCAGACGGTTACTCTTAGTGTCGAGGTGCTGGTACCAGGCTGGTTTACCGCGCCAATTGATTATCCCGGCAGTATCAATCTGCCGGGTGTGAGTGGTCAGCAGGACAGGCTCAGTAGTAGCAACCTGAATGAGCGTATCGACGGGATTAATTACCTTGGCATTACCAGTAACTATCAGCTGATAGCGCTGCAGACGGGTGATTATGTGGTGCCGGCTTTGCCGCTGACCGTCCATTACTCAATGGATGGTCAGGCGCATGAGGTCATTTTAAGGACCACCGAGCAGAGATTTTCAGCAGGCTTGCCGGAGGAACTCGCAGGGCTTGGCTATGTTATTGCCACGCGCGATTACCAGCTCGAACAAAACGTCGATCAATCGCTGACAGGGCTCAAAGTGGGGGATGCAATTACCCGCCAACTGATTCAGCGCGCTGAAGGTGTGGCAGCGATGGTTCTGCCTGCGCTAGAGTTTGCGGCGCTGCCGGGTATGGATGTTTATCCCGCCGAGCCACAGCTCAGTGACAGTGGTAGTGAGCGCGGCAGCATCAGCATCGGTGAACGCCGTCAGGAGGTCAGTTACCTGCTGCGTGAGCCGGGGCACTACCAACTGCCTGGTCTGAGCATTGGCTGGTTTGATCCGGCAAGCAAACAACTGCACTGGTCAAAGGTGCCAGCGCTTAATTTTGAGGTGGCGGCCAATCCCGCCTTGGCAGCAGAGTTGCTCACTCGGCAGTCTGCAACCGGAATATTCAACCGCCTCTATCGCTGGGTTGGGGCGCTGCTGATCGCGCTGTTGTTAGGCGAGTGTTTGCGCCGAGGCTGGCCAGCACTGTCACAGCTCTGGAAAACTGCGCGGTTACGCTGGGTAAACTCGGAGGCAGCGATCTTTCGCCGTTGTCGGCGGAGGTTAAGTAACGCGACGCCCGCTCAGGCCTTGAGTAGCACTCTGGAGTGGCTCAGCCAAACAGCACAAGTGCCAGGCAGCATGCCGCTAGAAGACTTTGCCAGCCGGTACGGCGATGCGCAGTTGCGCCACCAACTGGTTGGCCTACAACAACATCTGTTTACGCTTGTTGAGCTGAGTGCCGACTGGGAATCAGCCGCTTTTGCCCGTTCGTTGGCGGCGGCTCGCCGGCGTTGGTTAAGGTCGCATAAAGCTCGTTGCCTCGCCTTGCAATTGCCTGCTTTAAATCCGAACTAGCTCTGTTATAGATGCATCTGTTCAGGAAAAAACAGTTAGAACTAAGTCGGTAGCCGTCCTGCAAACTGCAGTAGCGTTGCCACGCTGACCAATGAATTGATGCTATTGACCAGTATTCATTCCAGCCCTGCCGTACAAATACTATCAGCTACTCCAGCCTGGGCCTCTGGCGCTAGGGCATGTGTTTGCACACTCGGCGTTGCTATGTGTTCAGCAAAAGAAGAGGGGGGAGGTTGGTGTTGCGGATTCAATGAATGATGTTTCGTGAAATCACATAACAAGGGTGAGCAAGTGAAATGAATAAAAACAATAACAGCTACCAACGAACTTTCCATCGAGGGCTATTAGCATCCGCCATCATGGTCGGGCTAGGGCTGTCCCCGGTGCAGGCTTTTCAGATTGATACTGGCAATGATGATGTATCGGTTCGCTTCGACAATACCTTGAAGATGAACTATGCCCAACGGGTAGAAAGCGCTAACTCCAAGCTGGCCAATGCCTGGAACAATAACGACGGTAACCGCAACTTTTCCTCAGGCAGCCCCGTGTCCCAGCGGGTGGACGTAATGACCGAGCTGGATGTGGTGTTCAAGCGGCGGATGGGCTTTCGGGTCAGCGCCAATAGCTGGTACGACCACGCCTATAACAAGGTCGGCAGTGCTAATCCGGCCACCAACCAGCTCAACAATGGTGAGGCTGACTCCCGCCACTTGAGTGGTTATGCCGAACGTTATTACAACGGCCTGTCTTCTGAAATTCTCGATGCCTTTGTATTTGGCAGTATGGAAGTTGGCGATGAAGCGCTGCTCAGCGCCAAGCTGGGTAAACATACCCAGTACTGGGGCGAAAGCCTGCTGGCCTTTGCCCACGGCAACAGCTATGGCCAATCCGGCCTGGATCTGTCCAAGGCACTGGCAGTACCGGGTACTGAAGCCAAAGAGCTGTTTATCCCCCGCAACCAGTTGTCTGCCAGCCTGACCCTGAACCCAGAGTTGACGCTGGCCGCCCAGTACTTCCTAGGCTGGGACCCTGCACGCCTGCCTGAAGCGGGCACTTATTTAGGTTTTAACGATGGCATCCAGCATGGCGGACATAACCTGTCTTTGATCGGTGGCCTGAACCCATATTTTGGTGCTCCTGGTCCTATGGGCGTGCATCAGCATCTGCGCCTCGTCAATGGCCGTACCCACACACCGAGCAACAGCGGCGACTTCGGCCTGATGGCTAAGTGGAGCCCTGACTGGCTGAGCGGTACTTTAGGTGTTTATTACCGTAAGACCTCCGACATGCTACCTAACCTGGCCCTGTCGCCAGCGGCTGTTGGTGTTCCCGAATTGATATCCGGCAAGATTGGCCACTACAACCAGTTCTACGTTGATGATATTGATATCTACGGCCTCAGTCTGTCCAAAAGTGTTGCCGGAGTCAGTGTTGGTGTTGATCTGAACTACCGTAAAAACATGCCGCTGGTCAGCGTGCCGGCCACCGTTAATGCTGCTGGCGCAGCTGCCGGAATGCCGGGCTTTATTGCCAGTTTTGATGGTGATAACGGCGTGGCACGCGGTGACACAGTACATGCGGTGCTCAACGGTTTGACTTCATTTGGTGCAACCCCGGTGTGGGACAGTGCTTCACTGCTGATGGAACTTGCTTACAGCCGCTGGACCGATGTGACCGAGAACAAGCAATTGTTCAAAGGTCAGGGCTGGTATCGCGGCGTTGATAAGGTCAGTAAGGACAACTATGTACTGGGTGTGAACTTTAGCCCGACCTGGTTCCAGGTGTTCCCCGGCGTTGATATGTACCTGCCGGTTACCTACAACATCGGATTGAAAGGCCAGTCAGCCATCCAGATGGGTGGTAACAAAGATTCAGGCAGCTACTCCGTGGGTGTCGGTATGGATGTGCGTAGTCAATACCGCTTTGATTTGAAATACGTGGATAACTTCGGCCCGTTCGATACCTGCCACAAGGCAGGAGATAACTCGGCACCGGGCGCGGATGGATTATACGGTTGTGCACCTGGTCAAACCACGGCTTTTGCGGGTACTCCAGCCCAGCTTAAGGACCGCGGCATGGTCACTTTCACCTTCAAAACCTCATTATGATCATCGCATTGCCTGAGAGCAGGAGATAACAGATGAAACTTATCAATTCCTTTTTGATTACCACCCTAGCGTTGGCCGTATCCGGTGCTGCAATGGCAGCGGTGACTCCGGAACAAGCCGCCCAGTTGGGCACAACTCTGACCGGCATTGGTGCTGAAAAAGCCGGTAGCGCCGATGGTACTATTCCTTCTTACGATGGCGGACTGACCACTATTCCGGCAGGTTTCAAAGCGGGTGATTCGTTTAGGCCAGACCCCTTTGCTGGTGAAAAGCCGCGTCTGGTTATCAACGGTCAAAACGTCGCTGACTATGCGGATAAGTTAAGCGCTTCCACGGTGGAGTTACTGAAGCGTTATCCGAGTTTCCGCTTGGATGTTTATCCAACCCATCGCAGCATGGCATTACCTCAGCAGGTATTGGATAACACCGCGGCCAACGCGCTGGCAGCAACCACCAGTGAGGGCGGTCTGGCACTGGAGAATGCTCTGCCAGGGATACCTTTCCCCATCCCTAATGATGGCAATGAGGCAATGTGGAATCATTTGATGCGCTACCAAGGGGTGGCAATGAGCATCAAGTATGATGGCTGGATCGTTGACTCCTCTGGCAAAGCGACACTGAGTTCTGCAGCAATCGCCTCTATCGAGCACTCGTTGTACGACGAAAAGCGTCCCGTTGGCCCAGCTGGTGCTGATGAACTGTTCTACAAAATCAAGCTGGAGTATGACGCCCCTGCTCGCCGCGCCGGCGAAGCAGTGATAGCCATCGACTCGGTGAACTCAATGAAGCACCCACGCCGCGCTTGGCAATATTTGCCAGGGCAGCGCCGGGTCAAACTGGCACCGGAGCTTGCTTACGACACACCTAACCCCGGCTTGTCCGGTACCGCTACCTGGGATGATGGCTTCCTATTTAATGGTGCAATGGACAGGTATGACTTCAAGCTGGTTGGCAAGCAAGAAATGTACATTCCGTACAACAGCTATCGGATGAACTACCACAAGAATCCAGCCGAGCTGGTAACCGCTAAGCACTTGAACCCCGATTTGCAGCGTTGGGAGCTGCACCGGGTGTGGGTCGTTGAAGCAACGCTAAAACCAGGCAAGCGTCACATCTACTCCAAGCGTACCTTCTATCTTGACGAGGACAGCTGGACGGCAGTGGCTTCTGATGAATACGATGGCCGTGGTCAGCTCTATCGCGGCGGTTTTACTCACCTTGCTTACAGCTATGATGTACAGGCAGCGGATGGTATTAACCATATGTTGTATGACTTCACCTCTGGAGCCTACAACCTGACCGGGTATTACGGTCCTTACGGTGGCTTTAAGTACATAGAGCCGCTCTCTAGAACCCAATGGTCCCCCGAGTCACTCGCCGGTACCGGTATCCGTTAACCCAACGCCCTTCTGGTCGTTAGCCATCGGGGGCATGTGCCCCTGATGGCTTGTCCGAGACACTATCATGATGATCTATAAATGGATGCAGCTCACTGCGCTGACGGCAGCCCTGGCTTTGCCGCTTGGCGCAGTGGCAACTGAGTTTGCTGACGTGCTGGATACCCCAGCGGTAGCCAGTGAGCTGGCCGCACATAGCATGCTCACCGGGCTGGCACTGGCTGGTGAACGCACGGTGGCGGTGGGGCAGCGTGGGCATATTCTCTATTCTGACGACGCTGGTGAGCACTGGCAGCAAGCCACAGTGCCGGTCAGCGCCGATCTGGTCGCCGTGCACTTTCCAACCTCGCAGCAGGGCTGGGCAGTGGGCCACGGTGGGGTGGTGCTGCATAGCAGCGATGCCGGTCAGACCTGGAGTCGTCAGCTGGATGGTCGGCAGGTCGGCCCGCTGATGCTGGCGTACTATCAGCAACAGGCTGCCGCCCAGCCCGATGATCCGGCACTGGCTGCTCTGGTCAACGAAGCACAACGTATGACCGACGAAGGTGCGGATAAACCCTTTTTGGATGTCTGGTTCGAAAATGATCAGGTCGGCTATATCGTCGGCGCGTTCAACTTGATTTTCCGTACCGCCGATGGCGGCCAGAACTGGACACCCTGGCTGGAACGTACCGATAACCCCAGCGCGCTGAACCTGTATGCGATCAATGTGGTGGGCAATGACCTGTTTATCGTCGGCGAGCAAGGGCTGATCCTCAAGCTGGACCCGCTGACCGAGCGTTTTGAAGCCACCTCCACACCCTACCGCGGCACCTTCTTTGGGATCACCGGCAAACCAGGTGTGGCCCTGGCTTTTGGTCTGCGCGGCAACGCTTATCGCAGCGTAGATGCTGGCGTGAGCTGGCAACCGGTTGAGCTGGGCCTGACCCTGAGTATTACCACCGGCACAGTGGCCGCCGATGGCCGGATTATTCTGGTCAGTCAGGCCGGTCATGTGCTGATTAGTCACGATGATGCACTCAGCTTTCAGCCCTTAGCCAAAAACCACCTGACCCCCGTGGCCGCAGCGCGCACCAATGGGCCGGATGCCTTGACCTTGGTGGGCATGCGCGGTGTACGTGTGCTGCCTATTAAATAAGCCTAATCCCCGTACTACAAAGAGACTAAAAAAGTTATGGGCAATAATAAGAAACCAGGCCAGATGCCGGTGATCGCTGAGCTGAAGGATTTTGATGCTCGCTCGGGCAACTGGTTGGAACGCTTGGTGTTCAACCACCGGCTGCTGACCATAGTGCTGTGTCTGCTGGTCACTCTGGGACTGGGTTATGTCGCCGTCAACAAGCTGACGCTCAATGCCAGCTTCGAGAAGATGATCCCGCATAACCAGCCCTTTATCAAAAACTACCTGGAGAACCGCAAAGAGCTGCGTGGGCTGGGTAATGCGGTGCGAGTGGTAGTGGAAAGCACCGAAGGCGATATCTTTGATCAGCACTATTTAGAGGTGCTCAAGGAGATCAGCGACGAACTGTTTCTGACCCCAGGGGTTGATCGGGCCTGGATGAAGTCACTGTGGACTCCGGCGGTACGCTGGACTGAGGTCACCGAGGAGGGGTTTGAGGGCGGCCCGGTGATGCCCGACGATTACGATGGGTCAGCGCACAGCGTTGAGCAATTACACCTGAATATCGCCCGCGCCGGGATTATCGGTAGCCTGGTGGGTAATGACTTCAAATCGAGCATGATTTTTGTACCGCTGCTGGAGCAAGACCCCATCACCGGTGCCACTATTGATTATCACGCGTTCTCGCAAACCCTCGAAGACAAACTACGTACCCGCTTTGAATACGATGGCAATGCGGCCGCACGCAGCGACGGCGAAGGCTCCGGGCTGATTAAGGTCCGGGTGATTGGTTTTGCCAAGCTGGTGGGTGATCTGATTGAAGGCCTGATGCTGGTGATGCTGTTTTTTGTTGTCGCTGCGCTGATTGCCATCGCAATTATCTATTCCTTTACCCGCTGTATGCGCAGTACCACGCTGGTCGTGCTCTGCTCACTGATTGCGGTGGTCTGGCAACTGGGGCTGGTGACGCTGTTTGGCTATGCGCTGGACCCGTTCTCGATTCTGGTGCCGTTTCTGGTATTTGCCATCGGCGTGTCCCATGGCGCGCAGAAAATGAATGGCATCATGCAGGACGTGGGACGTGGCACCCACAAGCAGGTCGCCGCACGCTATACCTTCCGCCGCTTGTTCCTGGCTGGCCTGACCGCGCTGCTCGCCGATGCGGTGGGCTTTGCGGTGTTGATGCTGATTGATATCCCGGTGATTCAGGATCTGGCCATTACCGCCAGTGTCGGGGTGGCAGTACTGATTATTACCAACCTGTTGTTGTTGCCGGTGCTGCTGTCCTATACCGGCGTCAGCCCCAAGGCCGCAGCCCGCAGCCTGCGTGAAGAACAAAAAGGGGCTGGCGCGCTGTGGCGCTTTCTTGCCCTCTTTACCGAGCGCAACTGGGCTATTGGGGCCATTGTTATCGCCGTTCTGTTAGCCGCTGGCGGTCTGATGGTCAGCTCGCAACTGCAAATCGGTGACCTTGACCCCGGTGCCCCCGAGCTGCGCGCTGATTCACGCTATAACCGCGACAACGCCTACATCACTGCCAACTACTCGCTGTCCAGCGATCAGTTTGCGGTGATGCTCAAGACGCCGGTTGAAGGCTGCCTGAAGTACGAAACCTTGGTTGAGGCGGATCGCCTTGCCTGGTTATTGCAGCAGCAGACCGGGGTGCAGACCACTATTTCATTGGTCAACGCGGTACGGCAGATTACGGCGGGCTCCTACGAGGGCAACCCTAAGTGGCTAACTATTGCCCGCAACCAGGACGTACTCAACTACGCCGCCCAGCAGGCCTCGGTCAACAACCCGGACCTGTTTAACAACGAATGCTCGATGATGCCGGTGGTGGCCTATCTGGCTGACCATAAGGCCGCCACGCTGGATCAGGTGGTCGAGGTGGCGGAAGCCTTTGCCAACGAACACAGTACGGATAACCGCCAGTTCCTGCTGGCCGCCGGTAGTGCCGGGATTGAAGCGGCGACTAACATCGTCGTCCGCGATGCCAACCGCACCATGCTGATGTATGTTTATGCGGCGGTGATCCTGCTGTGCTTTATCACCTTCCGCAGCTGGCGCGCGGTGGTGGTCGCGGTGGTCCCGTTGATGCTCACCTCAATTCTTTGTGAAGCGCTGATGGTCTGGCTGGGTATGGGGGTCAAGGTAGCGACCCTGCCCGTCATCGCCCTGGGGGTGGGCATTGGTGTGGACTACGCCTTGTACCTGTTGAGTATCCAGCTGGATAACCAGCGTGCCGGCATGTCCCTGGCCAATGCTTACAAAAGCGCCCTGGCATTTACTGGCAAGGTAGTCGCCCTGGTTGGGGTAACCCTCGCTGCAGGGGTAATCACCTGGGCCTGGTCACCGATCAAGTTTCAGGCCGACATGGGCATCCTGCTGACCTTTATGTTTGTCTGGAACATGATCGGTGCGCTGATTCTGATTCCTGCGCTGTCACACTTCCTGCTCCGCAAGGTCGATTAACCCGACGCTCAACCACCCCGATGCAATGGTATCGGGGTGGTTGAGTGGGGTTGTGCATCACCTGTTAGCAATATCCTTTGAACAATAACTTTGCAGTTAAGGAGCCTTATGAGCAGCAGTCAACAGCTTGATGCCGAGTCAGCTATTGTGCAGATGCGTGATGTCCTCAAACGTCAACAAACAGCGTTTATCGCTGAAGGCCCACCGCCGATGGAAGTGCGCATTGCGCGCATCGACAAGGTGATTGCCCTACTGCAGGACAATCAGCAGCGCCTGTGTGAAGCACTGGCCAGTGACTTTTCCTGGCGCTCCCATGACCAGTCGCTGATGACTGATGTACTGCTGCCGATTGCCGGCCTCAAATACGCACGCAAGCATCTGCGCCAGTGGATGAAGCCCGAGCGCCGGCGGGCTGAGTTGGGTGCCGGGTGGCTGGGCGCCAAGGCTGAAATTCATTACCAGCCGCTGGGCAGCATCGGCATTATGGCGCCGTGGAATTTCCCGGTGGCGATTGCCCTTGGGCCGCTGGCCGAAGCCTTTGCTGCCGGTAACCGGGCGATGATTGTGCTGTCCGAGTTCAACCCGGCAACGGCGGCGTTGCTGATCGAGTTGCTGGCGGAAAAATTTGCCGATACTGAAGTTGCGGCCTTTATCGGTGGCGCCGAAGTGGGCGCGGCCTTTTCCAGCCTGCCGCTGGATCACATCGTCTTCACTGGCAGCCCGCGCGTCGGTCGGCTGGTGATGCGCGCGGCGGCGGAAAACTTGACCCCGCTGACCCTGGAGTTGGGCGGCAAGTCGCCGACCATCATCGGCCGTGGTGCCGACCTGGATAACGCCGCACGGCGCATCTGGGGTGGCAAGGGCATCAGCAGCGGCCAGGCCTGCATCGCGCCGGATTATGTGCTGGTGCATGAAGATGATCGCGAACGCTTGCTGGCCAGCATGCAGGCTGAGTTGCCGCGCATGTTTCCGACTATTCGCAACAACCCGGACTACACCGCGATGGCTACGCCCGGCCAGTACCAGCGTTTGCAGAGTTACCTGCGTGATGCTGAGGCACTCGGGGTACGCTGCATCGAGATCAATCCTGCGCAAGAAGACCTCACTAGTGTGCGCAAGATTGCCCCGACTCTGCTGGTCGATCCGCCACAAGAAGCGCTGGTGCTGCAGGAGGAAATCTTCGGCCCGCTGCTGCCAATTTGCAGCTACCGTAGCATCGACGAGGCCATCGCTTATATCAACGCGCGACCCCGGCCGCTGGCTTTGTATTACTTCGGCGACGACCAGGCCGAGGCCCGTCATGTACTGGCGCATACCTACTCAGGCGGCGCCTGTATCAATGAAGTGATGCAGCACATCTTCCAGAACAGCCTGCCGTTCGGTGGCTGTGGCAACTCTGGTTTCGGTCGTTATCGCGGTGGCGACGGCTTCAAGGCCTTCAGTCTGCAACGCTCGGTATTCAGTCCGGCGCGTTTCGATGTCATGGCCATGTTGCGTCCGCCCTACGGCAAGCTGTTTCGCCGGGTGATGGGGTTATTGTTGCGTACTTAAGTGATGGGGCATGGTGCTGCCAGGCCATGCTCTGTATGCGCCTGAGTGAGTGAGTGTTGCTGCTGCCGTAGGCCAACAACATGCCGCAAAAAGCCCCGGGGCCGATGTTGACGATCTGAACGCCATCACGTACTTCCAGGCTGTTACTCCTGACTGAAAATAAATGATCTGCCGGCAGCGGCGGATTGCGCTGCCATGCACTATACGGCTGGCGTGGTTTAAGCGGCGCTGGCCGCATTATCCTCGCGGATAAAGTCAGCGGCTTTCTCACCGATCATCACGGTCGCTGCCGTGGTGCTGCAGCCGACGATGGTCGGCATGATCGAGGCATCGGCCACGCGCAAACCGTCGAGGCCATGCACGCGCAAACGTGCGTCAACCACGGCGAGGGGGTCGTTACCCATCTTGCAGGTGCCAACCGGGTGATACAGGGTGTCGGCGCGGTTGCGGATCATCTGCTCGATTTCGGCATCGGTGTGCATCGGTACCTTCAACACTTCGCGCGGCTTGAGCGCCTGGAACACCGGCGCCTCGATCACCTGGCGGATGATTTTGTAGCCCTTGATCAGGGTCGCGATGTCGTCCGGGTGGGTCAGGAAGGCCGGGTCGATCAGCGGCGGCGTCAGCGGGTCAGTGCTGGCCAGCGTCACTTGGCCGACGCTCTTGGGGTACAGCAGGCAAGCGTGAATGCTCATGCCGTGGCCGCGATATAGCGTGCGGCCGTGGTCGGCGAACATGGCAACGATGTGCGCCAGCTCGATGTCGGCTTCGGGCAGTTCCGGTGAGGTTTTGACGAAGGCACAACCCTCGGCGAAGTTGCTGGTGAGCATGCCTTTGCGCTGGCGGAAATACTGCCAGGTGGCTTTCAGCACATCCCAGGCACCGCTCAGCGAGAGGCCAAACAGGGCGCGGGAGTCGACCCGGAACGGATGTACGTAATCGATGTGATCGACCAGATTCTTGCCGACGCCGGGCAGGTCGTGGACAACCTCGATGCCGAGCTTTTGCAGCTCATCCTTGGGCCCGACCCCTGACAGCAACAGAAGTTGTGGCGAATTGAACGCGCCGGAGCTGAGGATCACCTCATGACTGGCGCGTAACTGGCGTTTTGCCCCGTGCTGGATGAGCTCGACGCCGACCGCGCGGGTGCCTTCAAACAGGATACGGCTGGCGTGGGCATGGGTTTCGATGTGCAGGTTGGGTCGCGCCAGATTGGGTGTCAGGTAGGCGCGGGCGGCGCTGCAGCGCTGGCCGTCTTTCTGCATTACCTGCACGCGGCTGAAGCCTTCCATGGTCGCGCCATTGGGGTCGACGCAATGCGGGTAGCCGGCATGCGCACCGGCCTCGATGAACTTTTCGATAAAGGGGTTCGGCGAAGACTGGAAGCGTACGTTGAGCGGGCCATTCTGGCCGTGGAACTCGTTGCGAAAGTCCTCGTTGTGCTCAGCGCGCTTGAAGTAGGGCAGCACCTCCTGATAGCTCCAGCCCGGATTACCCAGCGCCGCCCAGTCGTCGAAATTGTTGGGGTGACCACGGTGATAGGCCATGGCATTGATCGAGGAACTGCCGCCCAGGGTCTTGCCGCGAGGCTGATAACCGATGCGCCCGTTCAGGCCTTTTTGCGCCACGGTCTGGTACTGCCAGTTATTGATCGCAGTAGGCACCATCACGGCGACCCCGGCCGGCATATGCACCAGCGGGTTGCTGTCGCGCCCGCCGGCTTCGAGCAGGCACACGGAAACCGTCGGGTCTTCCGACAACCGACTGGCGACCACACAACCGGCGGCGCCACCACCCACCACGATGTAATCGAACACGGCGTTCTCCTTCATGTTTTTTCTCTTGTTTGGACGAAGTCGAAAATCGGTGCAGAGCGTAATGCGCTGCGGCTTCGAGCGTGAAGCGGATGAAGCGTTTGCCGGGGATTGTTACCCAGGCGAACAGCCTAATAGGAGATAAATTTCGCATGCGTGCACTGGGCTGACAGGTCATTGCAGACAAATCGTCGATCTGTAGGAAAAACTGGGGCGGGCTTGCATCACTAACCCGCCTTTGTGCATGAAAGGCCTGCCGGAGGCTTTTGCGTTTTAGGTAGGGGTTATCTGTGGCCGATGGGTGAGTGTATTTGTACTAGATGCATAAATATTGCTTTCAGTAAAACTTAGAAAAGTCAGGATGGCGTTTATCTAGAAAGGCGCTGATTGCTTCCTGTACTTCGCCACTGCTGAATGAGGCTACAAGGGCTGCGCCTTCACTGGCAATGGTTTCACTCAGGCTCTGATGCTGGGCTTCATGCAACAGGCGCTTGCTGGTTTGTACCGAAGCTGGGGCTAGCGCTGCTAATTGTGTGGCCCACTGCTGCGCCAATACCAACTGCTCGCCAGCCGGTACTATTTCATTCACTAAACCGGCGCGTTGTGCTTTTTGTGCGTCGAAAAGATTGCCAAGCAGCAACAGCTCATTTGCCAGTTTTGTGCCTGCAGCGCGTGGTAACAGATGGCTTGAAGCAAACTCGGGTACGGTGCCGAGGCTGGTGAATGGCAAGCGAAACTGCGTGTCGGCAGCCGCTACCACTAAGTCGCAATGAAGCAACAGAGTAGCTCCGCCACCTATGGCTTTGCCGTGCACTGCGGCGATTAATGGTTTAGGGAAACTGACTAGGCGCTTGATCAGATCTGCCAGTGGCGAATCCGTAAAGTACTGGTGCAGAACGCTGCTACGCATGCCGAGAAAGTTGGCTCCGGCACAAAATGCTGAGCCCTGTGCAGAGAGCAGCACAACACGTACGGCACGGTTGTCCGCAGCTTGCTGCAGCAAGCTTTCAAAGGTCTGAAACCAGGTGTCATCCATAGTGTTGAGGCCATCTGCAGAATTGAAGAGCAGATGCAGTACACCACCAGCCAGGTTTGAATCAATATTTTCTCTCATGATCACTCCATGCTTTTCTATCGCCCAGTAATTGCTTAATCAGCAAGGCTCGGCAGTTAGGTTCAGAGACTAAGGGATAGCCACCGTAATGGCTGGGGACAGGCTGCAGCTGCGAATACGATCATCAGTGCAGCCGTAAGTCGTCATCCGGCAGTGCGGTATATCCCGTTAATAATTACGGTGTTTTCAGGTGAGTAGTGCTTGCTGGTACTCAGCTTTCAAGCGCTGTGCCAGTTCGGCAACGGTGGGTAGGTCTTTGATCAGGCCGACACCATGGCCCGCAGACCAGATATCGCGCCAGGCGGTCATCATCTCTTCTTCGCGCTCAAGACTTACCGTTGGTGTGGGCACCGAGTCATCCCAGGCAATACCGGCCGCTTCCAGGCTGTTACGCAGAAAACTGGCCCCCATCCCGGTTACTTTGTTGGTGTAAATGATATCGCTGGATTCAGCGGCGAGAATCATCTGCTTGTAGCTCGGCTTGGCGTTGGCTTCCGCGGTAGCAATAAAGCGCGTGCCCATGTAGGCCATATCGGCGCCCAGCACCTGGGCTGCACGGATATGTTGTCCGTTGCCCAAGGCTCCAGCCAGCACAATGGTGCCGTCGAACTGAGCTCGCAACTGGCTGACAAAAGTAAAAGGATTACAGGTGCCGGCATGACCGCCACCCCCGCCACCGATGGCAATGATGCCATCCACCCCAGCTTCTGCGGCCTTCAAGGCATGTTTCATATTGATTGCGTCATGCAGCACTACTCCGCCATAAGCCTGAATGGCTTTGATCACGTCTGGGCGATAGCCTACTGCAGTGATTACCAGCGGCACCTTGTGACGAATAATGATCTCAAGATCGTCCTCCAGGCGTTTGTTGGAGTGATGCAAGGGAATCATGACGCCGTATTTGGCCGCAGCGTGTCCGGCCAGAGCAGCGTCTATTGCATCCAGCCAGTCTTCAAACTGGCTGGATGGACGGGCATTAAGTGTTGGAAAGGTACCGATAATTCCCTGTTTACAGGTTTCGATCAGTAACTGAGTTCCTGATACCAGCAACATAGGGGCGGCGATCAGTGGCAATTGCAGACCGGGTAGGAGACTAGCAGGTATAGGCATGGCATTCCCGTTGTGCAGATTTTGCTCAAATAGGGACGAACCGGATTGCCTGGGCTGCGTTACTGGCCAGCGCGGCAATCCGAATAGTGTGGTATCAGCTGATTTTGCGTGAGTTGTCCTGCCAGTATTTTTCCTTCACTTGGCGGCGCAGCACCTTGCCGACAACCGAGGTGGGCAGTTCATTAACAAATACCAGTGATTTTGGCGCTTTATAAGCACCGATTTTGGTTTTTGCCTGGGCGATCAGTTCGGCTTCGGTAACCTTGGCGCCGCTGCGCAGTATCACTTCGGCGTGCACGGCTTCACCCCATTCGGCGTGGGGGATGCCGACGACGGCGGCCATCAGCACTTCCGGGTGCGCAGCTAGCGCGGCCTCAACCTCGACGGCATAGACGTTGAAACCGCCGCTGATGATCATGTCTTTGAGGCGGTCAACGATATACAGATAACCATCGGCGTCGATGTAACCCAGATCACCGGATTTCCAGGCACCGTCGTCAAACTCGGCTGCGGTGGCCTCCGGGTTGTTGTAATAGCCCTTGATGACGGCTTTACAGCGAATGCGGATTTCGCCGGTTTCACCAAACGGCAGTGGGTTGCCGTCCGGGTCGGCAATAAATAACTCCACACCGGGTGTTGTCTGGCCGGCCGATGACAGTCGTTTCAGGTCATCGGCATTTTCAAGCCGGTGGGCTGCTTTGCTGAGCAAGGCAACGGTCATGGGTGATTCAGTGGCGGCATAGCCTTGAACAAAAATCTTCCCGAAACACTCAACCAGTTCGCCGAGTTTGTCTGGGCTCATGGGGGCTGCGCCATAAATCAGCGTAGTCAGAGAAGAAAAATCCCTGGGGTTGGCGCGTTGCAGCTCCAGCAAGCGATAAAGCACTGTCGGTACTAAGAAGGAGTGGGTAACTCGCTCGATTTCTACCTGTTCACGCCAGCTCTCCATGTCCAGCTGATTCATGGTGAGGTTGGTGCCACCGGCATAAAAAGTCGGGAAGAACAGCATCAGCGAACCGTGGGTCAGTGGCGAGACATGCAGCAGGCGCATACCATTGTTAATCGCCATATCGGTATTGATAAAACCGGCGTCGCGGCAGGCCATCCAGTTGTCGATTGAGTACATCGCGCACTTGCCCTTGCCGGTGGTGCCGCCAGTGAAGCGCAACATGCAAATATGCTCATCACTATCCAGCTCAAGGTCATGGTCCTGCTCAGAAGCCGCTTCCACCAGCGCCCAGAAGCTGTACACACCAGGTCGTGCAGCCTGCTCGGCAGAAAGTGGGTCCATCAGCACTATGCTGCAGCCGTGGCTACGCAAGGTGTCGTAGTAGCTATCCAGTAGAATGGTTTCGAGAAATACCACCTTGGGTTTGACCAGTTCAAGCTGCCGGGCGTGTTCTTCCAGCGGATCACGCCGGTTGGTCATCACCACCGTACCTTCCTGTTTGAAGGTAGTGGGAAACATCATCAGGCTGAGGTTGTCATTGTCCAGAATCAACATGAATCTGTCGCCCTTGCCGACCTGTAAAGTGGTGCGTAAGGCATCGGCGATACGGTTGGTCAATAGGTGGTATTGCGCGTAGGTGAATCGTCGGTTGCGTTCGATATTGACGATGGCCTCCTGATCGCGATGGCGCAGCGCCAACAGGCGCATGATCCGGGAGAAATTCATTTTCATGGTATATCTGCTCTTATTGTTGTTAAGGAGGCCCGTCGGCACTGTTTTACTTGGCGCTCATACGTGAAGCAGCATCCAGCCGGATGGTCTCGGCGTTGATATAAGCGTTTTCGATGATGAAGGCGCAGCAGTGGGCAAATTCACGGGTATCGCCAAGACGCTTGGGCGATTCCATCTGTGCTTTCAAGGAGCTCAATACTTTGTCATCCAGCGCCGCCACCATAGTGGTCATAAACAAACCAGGTGCTATCGCGTTAACCCGTACGCCGATAGCACCGAGCTCGCGTGCGGCGGGCATATTCAAGCCGATAACACCGGCCTTGGTCGCTGAATAGGCGCACTGACCCAGTTGGCCCTCATAGGCTGCGCCGGATGAAACGTTGATCACCACGCCGCGCTCTTCACCGGCTTCAGGTTCGTTTTTGGCCATTTGCTCAGCGCACTTGGACATGACGTTGAATACGCCGGTCAGGTTGATCGCAGTGGCCTGGGCAAAACGGGCTAGCGGTGCGGCTTTGCCTTCTTTATCGAGAATCTTGAAGCCGTTTGGAATGGCCGCGCCATTGATGCAGACATGGATCGCGCTGAATCTGTCCATCACCGCGTTAACCGCTTGCTGTACGGACTCTTCACTACTGACATCGGTCTGAACAAACATGGCCCGCTCAGCACCCAGCGCCGCCACGGCTTTCTCACCGGCCTCGGCGTTGAGGTCGAAAATAGCCACCCGGGCGCCTTTTTCTTCGAGTAGATAATGTGCAGTAGCCAGGCCCAGGCCAGAAGCGCCACCAGTGATAACAACAACTTTATCTTGAATATGCATAGTTAAATCCTTGGGCATTGCCCGGCTCAGCGAGCCGGGTTGCAGGTAATGAGAATGGTTTGGTGATTACTTAGAACGCATTAACGCCGGTCAGAGCGCGACCGATAATGAGTTGCTGGATCTGTGAAGTGCCTTCTGGAATAGGCACAACGATGGCTTCGCGGGCCAGTTTTTCAACCAGGAATTCCTTGGTTACGCCATTGCCACCGTGAATTTGTACGGCTTGACGGGCGATGGTGACGGCGGCTTCGCAGGCAAAATATTTAGCCATGGCGGCTTCCATTTCGGCGGGCACACCGGCGTTGATCATTTCGGCCACGCGGTAGACCAGCAGGCGTGAAGCATCGACGTTGGTGGCCATGTCTGCGAGCATCGCGCTGATCAACTGGTGACCAGCAATCACTTTGCCGTGCTGTTTGCGTTCCTTGGCATACTTGATCGCTTCTTCCAGTGCGCGACGGGCAATCCCCAGACCCTGAGCCGCTACAAACACACGTGAGCGCTCGAAGAACGACAGGGTGTTTTTCAGAGCTTCGCCTTCATTGCCAAGCATGTTGCTGGCTGGTACGCGTACCTCATCAAGGAAAATCTGCGTGGTTGACTGGCTGTTCCAGGCGATTTTTGGGATGTTGCGCACTTCATAGGGGTGTTCTTTGCGATCCAGCAGGAAATGCGTCAGGCCCCTACGTGGATCATCCCCGGTGCGGCAGGTGCAGATCAGGATGTCAGAGTACTCACCGTTACTGATCCAGGTTTTTTCGCCGGTAATGATGTAGTCATCACCATCGCGACGGGCGCGGGTTTTGATTTCCAGCACGTTGGAGCCAACATCCGGCTCGGAGATACCGCAACTAACAAACAAGTCGCCGCTGATAAGACCTGGCAAGTAACGCTCACGCAGGTGTGCCGGGGCCAGCAGCTCAATCATTTGCGCGCCGAAGGAGTTGATCACCACCGGGGTGGACAGGTCGACCGAGCAAGCGGCTACCTCTTCAAACAGCATGGTCATGGTTGGCCAGTCGAGGCCCAGACCGCCGTTGGCTTCGCTGATAGCACCGGATACCATGCCGAAGTCGCTGAGCTGACGCATGATCTCTGCCATCTTTTCGCGGGGAATAAACTTGTCGCGGTATTCCTTGTTGAAGATAGGGTCGATCTTGTCGGCCAGAAAGCGGCGGAAGCTTTCTACGGCTTCCAGTTGCTCGGCAGTTCTCATTACATGTCCCATATCGTTCTCCTCAGGTTAATTATTGTTTTGCCAGAATATTGATAGCGACCACGGCTTCTTCGATGCCAATCAAACCGCCGCCATTTTCTTGAATAGCGATGCGAGCATTGGCGACCTGACGTTTGCCGGCCTCACCGCGTAGCTGGGTAACCAGCTCATGAATTTGCCCAAGGCCCGTTGCGCCAATTGGATGGCCTTTGGATTCCAGACCGCCGGATGGGTTGATCGGTATCTTGCCGCCAACTGTAAAGTCGCCGCGCTCGGCCGCCGGACCGCCTTCACCGAAGGGCACCAGCATCAAAGATTCAGCGTTGAGAATTTCGCCAATCGCCGAGGCGTCATGGACTTCCGCCACATCCACATCACTTGGCGCAACGCCTGCTTGTTCATAGGCTTTCTTGGCGGCGAGGCAGGCAATGATTTTTTCAGGCTCATCCAGAGTGCGTGAAGTACCGGTTTGCACCACGCTGGCGAGTACGCGAATGGCGCGTTTATCCGCACCCTGTAAACGCTTCAGACCGTCGGCGTTGCACAGCAGAACTGCCGCTGCGCCGTCGCTGATCGGTGAGCACATCAAGGTGGTTAGCGGGTAGGCAATCGGTGGAGAGGCGAGTACTTCCTCGATACTGAAAGCTTGCTGGAACTGCGCCAGCGGGTTGTGTACCGAGTGTTGGTGATTCTTGGCAGCAACCGCTGCAATCTGTTTCTGGGTGGTGCCATAACGCTCCATATGGTTACGGCAGATGGCTGCATACACATCCATAAACACGCTATAGGGGCGCTCGGACATGCTGCCTGGTGGCGGCACAATACCTTTGCCCATGGACAGCAGCGTTTCGGTATTCTGCTCAACGGTGGACACATCCCAACCGCCATCGAACACGGCAAACATCTTGGCTTTGTCAGCGATGTTCATTTTCTCGGCGCCGACTGCCAGGGCGATATCACATTGACCCGCACGCAGAGCGATAGTCGCCAGATTGAACGCTGAAGAACCGGTGGCGCAGGCGTTTTCAACGGTGAACACCGGCACGCCTTCAAGGCCTAGGCGACGCATGGCAATCGGGCCTGGAATCGCTGTTTGACCCTGTAACATGCCATTGGTCAGAGTGCCGTAATAGGCAGCGCCAATATCACTGATGCTGGCTCCAGCGTCCTGTAACGCCAGGCCAACGGCTTCTTCAACCAAGTCATAAAGTGAGCGGTCAAGCAGACGACCAAAGTGGGTCATGCCAACGCCAACTACATAAATATCGTTCATTGTCTTTATCTCTTCCTACTGCCGATGAAGTTGCTCAATGCATGGGGCACGGAGCTCAATAGCCCTTGAACTGGGGTGCGCGTTTCTCGTTAAAAGCTTGCAAGCCTTCCTGGAGATCAAAGCTGCGCATGTGCTGGCGTGACATGACTTGCTCATGCAGCAAGGCATCCTCGCGGGTTTTGTCCGCGGAGCTGCGCGCTACTTCTTTCATCCGGCGCAGGGCAATCGGGCTCTTTTTGGCAATCTGTTTGGCCAGTGCCAGAGCGGCATCTGCCAACTCGGCGGCGCTATGTATTTCGCAAACCAGACCACAGATTTTCATCTCACTGGCCGACAGGGACTTGCCGGTCAGCAACAAATACATGGCCATGTTCAGGGGGATCAGGCGGGGCAGCACTGCTGCGCCGCCAGCACCCGGATAAACGCCGTAGTTGGCGTGGGCGTCGGCAATGGTGGCGCTGTCAGCGGCGACAATAATGTCGGCGCACATAGCCAATTCAAGGCCGCCGGCCATGGTGATGCCGTTAAGCGCGGCAATGACTGGCTTGGGGAAATTGCGTAGTTGGGTGAAAACGCCATGGCAGCGATCAAGGAAATCCGCTTCGCCGGCGGGCAGAGTGGCGCCGGCGAGTACTTCTTTAAGGTCTGCGCCGGCACAGAAGGCCGCGCCAATGCCGGTCAGGATCAGCACCCGCAACTCGTCATCGGCAGCGATCTCGCGTAGCCGTAGATCAAACTCGGCAAGTATTGCCAGGTTCAATGCATTCATCGCCTTAGGGCGATTGAGGGTCAGGCGTGCAACCGGACCGACTTTTTCAAACAACAGCATCTCTTGACTCATACGACTCTCGCTTGTTTTTAATTGCACAGTCACCTGGAGCAAGGTGCTGCGTTGAGTACAGTTGCTGAGTCGATAGTAGGCAGGGCGCTGGCCTGCTACATGTCATTGCAGTGAAAGCACTGGTCTGGCGAGAGGGTTGTTTCCGGCAGCCTGTCGCTGTCTAACAGCGACAGGCTTAAGTGACTGGTGAATTGGCTGGAATGACTGGCGGTCTGCTAGCTTTGCCTGAATCCTGAGCAGCGGCTCAACACCACAAAACAGGGTGTCCTGGCAGCGTCTGAGGTTTGTCTAAAGGCGTACTGATAGGGATCACGGCGCGGTCAGGGTGTATCGGACTGAAAAGTGGTCGGCCGAGCAATCCCGTCAACCTGAATAACAAAGAGTTGAACAATGGAACAGGAACATACTTATGAGCAGTTGGTGGCCAAAACCCGTGAGGGGATCGTTGGTGCTGACGACGATGAGCAGTGGAAAATCAAGATCAGCAAGCTGCTGCGCTCAGGTTTGAATCACACCGGGTTTCGTGGAGGCCTCAACTCTTGAGAGA
>CEPQ01028485.1_pt1 | contig 26891 bp, 52 predicted proteins | sample 530411 | NCBI WGS metagenome assembly CEPQ01 (sample SAMEA2620039, study PRJEB7988) | marine metagenome | isolation source: saline water (ENVO:00002010), including
TTTACCAAAAGGTGTTGAGTTACATATTGGGGAACTTTTGAATGAAAAGGTTAATTGGAAATACTTATTATATAAGTATATCACTAATGAATTACCAATAGATTATAGTTATTCAAACCCAAGTAAAAGAAGTTTAGCAAGTGGTTTTTATATGCCAAAAATGAGAAGAGAAAACATAGAGATTATGGTAGCAGTAGATACAAGTGGAAGTATAGGACAAAAAGAACTTACTGAATTTATGAGTGAAGTTGTTTATATAGCAAAATCTTTTCAAAATGTTAAAATGAAAGTAATTGTTTGCGATTGCGAAGTTCAAGAAGTTTTAGAAGTTGAAAATGGAAATATCCAAACATTATTGGATATGAAAATTCAAGGTGGGGGTGGTACTTCGCATATTCCTGTTTATAAGAAAATAGAAGAAGAATACCCAACAACAAAATTTGTTATTAATTTTACTGATGGATATACAGAATTTCCAACAGAAGAAACATTAAGAACAATTTGGGTAATACCAAAAGGAAATAACATAGATGTACCTTTTGGGGAAGTAATAAATATTTAAAATGGAAGATGATAAAGTAGATGAATTATTCAGTAAAGTTATAAGAGAACATCTAAACCAAAAAGAGTTTTCAGATTGGGCTATTGGTTGGTTAGATGGAGATGATATTTGCGATAGAGCAGAAGAATGGGATACAGGAATAAAAAGAGAACAATTAAAAAAACTATTTGAAAAGTATCCAAAATTAAAAACAAAATTAGTAGTAGAGGCGTTGTAAAATGGTAGCAGATGTTAAAGTTGTTGGTGATGAAAGAAATAGTTGTTGTAAATGTGAAGTAGTAAGAGAAAGTGAAGATTTTATTTGGATTACAGCAGAAGATTTTACACCATTACCACAAGATAACTTAACACAAAAGAAATTAAACATAATGATAAAAAAGGGTTATGATTGTTTATGTGAAGAATGTTATTTATTTGAAATAAAAACCTTAACTGAACAAGTTATTGAAAAACTATGAAAAGCAAATTTTTAATTGATAATGAGAATATTTGTTGGTGTAATTATTGTATGAAAAAAATACATATAGGGGAAACATATATGTATATTTACAGAACAGCATATAGAGGTAATGTAAGAATTAATATTTGTCCTTTATGTTTGAAAAAAATAAGTAAAGAGATTAATAAAAAATATAATGATTATGATTTAAGGAAAATGAGAAATAAAATGAAAACAGAAGAGGTAATAAAAGCACTATGAAATTCAAAAAAGGAGATATTGTAAGAGAAAAAAGAAGTAGAAAAATTATGATAGTAAAGGAAATCTTTTTTGATTATTTTGTAGATTACTATTGTGTTGGTGATACAATAGAGGGTGAGTTTAAAGAAAAGGATTTAATGAAACCAAGAGAAATAGACAAGATAAGGAATGAATTAATAGTAGAGGTACTATAAAAATGGGATATACTCATTATTGGGAATTGAATAAAAAAACTAAAATAACAAATTTAAAGGGTTGTTTGAAAAACATAAGAATAGTTTTAGAGCAATATAAAGATATTATACAATTTGAAAGTGATGAAGATAAAAAGCCAATAATAACAAACCACTTAATTAAATTTAATGGTATTAACGGAGATGGACACGAAACTTTTTATTTTGAGTTTCCAGCAAAAAGAAAGGAAACAGAATGGAATAAATATAATTCAGAAACTAATAGTTTTGTTTTTTATTTTTGTAAGACAGCAAGAAAACCTTATAATATTGTAGTTTGTAAATGTTTGTTGATATTAAAAGAATATCTCAAAGATGATATGAAATTGAGTAGTGATGGTGAGTTTAATAATGAATGGAAACAAGCAATAGATGAAGTGCAAAATATGGGTATTGATATTTTGCCTTATATAGTAATTGAGGCACTATAAAATGAACAAAGCAATAGAATTAAAGGCAGAACACAAGGGTTGGGATATTACCTATGTAGAAAAATATGATATAGGTAAATTTATAGCAGTAAAAGGTGATGACGAAACAGAAGCAGATAATTTAAAGGAATTAATACAGAAAGTAAGAAGATATGAGAAGAAAAAAATTGACGCAATTTATAATGGGGAAAAAGTGATATGCCATTTTGTAGTGGGGGAAAGGCAATTATGGGTTACAAATAAAAAAAGTAGTAATAGAAGTAGGCAATATGCGAGTAACATATATTTGGATAATGAAGAAAACAAGAAACATTTACAAGAAATGGATAGATTGAATGAAGAAGAAACTAAAATGAGAAAGGAAAAGAATGATTTGGAAGAAAAACACTATGAAGTAATTGGAAAAATAGATGAAAAGATGTATAAAAAGGATTTTTACGAAAAGAAACGAGAATTAGAGAAAAAAATGATTGCAGTTAATTTTGAAGAAAAAGTGATAGATAAACTATGAAAAAAATACACTTAACTCATAGCAAACTACATAGGATAGGTTTTAGCAAAGTAAGAAAATATGCTCAAAAACAAGTATGTAGTTATTGTGGGGGGCAGTATAGGAGAGGGAAAAATGAGTTTAACCATTAATAAAGGGGGGAAGAATGACATACGATATTGAACTGAAAAAAGCAAGAAAAGGATATAATTGCCCATATTGTTCTAACTATTTTAACAAGAGAACTTATTTTTTAGGCAGTAAGACAAGTTGGAAGTGTTGTATTAAATGCTTTCCAAATGTTGCAGATAGACTGATAATGGACAGAAAAAGAGATAATCTTTTGAAAGTAAAGCAAATAAGAGAACTAAAAAGAAAGATAACAGGAAAAAAGATTATACAAACTAATGTGATACAACAATTGTAAAATGCCAAACTTTGATAGAAAAAGCAAGATAAGTGGAAAAGCAATTGAAAATTGCCTATTGAATGAAAAGGACTATAAGAGTGGAGATTACAAGATAATTTTTGAGAAAAAGAAAGATATATGGAGAACTTATGGAGTAATCAAAGTATTACATTTTGATAATCATTTAGTAAGTATTAAATTAGGTGGATATTCAAGTGAAGAAAAGAAATATGAATTTCAAATAATATACTTTAATGCTTTAACTGATAATGATGTTTTTGGTATAAACCATATAATAGCAGTATTATCTAATCACAAGGAAAAAGAAACTAAACATCAAGACATAGGAAGTATTGATGTTTTTAATAACCAATATATTTTGAGAAAAAGGGCTAATTTCTTTTCATATACAAAGATATGGAAAGTTGGAAAGGTAGATGATAACAACTATGATAAAGATTTAAGTTATGAGTTTGCTACTGATGAATATGTAAATTATATGAAACGAATATATGGATTAAGGAAAGTGCAAAGAAGAAAGATAAAAGAAAAGTTTAAAGAGATAATAGATAAATATGTTATTATGAAAGCAATAATGAATAAAATATGAGGTACTGAAAATGAAACTAATAAATATAAATTTAATACAAGAAGAAATGGAAACACTAAATAAATCTAATGGGAAGAAAGTAGGAATTTATGATGATGGTAAGATTAAGGTAGTAATAATGTATGATAAATTAAGAGATTTAAATGGAAAAGTGTAAATGTGGTTTAGAGGATTGGTTTAGTTATATAAATTGGAGTGATGATATTGAAACGATAGAAACTAATTGTGCAAAGTGTGGTGGTGTTGAAAAATGAAATCAAGAGTGATAAGAATAAATTAATAGGTATTTGTGAGGAGTGTATATAAAATGGGTAATTGTCAACAAACTAAATGTAGTTTTCATAACACTTTATCTTGTCCTTATTGTGATGAATGTGAAAGTGGAAGTTGTATAGTAGATGATAATTGCACTTCCTGTCATAATTGTCAATTTGATGAAGGTTACATTAGAGGAAATTCCCAAAAAAATAAAGAGAAACCAGAAGGAACAAAACAAATGGTTATCATTAAAAATGGTTGAATGTAATAAATGTAATTCAAGTTTAGAAAACGAAAGTGTTTTTGAATGTAATGAATGTAAAGAAGTAGTTTGTGATACCTGTCAAGATAAACATAATTGTAATGAAAATGATTACCACGATAAAGAAAATGATGAATGTTCTATGTGTGGGAGTATTCCAATAGATTTATACGAATGTTATGATTGTAATGAATATGTTTGTGAGGGTTGCAAAGAAGAACACTCAAATAATCACAAAGAAGATATACAATTTACAGAACATACTTACGAAGATTATGTAAGAGAGAAAACTATTGAGAAACTATGAAAGAAATTAAACCTTTATTGGACAGGGGAATCAAAGATGATATTACATTTTTAAAGGAAAAAGGCAAAATTAGAATGATTTATGTTAAAAGTAAAAAAGATTATGAAGATAAAGAAATTATATTTAATGGAAAATTATATTTTTTAGTGAAGCACAAAGAAATTTTAGGGAAATCAAAGAAATTAGAGGACTTAATCCCCAATAGTGTTGTTAATCAATTGTGATATAATGAAAAACATTAAATTTTGTTGTAAATTATTTGAAAAACTGAAAGATAGGGAAGAAAAGCACGAAGAGTTTATAATTTTAGACTATTTTAGTTTGAAAACCTTACAATTAATAAAGGAGTACGACATCAAAATTGCTAAAAGGTATATAGAGATGTTTAGAGAATTTGAACTAAAATGTACCAGCTCAAAGAAAATTAAGGAGTGGAGTAATTTTTTTTACACTTTAAGTATTATGTTAGAAAACAAGTATTTTTATGATATTGCTATTCAAGAAAATCAAGTAGAAGTGGAATCATTTTATGAAAACTTAAATAAAATAGTGAAAGAGGTATAAAAATGTATGTTGAATGGTTTAAAACCAAAAAGGAGATGATAAAGTGTATTAAAGATAATAATATGACATTAATAAATTAAAAAGGTACATATAGTGACTATTAAGCGAATATTTGGAGGTAAAAATGATACAAGACAAGTGTATGAAATGTGAAGATATAGTACCACGATGGACATTGACAGAAGTATTTATTAAAAAAGATAATAGTCATTATGATGTATGTAACGATTGTAAAAAGAAGTGCGTATAATGGTACTTAAACGAATAAAATGGATTGGGTAATGCAAATAGTAATTAAAAGAGAGAAAAAACGATTACAAAAAGAGAATAGACAAGAATTAAAAGAAAGGATAGAAAAAAAAAGAGTAGCAAAGATTAAAGATTTAGTAGAAATAGATTGTCATTTAATTAATGATTTGAGAAGAAGTGGAAGAGGTTATGAAGCAAAGGAAATATTGGAAAACTATTATAAAGATTTGAAAAAAACAAAAATGATTGAACTGAATAATATAAAGAAGATAGATAGAAGAATAAGAAAGAAGTTTGGAGTTTGTGGAACGGATAATTGTAAAAATGATGTGGTTAAAGGGAAAGCATCTTGTCAAAGATGTTTAGATTATAAGAAAAAGTATAATAATAATTATAGGGTAAAACATAGATAGTCCAATATATACAATTGAATCGCCATAGTATTTAAATAGTTATTATGATTTAACAATTATTGAAAGGAGGGTTAAAAATGAAAACAATAGTTATAATTGGAATTGCATTATTTTTATTTTTGGGAACTTTTTATAGTTTTGATAACACTATGACTTTTTTAGGGAAGTTAGGAGTGAAAGTATTTGAAATTTTAGAAATAGTAAAAGTAGATTCAAAACCAATTATTAAAGATTTGAAGGCAAGATTTAATGAAAGTAAGGTTGGGTAAACCTATCTTTAGCAAAGATGACTTTATAGTGGGTTGAAAAGCCAGAAAATGATAAGAGGGGTAGCTATGTCAAAAAAGAACAAACTATTTGAAGAAGTCAAAAAACAATTGATTAAAAAAAGAATGGATAGGCAAGGAAGTTGGCAAATGCCTTTAGAGATTATAAAAAAAGGTTTTGGACTCTTAAATTTTAATGATGTGCAAAAAACAAAACTTATAGGAAACATAGAATATTTAGAATGTAAAAAACAATTGTTTTTACAGAATTTAGAAAAATGAAAAATAAAAGAGAAAAGGTTTTGAACATTTCAGTAATATTTACTTTAATAGTGCTATCTTACTCTTTATATAATCTAAATCAAATAGAAAAGTATGAAGAAGATTATAAACAAGAAGTATTGAACAAATATGACCAAAACTATTGGAAGTTTATTAATAACTTTTCTACATTAAGAACAGGAGAGTATTATAACAGAACAGGAAACATATTGATATATACCAACAATAGAAGTATGGAAAATGTTGTAGCAACTTGTTATCACGAAATAATGCACTATTATTGGAATTGGAATTTTTTAGATGGAGAAGCAAAAGAAGAATATATTCAAATTTATAATAATGCAACTACTTATGTATCAAAACACGCAAAGAAAAATGTTTTTGAGGATTTTGCAGAAACCTATGTTTGTTTCAAAGCAAAGAAATGTTCATCTCCAATAAGTAAAGAAAGGTTAATTTTTATGTATAAGTATATGGAAGATATAGTTTAGAGTATATACTAAAATACATATATTTAAATATGAGTATGTTATGAAAGTAATTGAGGTAATGAAAATGAATCCAGACATATTTATAAGAGATAAACCAGTAAAAATGCTTATTCTTTTGTTAAAATCAGATTACAAAGAGTGTTATGCACAAGATTTAGCAAAGGAAATAGATATAACTTATTCTTATATGATAACTGTTCTCTCTGAACTTGAAAAAAGGAAATATGTGGTAAGAGAGAAAAAAGGAGCAAAGCAAATATTAACCTTAACTAAAACAGGGAGAATACTTGCTGAAAGGTTGGAAGTTGTGTTTAAATTGTTAAGAAAAGCAGAAAAAACAACGGAGGAATAAAATGGAAAAAAAGAATTTAAAAATAGTGGGTTTAGTTGGGGCGTTTTCGTCATTAGTTGGTTGGTTAGTTGGAATATTCACACAACCATTTGGAAGTCCACTCCCAATAATGCACGTTATTTATGGAGTATTAGTTGGTGGCTTTGTTGGGCTATATATCAAAGGTAGCAAAGAAGAGGATTAAAATGAACTTTTTGAAAGAGAACTGGTTTAGTGTTGTGATACTTATTATTTTAGTTTCTACAATAGCAACATTTACAATATTAAAGTATCAATTAGTGCCACCTGTAGATATGACAAAAGGGGATTGTTGGTTAAAGATACTTAATGAAGATGGAGAGGGCTTTGGTGATATAGTAGAACATTGCCCACAAACAAAAGCAAATTGTAACAATCCTTATTTTGAATTGCCTTGTGTATGGGTAGAAGAAGGAACTGCTCAAGGTTGTCAATGTTGGATTTCATCCACTAAAGAATGAAAAAGAAAACAGAAAAATGTAGGTTTAGAGAGAATTGTAATAGAAAAGTTTATATTGCATTTATGTGTGGAAAGCATTATAGAAAGGAATTTCAAAAAAATAGAGGTAAAATTATAAATGAATAAATTTGAAATAAACTTTATTATTATTGATTTAATAGCAAATGGTTTAATATTGTGGGCATTAATTTTGATGCTACGACATGGTGATGTCTATTCTATAACAACTGTAACTTTAATTTGGGTTTATTACTTTTTTAAAGTAAGGAAACTTACTTGGAAGAATTTAGAAAAGCAAGAAAAAGAGATTGTTGATGTTTTAAATGTTGGAGAGGTTTCAACTAATCAATGGGGAAAATAAGCTATAAAACACAACAAAAGAACAAGACATTAGAAGAGTTTATTAAAGAAAAAAATCATTTAACAGATGAAGAAGTAAAAGAAATTAAAAAGAAAAAATGAAAAAATACCAATATAAGAACTCAAGAGGACAAGATGTTGGTTATGTAGAGAATAATACATATTTTACAATGAGAAATATGAAACACGGAGAGATTTTTATGAAAAAGAGGGTTTTTAATGGAAAAGAAATAAATAACCCAATAGCAATAGATTTAGACATTTTAGAGGACTTATATGAGAAAGAAGTAAAAAACATTGAAGTAACAATAACAGGGGTTGAAAAGCTAAGTTTTGTAAAGAGAATACCAGTAGAAATAGTAATGCTCAAAGGAGAAAATATCTTATTTGATAAAAGGAATAAACAAGGACAAAATGTTACTGGTTTCGGAAAGCAAGTAGTATTTAGTTATGATTGGGGGGTAGAAACAGGACAAAAGAGGTTATAAAATGCCAAGACACGAAAAAAGAGTTTGTAAACATTGTAAGGGAACAATATTTAATTTAAGCAGTCTCACAAGAGACCATTGGTGTAAAAATTGTAACAGAAGATATGAAAGAGGTGATAGCAAATGTTTTCAGTAAAAAAAATGATTAAATTACAAAAGTATACAGTAAATTGGATAGTATTGAGAAGTGAAATAGATTGTTATGAGAAATCTAAAGAAACAATGAAAAGGTTTTTAGACACAGCAAGAAATTATAAAGAAAGGTATTACCAACCCAAAAAATCAGAGTCTTTTTTAGGTATATTTGAAGAAAACCATATTGTAGAAAAGGTGAAAATATAAAGTCAAGAGTGGGTGAGTGTTATCTAACCAATACTCTTTATGAGGGGTTTAATTTCCTCTTTTCCTTTCAACCACTGGCGCATTTTTATAATGAAAAAACATAAAAATAAAGAATTAGGTATTGTATTGATTATTACAGTAGCAGTAATTTTAGTGTTATTAATAATATTGATAGGTATTTTTACTGGACAACTTCCACAAATTTCAAGAGGTTTAATATAAAAAAGATGTATAAAACTAAAAAAGAATTAGAAAAAGAAATCAGAAAGTTAAAAAAGAGAGGGCGTATAATGACTGAACAACAATGCAAATGCAGAATATGTCAAGAAGAAATGCAAGAGGATAGTTTATACTATTTGAATCATTATTTAAGTAGCTTAAAAGAAAAAAAATGACAAAACATCAAAGAAATATGCATAGACCACCGAAGAAAGAAAGAAGAATGTCTAAACCACCGAATACAAAAAGATATTGTATGCAATGTGAGAAGATGACTGTGTTTGAAATAATAAGAGCAATTAAGCATAGTGAATGTATAGAATGTGGAGGAGAAAGAAATGAATGAAGAATTAACTATTAAAACAGAAGAAGGTATAGGAACAGGTTCAACCTTAACAGATATACAACAATACAATAAAAGACTTGGAAATCTATCCAAATGGGTTAAATTAGGAGTGATTGTTGGTGGTTTATTGGGTTTTTGGGGTATGACAATCTTCACTTGGGTAATATGGAAGGTAATCAAAGATAATGTGGTAAACAATATAGTCCATACTTGTTTTTAAAGACTTCTTGCTATTAGAAATAAGGCTACTAATCCACCAATAACCCACACTATTGTGGGAATCTCTGTATCTGTAGTGGAATCTGTAACAGTAATTTCATCATCATCTCCAGAAGATATAATCACTATGTCTGGATTTACTCCAGATAGCTCATTAACTACATTCATATTGAATATTATCTTTCCAGAGGGGAAAAGTACTTCTTGGTTATTTATGTTCAATTTATAGAAGGATTGGAGGGTTATTTCATGGATTCCAAGATTGGATGTGTCCATATCAAACTCCAAATCATTACTTCCTTCTTCAATGGATTTTTCTATTCTTTGTTCAGGTAATATTTGATTAGTTCTTTTAGGAATTTCATTGATTTTAACTAAAGCTGTTCCTTCTGGTAAATTATTCTTTATTGTGAATTTAATAGTATCAGTAGAGTCTTTTAATACTTCTGAACCTCCTTGAACATCTATTTCTAATGGAATGCCTATAACTTCAAATACAAAAGAAGCAGATAATGATTTTTTAGTATTAAATGGTGAATCTTCAATAAACTTAACACTTCCACCAGCAAAGTATTTTACTTCAATATTATCTCTTATTTTGAAAACATCTCCATCTGATAAATCAAAAGTTTTATCTTCAAAAGTTGCATTTGCTTTATAACAGCTTGGACTTGGGTTTGGATAACTTAAAGTTCCTTCTTTAGGAATTTCGCAAGTAAAATCTACTGAAGAGCTAAATGGTTCTATTCCAAAATTAAAAGAACTGGAAGGATAGGTTGCAGTAAAAGGGAATATATTAGTTCCAGTAACAACAATTAATTCTCTTTCTTGTATTTTTTCTATGTCTTTAATAATAGTCACTAATTCATTCTTACAGATTTCGCTATTTAATGCTGATGAATCATAAGTACAGAAACTATTAGTGCATCCTGTAAAGTAATCAGGGCATTCATTTTTCAAAGGTTGAGGACAATCTGAATTTTGTTGACATTGTACAACCACTTCTAAAGGTTTTATCACATCTTGACATACCCAACCATCACCATCTCTAACATTAGCTTGGTTTTCTGCACATCTTCTTGTAACTCCTTCTACAAAGAAAGCTGCGTAATTAACTGTAATTAAATCTATAGACGATGCAGGAAGAGTTTCTCCAACATTTAAAGCTTGTATTCCTTCTTGTCTTCTTATTGCTTTTTCTCCTTCATCTAATCTTCGTAAAACAAAAGGTCTTGTTTCGTGACAAAATTTAGTAGGAATAAACTCTACATCATTAATATTAAAAGGTTCTGCAAACTGTTCTTGAATCCATACTTCATCTCCACTTAAATCACATGCAAACTCTGCTTTAGAACCTATGTAATCTACACTTCCTATAAATCCGAAAGTTCTTAATCCATTAAATGAACAATCAACAGATAACTTAAATTCATTACCTATATTTATTTCTGATACTTTTATTCCATTTTGAACAACATCATAAATAGAAGTATCAAAAGTATGTGGAATAAATTTTGTCATAAATTGCTTACAGGTTGTTGAAGAATCTGCATTCCTCACACAAGTTGGAAGATAAGTGCATCCTCCGGCAAGTGAATCTGTAGAAAAACTTCCTCCACCACTTCCACTTATTAATAATACTACTTCCTGCCCCTTAAAATTTTGCTTTGTTGTACATTTAACTTTTGGTGCTCCTTCTCCAGTGTTAAACTTTATAGAATCTGTAAATGAAACAGAAGTTGAACCTTCACAAATAAATTTATTATCTTCATAATAAGTTTTAGGTGAACTTAAAACACTACCACCAAGAGAAACACAGCCTGAACCCTTATCTATTATTTCTTGTTTTTTTGTTTCAAATAAAGTTTTTTCTTGACAATTAGAAGATTGACAATTTAAAGATTCGCAAGTTGTTAAACCGCCATCTGTAGAATCTCCCCAATACGTATTATATTCTTGCTTTAGTTGGGTTTCTATATCTGAAACTGTACTTTGTACTCCTGTACTATCAAAGAAGTAGAATATAGCAGCTATAGAAAGTATTATTACAACAATTCCTACCAAATTGTTTCCTTTTGCCATTTACCTCTTCTTACCTTTCTTCGCAAACATAGCTTTCCTTTGAGCTACTGACATTTCAAAATCCCTTTTTCCTGATTTAGAAGGTCTTGGGTCTGAACCAAAGAAATGTCTTCCAGTAATTTCTACACCTTTAAAGTTCTTACCATCAAAGATAATAGCTTGATTTCTTTTTCCTTTTCTCTTTCTTACTCTAACATTACCTTGTACAGCTCCAGTCCTCCTATTCCTAAAATCTCCACTTCTCTTCCTTTTGTAATTTTCTCCTGCCCATGTTGTTGCCATTTGTTATACCTCCATTCTTCTTCTCATTAATTTCTTGCCTTAAATCCTGTAATTGAACAGCCATCTGATAAATACTCTGTTCTATTTGTTTTTTCCATCCTTCATCTAATTCCTTCATTTTGCTCTTTATAAAGTTTCCTATATGATTTTATATGTATAAACTAAATACAATATGTAAATACTCACAACTAACCATATTAAATTCAATGGTTCTCTTTTTACTAAATGAGTATATTTTTTGATTCCATTTTTTATTCTTGATAATATTCCATGTAAAATACTGTCTGTATTATGAGGATATACTAACGCACCCACATATATTAAAATTAATGGAATTGCTGTAAATGTCAAAAAGAATGCCAACATTATGTTTATTGTAGGAATTTTTTCAGTTATGAAATTTGCTACAGGAATATTCAATACAATCTCAGTCCATGCAGAAAAAGGAACTAATGGAGGCGTAGCAAAAGCTAAACCTGTTATTATAAATCCTAATGCTAAATATTTTTTCGGTTTTCTTGGAATAAAATTAAGTACCATTTGTAGTATTTACCTCAACTTTATTTGTAAATTCATTAACTATATCCTTTCCAGTATTGACTACATCTTTTCCTGTGTCAATAGTACTTTGAACTGGAGCATTTTTGAACACAGTCACTCCACCATCTACAACTGACATAAATGCCAGTAATCCAACAACAATCAACACAATTGCTATTATATTTACCATTTCTTAAATACCTCCTATATATAATAAATAAGCAAAAGTTCCAACCATGTGAGCTATAATATCTCCATATCCATCTGGAAAACCAACTTTTTTGAATCCAACACGGGTTTTTATTGCAAGTTGGAAAAGTTCCCATAAAATTCCAATAACCAGATTAACCAAGATTATTGATTGGATTGAATAATTATTATCAAACATAAAAACTGCTATAACAATCCCTGATAGGAAATGTATGTACTTATCAAAATATTTAACTTTAAAATACCAACCATAAGCTCTATCTAATCCTAAATAGGATTTAAATAGGAAGATTCCTGCCAAGATTCCTGTTTGATAAGTTATTTCTAATACCATTTTATTTAAACTGAAATAATAATAAACTTGGTTTTCTATCCAACAATCTCCAATACTCATTAACAATAATTATATAAATAACATAAATCACTAAAGGAGCATTACAGCATGATGGAAGCAAACTTGGAAATTGAGATGCAATATTCAATTTTAAATTTAAAATATTTGAGCCTATAAGCTCTACAATATAAATTCCAACAATGATTAAGATTAATTGGTTAGTAAAAGTTCTGTTTTTTAAAACTCTGTTTCTAATCTCATAACTCAATGGTAAAAGTACAGTCCAAAAAACAACAATTAATATAGGAACTCCATAAAATGTAGCTAAAGGTGGATTATAAGACCAAAAAAAGGATACTATTTTCTCTACTATAAAACCTATAATAAACGCTACAAAAATCCTTTTAATTATTTCTTCAGTCATTTCATAATACTTCCCTTCCTAAAAATTTAATCGTAAATATGCTTTTTAGGTAAATTGCTATTGCTACAAAACCCAATAACCTCAACCCTTCTGGAATAAAAGAAAACAAGAATGTTATCCCAAATGTATTGAAAATAAACCTTAATAAAAGTACTGTAACCATTATAAATCCAAAATTAATCCAAAAATCTGTGTTTGGAACAAATTTATTTTTATTTAGCTTTGCTGATATTACCATTTTTATAACCTCTCACTTTTTTTTCTGAATAAATGATACCTTTTATTTATTTTCCAAATATCTTTCTCCTGTTTGAATAAAGACTAAATCCAAATACACCAAATACTCCAACTACAATTAAACCTAATAATGGATTGTCTGGGAAGAATTTATTTAAGGTGTTATCAAGAAGATTTTTTGGTAATATGCTTTGCAATTGTGCATTCAAATTAAAAACACAATTATTGTTCCCATCTAAAGAATATCCAATACTACAAGTCTTACATAATGTTTCCCCATCTACATCAACTAAAATTCCTGTGCAATGGAAGCAGGTGCTGTCATGATAAATAAATCCTTGCCCTTCACATTCATCTTTAGTGCTAAAGGATGATTGACTTGCAAAAATAGTTACCCCTGCTTCTGCACCAGAAGTGAAACCTCCTGAACCCCCTTCAGTGCTTTCTTGCTGTTGTGGAGCTTGAACACTAAAAGTATGAACTAATTCTTGACAATTTCCAGCTAAATCACAACTATTCCCATTCCACCCAACTACTTCACCAACACTAAGATTGCTGCTTTGTATTATCAATGAATATGTTGAATTTCCATCTGGAGTAATAGTATGATTTATCCAGTTTCCACTTGAAGCATTATGACTTATGTTAATATTTTTTATATAAATATCTCCTAAAGAAAAAGAGATATTCACAGCAGTAGTATCATAAATATTAATTGAACCTCCAGTAGTTCTGTTTAATTGGTTGTTTATAGTTGGTAAGGCAGTATCTACTACTACATTCATAGAAGTAGAATTAAATTTATTACCTGCTGAATCGTTTATTTCCATCAAAACTGAATAGTTTCCATCTTCAGTTATAGGTACTGTCAGATTCTTAAAAGTTATATTTTGATAACCTGATGAATCATTTTTCGTATCTTGAACATAAAAGGTTACATTTGCAGGGTTCATATCACTTACATTAAATGTAAAATTTAATTGAGTTTCTGAAACAAAAGTATTATTTGCTCTTATTCCATCTACTGAAACATTTAGTGAATGGAAAGTAGCATTTGTTAAATCTATCTCTAATTGGGTTAAAGCTCCTATTCTATTTACTCCACCTATAGAATGAAATATTAAAGTCGTTTCTCTCGTTGTTATTGTTGTCTCAAAATTACCCTCTTTAGTTTCAACTACTCCATATTCTATCGGATATTCTGTGTCTAAAGCGTAATCAATCCAATTATCTTTTGAAACAAAATGAGAAGGATATTTACTATTTTCTCTATATATCAAGTCATCATCCTTTGCATTTGTTTCGAAAACGTAAGTATGATTTTCACCTGTAACTGAGGTATTAGAAAAGTTCCAAACCATAATATATCTATCTCCACTTGAAGCTTTAAATGTGTAAAAATCTAAAACAGCTATATCAGACGATTTAAGTTTTTGATTTATTTGATTAGCTCCTTTTTCAGTTGTGTCAAATGAAATCTCTAATTTACTTTCATCTTTTCCAGTAACATAATTTCCTATTTTTTTTGCTGTGTGGTCATCAGATGCATTTGCAGTTATTGTGTATCTACCATCTCCCCACGAAGTATTTATTTCTACTTTAATGGTTTGCGTTGTATCCGTAATTCCAGTAATTTCAGTTGAAAAATAATGCTCTCCACTTATATCATCTCCCTTAAATACAGTTACATTAAATCCTTCTAAATTAGTATCAGAAGCTTCAATTGTGAAATTAACATCGACTCCAGTTAATGTAAGATTAGGCATAATTGTTAATAAATTGATTAACGGATTAACTGTGTCTATCTTAAATGAAGTTATAGTTGTATTTCCACTACAAGCGAAATCAGTACAATAAGAAACACTTATATTATATTTACCATCCGAAGCATTAAATGTAGTGTTTCCATTATTCCCTCCACCAACTGTTATAGATTGATTTGGTGCTAAAGTATCATTAACATGCCATTCTACTAAAGTAACTGGGTCTCCATCTGCAATAGCTGGATAAGTAATATTAAAATGTAAAGGTTGAACATTATACAAAGTTCCTTCCGTTGGTTTTATAATTGTAGGATTTTCTAAAGAAGAAACTCCAACCGTATAATTTAAAAATGTTTGTACAGAGTTTCCATTACTATCATTAGCTGTTAAAGTAATAATTACATAATTATTTCTTGCTAATGTGTTTGTAAAATTAAACGATGCATTTAGTTCTACTTGATTAGTTGCTGAAATATTAATGGAAGAAATATTTTCATCTAAACCAGACATATTATGCGCAAAGAAAATAGAATTTATATTATCTAAATCTGTAAAATTAGCACTTGCTTGTACATCTTCATTTATAACTGGAGCAGTGTTGTTTATAGATATTGAATCAGCTGTTGGTGCTATCGTATCTGTAACAGTATAATTTAGGAATGCCTGACCTGATTTTCCAAAAGTATCGTTAAAAGTATAAACAACTTGTACGACATCTCCAAATCTTAAAGTGTTTGTAAAATTAGTAGAATAGTTTAATTCTATTTGAGTTGACGGTTCTGATAAATTTATTGAAGTTTTATTTAAAAATACTCCACTTAAATTATCTGCTTGAAATACACTACTTATTCCAGTTCCTTCTGTTAAATTCACACTTGTCTGAATATCTTCATCTATATTTGGTGCTGTATTATTTATAGAAACTGAATCTGCCACTGGTGCTGATGTGTCTCCTGCTGTTGCTGAATATGTATTTGAAATTGGTGTAGTATAATCTATAAAGTATGATGGTCTTTGATTTGCAGTAGCAACATCAGAAGACATTAATCTAGAATATTGGGAATTACTTGGTTCAAAAAATGTTCTTAAATATAGTCCTTCATCCCAAACTCCTAAAGTACCATCAAATAACTTTTGTGCATAATTCTCAACATTGATAGAAATATTAAAATAATTTGAAACTACTGGTGTTGCTGGAAAATAAGAATCAATTAAATCTAAACTACCATTCCAATCAGTTTGATTTACACCACCACTATTAAAACTTGTCCAGTGGTCTGTTCCTTCTTCCCAATTTGTTTTTATTGGATACGCTCTTATTTTATTAGTGGTGGCTCCATTTTGAAGTGTAAGAAGATAATATTCTATTTTAAATGAATTTATAGTCGATGATGGTGGAATAACACCTTTAGTAAGCATTGTTAAATTTAGAAGTCCTGCGGTATCTTGTGCTGACGAATCTAAATGCCCTAAATAGAACTGTGTAGATGTGCCATAATTTGTAGTTGCTTCTTGTTCTAAAATATTTAAATCTGTTCCATTAGTTGCAGCAACATTCATAATTGATTTTACAATATTTGTCCCTCCCAAATCACTTTGTATAACATTTCCAGAAGTATCATTTACAGTTGCTATCACTTGTATATCTCCAAATTGAGCAGTGAAATTAAACATCGCAGTTTCTGTTGTTTCTGCTTTTGAAGTATTTACTGATGTAAAATTTAACATTACTCCACTTCTATTATCTGCTAACCAAAAACTATCTAAAGCGGGTGTAGCATCTCCTGTATCAGTAGCTGTGACATTTACTTGTATCGTTTCTGTATCTAAAGGAGTGGTATCTGATATTACTATTGAATCTATTGTTGGTGGTGTTGTATCTGCTGAAATAATTAATTCTAAAAAACTATCTCCATCTATAAATGCGTTTTTAATACTTTGTGATGGTAAAGATTTATTAATAAGATATATTGCTTGCATATTATCTTTCATACCATTATAATTTTCTACAGAATATTCTGAGCCACCTATATATAAATCAGCATCAGAACTTGGTTGAGTATTGGAACAATCATCATTATTGCTTTCTTTAACAACTGTTCCATTTAAGCTAAGATACAAATATACTAAACTATTAGTATAATTCAAAGTAAGAGACCAAAGTTGTTCAGTATCATCTTGTAGTTGTGTTCCAGATGCTACATAACTCGTACCTCCAATCGGGTCTCCACCAGCACACCAATAATAAAAATATATTTTTCTTGCTGAAACTCCTTTATACATAAATACTATCCAATCTCCTGCACTTTCTGATGCTGGTCTCCTTGCTATAAATGGGTGTTTTTCATCTTCTACTGTTGGAGCATTAATATTAGAAATCCAAACAGCTGTAAAATTCTTCATATTATTCATGTGGTCATCATTCGCAAATATAATTGGTTGGTCTGATTGGTCAAATAGTAAACTGTTATCTCCATTACTTGCCATTACTGTACCACTATCTAAAGAAACTCCTCCTGTAACTGTTGCTGTTCTTGCTTCTGAAGACATATCTAATGAAGTAGAGTCTGGATGCATTCCTACAATAACATTATCAATCATTTGTTGTTTAGTATATTCTGGTGCTCCTGCTTCCACTAATGGAACTAATAAAACCATTACAGAGATTATTAACAATATTTTTTTATTCATACACCACCTATACCTAAATATCTAAATGTTGCAAAAACCATGAATGTTAAAAGAGCAAATTCAACATTTCCAATTGAATATCTCTTTTTAAAAAACCAACCAATAAGTATTGAAAATAATAACACAATTATCCAAGTTCTTTCTGGAAAAGCCGAAATTAAAAATTCATTTAAAGCTCCAACTATTCCATCTCTGATTCCAGTTAATTGTTCTATTATTGTTGTTGCCATTTAAAGTTGGTTTTTGTGTATCATCCAAAATAATATTAGTGCTAAAGCAGCCAATATATTCCTTCCAGTGAATAAAGGTAATCCTCCTATTTCAGAGTCCAAAAAATTCTTTGTAAACTCAAAAAACTCAAATAGGGTGAAAGCTACATACAATAAGTAAACTTTCCACAATAACCTTATTCCTTGATGACCAAACACTTCTGTCAATTTTCCAAATACCATTTTTGTTTTATTGCCTCCTGATTTTTTTTACTTCTCTCAATATATCTATTTTGGTTTTTTTCTTTATAAAGTTTCTTACCTTCAATCCTTGAGGAGAATCACTCAACAATATTAGCGTGGCTATAATGAACAATGCTACGGTTAGTTGAACAAATATTCCAGTCCTATAGACACAGGGAACATTTGGTTGTGGTCTGAATAAACATAAAGGATTTATCTGTGCTGTTGTAAATTCACAATCCTGTCTGCAATTAATGAAATCTTCTCCAAACTCTGCTTCACAAACATTATTAAAGTTACATTGTCCAGTTATTATAGTTTTGTTGGTTGTATTGACTGCTGGTGCAGCTCCGCCTCCTCCGCCTCCTGCTGGGGGTGAGGAAGATACTGTTGTAATGGTAAAATTAAATTCAGTAGTTTGATTTGTGCCCTCATTTCCAGATGTATCTTTATAAGTTACATTTCTAATACTATAAAATCCTTCTATTAATGATTCTGTGCTTTCAAATATTAGAAATGTTGATGAAACAGTTTGAGCTTGAGCAGATGAGAAACTTCTTATTAAATTAACATTTGGTGTTTGTAATTCAAATTTAATGCTTTCAACCAAAGAACTTAAATCTGTAGCAGAACAAGAAAAATTATTAGTATTGCCTGAAGCAGATGTTAGTGTAGTAAATTGCAAAATGCAATTATTTAAATTTGGTGCTATAGTGTCTCCAACTGTTGCTTGGGAAGAATTTATAGGTTCTGTAGTATCCATAGTATCATTTTGTTTACATGAAAAAGTTATATTAGCATCGTTTGTTAAATTGCCACTTAATAATATAAAGGTATTATTAGCTTCATTAACTAGAGTTCTATTAACATAATAAAATGTGGTAGTCCCTCCAGATTCATCTCCATCAGCATCTTGATATAAACAATGTCCTTTGACATTATCTGAAGGTTGAAGAGGTAATGGAGTTATACTAACATTAGAAATAGTCGGAGGTATATTTTTAATATCAAAAATAAATACATCTGTCTGGTTAGTGTTTCCAGAAGTATCATTAAAATAAATTGTCCAATTCACTTTTTTCCCTACAGAATAATTTATTGTTTTATTTTCTATAACTGTTTCATTATTAATTATATTTAATGTAGTTGGTGTAAAATTCACCCAAAAACCGGGAACATCCCAAGAAAAAATATAATCTGATAAGTTATAATTATCTGTTAAAGTTACATTTAATTGTATAGAATAATTTAATTGTGTATCTGAAGTTACATTTGTTTTATTATTATCCCATTTTGGAGGTTGTGTTGTGTTGAAATAAACATAAGTCGTTTGACCCATATCTCCTTCTGTATTATTGCCATAAATAGTTACATTATGTATCCCTTCACTAACAGATAACGTGACATTTTTTTGTGAATCTAATAAATTGTTTAGCTGATAAGTATCAAAAGGTCTAAAAAATAAGTTACCAAAACTCCCAATATTAGAAGCAATTACCTGACTTCCATTATTCAAAAATACAGCTAAATGATTTAATGAATTAGCATAAGCATATCCTTTTATGTTACTTGATGTTACACCTACTGGATAAGTTGCAGTTTCAAGAAAAAAAGCACCCAAGTTTAGATTATCATTACTCCAACTTCCTCCCGAAATCTTAAAATCACTATAAAATACACCAACTTCTTCATCTCCCTCATCAACTATAAAACCAATTGTATCTTGAGTAGTGTAACCACTACGAAGGGAATATGTTTTTCCAGTATAAATAAAATCTATATTTTGATTTATACTTGTGATACTAGCTTCAAGCATAGTTCCATTATTCAAAAATAATCTTATCTGACTTCTAAGAGCATTGACTAATAATCCTGTAATGTTACCTGAACCAAACCCATTAGGTATTGAGTAATTAAATCTTTCAGTGAAATTTAATATTTGGTTTAATCCAATAGTTGTTATATTTCCTGTAATGTAGAATGAACTATCATTATAAAAAACAACTCCTATTCTATTTGTAACATCATCCCATAAGGTAAAACCAATAGATTTTGAAACATCAGGTATGGGGCATATATCAGTATTATTATCTCCACCATCTAAACTATAAGCACACCAATCTAAAGTTGTATTTGATGACCAATTTAAATCAACTTTATTTCCTTCAATTATTGCTGAATCATTTATAGGTTTGATTATTGTGATATTTGGTGGAACAATTAAAGATTCACCACTGAAAGGTTGAACTATCATTAACACACCTCCAAACATAACCAATATAAATAATATTTTGAATGCATTTTTCATTTTAATTTAAATTCATTGGAAAATTCTTCTGTTGAAATACTTCTTTTCAATTCACAATGTTCAAAAATATGTCCAAGTTCATGTTCTAAAATATCAAAATGATATATTGTTATTTTTCCGTTGTAACACTCAAAATTTTTACTCCAAGATATATCATACCACCCATCATAATAATTCACAATAGCAGTATTATTATTAATCCAATTAAATTTTTTTATGGGTTCATTAACAAATTCAACACTCTTAACATACTTAAAATTAACTTCTGGAATAGAATAAACTAATTCTTTAGCTTCTTGGTGATTAACTCCTTCATTAGAGATTATAATAGGATAAGCGAATATAGAACTAACTAACATTAAGAAAACCATTGGGAAAATTAATAATTTCATTTTGCTAAACCTATTACTAAGAACCAGTCCTGCCAAGGAATTGAATATGTTTAAGGTTTTATATATTTTTCTTTTTTTTTTAACTTGACCAATGAATATCACCTATTCTTTATATCCTTTGTAGGATATGCTTTTTTAGTTAATCTTAAAAACCCAAAGGGAGGTTCAAGCCCTTTGGGAAACATCGGGGTGTTTATGTAGAATAAACACTATCCCTACTTCTATGGCAAATTTAGTGTTGATGCTAAACTCTGTGCTGATTGTATTGCTGAATCTCCAAATACACTAAATATCTGTGGGAAAAATTCTGGCAAATAAACAAATGCTGCTACTGTGATTCCTCCTATTAAAACTAAACCAATTATATCATTTCTTGTAAAAGCACCATCAAAAGCAACTCTTACAAGGAAAATCATCGTGATTCCTACACTCAAAAGTATCACTAAGTTCCCTGTTTTTAAAACAGGCACATCTTTAAATATGCTGGTTATAAACAAAGATAATATTTGGCTTACAAAAAGCAAGGCTGCTACAAATATAACTATTCCTTGAATTGATAAGTTTTTAAGTGGGTTTTTGAATTTTGCCATTTTATAATTCTCCTTTCATTGGAATATCGATGATTTTATTATCTTCTGGTGATTCAACACCACATCCTCCTCCAACCATCTGTTGGGAATTTGAAGGTGGCGGTGTGTTCTGTGCTGGACATCCAACTATAAGTAATGAAAACATTACAATCATTATTATAATTATTGGTTTTTTCATAGGGTAATTCCATCCTAAATTTATTTTTTGATTTATCTAAAATTGCCTATTAAGTCAAGTACACCAATGCCAATCATTGCCCATCCTAAAATCAAGTTTCCATTGTCACCAATTACTGCCAAAGCAACTGTTCCGCCTACAAGCAATGAACCTATTACTATCGGTGTTACTCCTTTTCCAATGTCTCTTACTAAATCCAATCCTTTCTTTACCATTTGTTATGCCTCCATATTTTATTTTGCTGAGAGTAATCTTCCCCGTTTATTTGATTTGAGGAGCATAAATGCTAATGCAACCATTCCTCCGATAATTAATATTAATTGGAAGTTTTGGAAAACTGCTATTGATAATCCTATGATAGGGATTCCTAAAAAGAATATCATTACTACTAAGAATATTGGTGCTAACCACACTCCTATGACTGGTATCCTCATTAAAACAAAAAACACAGCTCCAAGAATAGAAAACAAACCTGCTCCAGATATTCCTTGGATAGCTTTTAAGGGAAAAGCGAATGCTGTTGTTGCTTGAGGTACTACACCAAAATTTGCAACTGAAAACAAACCTAACTGAAATTGTTGAAATATATAAAAAGCACCAGCAACAGATAAAACTATTAGAGCTGTCCTTTCATTCTTTTCATTTTTAACAAATACTCTTAAAAGTTGGTTTAAAACCAAAGCAACCAACAAGCTAACTATAATAATAGTAATTCCTTGCTGTAAATCTGAACCCATAAGAATAGCTATCAAAGCTCCGACTGCTACACCTATAACCATCTCTGGACTATTCTTTTGTAAAAATTTTGTTAGTTCGTTTGCCATTTTATTTTTTTGATAATAATAAGATTATCATAAATGCTCCAAAACCTAATATTCCCCAACCAATAGTACAAGAGTTATCTCCCTCGATTCCTAAAGCATCTGCTGTATCACATCCTAATTTGTTTAGGTCAAAACCTTCTCCTTCTGGTGAGGGAATAACACAAATTCCCTCTTCCGCTATATTAAATATTCCTGCTGATAATCTTTTCCTTGTATTTGAGGGTAAGTTACTAAATGGAACACAATTAGAACCTTTTTCACATTCTGCTTGTTTTTTACATTTGCTTCCTTCCAATTCTGATTGTGTTTTATCTTTTAAGGATTCTTCTAAAGTACCCTTTACTTCTCCTGTTACTCCAACTGAACAAGCTCTTGGACATTTAACAAAATTATCATCTGCTGGTTCTAATTCAAACACTCCAAGACCTTTACATTCAGTTCTACATTCCGCTTTGTTGAAAGGTACAGAACAACAAATGTTTCCATCTTCCTTGTCTTCTTCTTGTTCTTCTTGTTCTTCTTGTTCTTCTTGTTCTTCTTGTTCTTCTTTAACACACCTTCCATCAGAACAAATACTTCCAGATGAACAACTTATTTCAGTAAAACCACCCGTACCCAATTTACAACTTCCTTCTTTTACTTTAGTTGAACTAACACATGAATCAGTTCCTCCTACACCAAAAGAAGTAGTAACACTCCCCTTAGTAGTTATATCATCTCCAAAATCTGAATCAAAACAAGTTGTTGTTGGTTGTGGTTTTTCCTTACATATTGAAAGTGATTTTTTTGTTTGACTTGTTGTACACTCATTTGCAAAATCTCCTTTTTCACTACATTTTCCGATTGATTGGAATGTATAATCTGGAAAAGCACAACTTGATAAAGAACCACTACCAGAACATTTTAGTTCTCCTAATTCACATTCTCTTGCTTCACTTGTTCTATGGCAATCAAATGCAAACCATTGATATGTAATAGAAGGATTAAGATTATCAAAAATTATTTGTTTTCCTTTTTCTTGAAATATAGATTCTTTAACTTTATTATTTGTTAAATCTCTCATTTCAATTCTTACCCATTCTGAAGGAATACTATCAGTATTAATAGTTCTCTTAGTTCTTTCGTCTAATGCACTTCCAGACCGATACGGTGTGGTATCACAAGTATAATCAACACCACCTAATACTGTTTGGATTGAAGAGAGTTGTTCAATATTGAAAAGTATTTTATCAATAACACCCATCTTAGCTGATTCAATTGACCAAATATCTGCCGCATCCAGTTGGTTATTATATTCGGAACTTTCTTGAGAACTAACTGTACCTATCACTAATAAAAAAGTAAAAAATAAAAAAAATAGTTTTTTCATTTGCCACCTCATTCAGGCGATGGCAATTGTTTTATCAGGTTTCTCTGCAAGAAGCCATATACCCATCCAACAATCAGATAGTATATAACTAATGAGATTACCAATCCAAGTGCAGGAATAGCTACTCCTCCACCCATCAATCCAAGAACAAATCCACCTATTAGTGTTCCATAGACCATTATAGCAGTTATTTTTCCTATGGATTTCCTTCCAGTCGGTAGAGGTATCTTTACACCTTTAATAGCATTTACACTATACACTCCAATTGCTGTAACAACAATACCTGCAAGAACAGCCATAACTAATCCTGCAAACACAGCAATCTCTCCACCACCTAAAGTGGACAAAAGCCTTGATGCCACATCAGTGTTCACTCCACCTATAATCTGTTGCTGGACATTTATATCCAAAGGCAGTAAGGGAAGTTCAACCGCCGAAAATGCTCCTGTTGCTATTCCTCCTTCTGGGATAAAGAAATTATAAGCTCTCCCAAGTAACCAAGAGACTGCTCCAATCCCTGCTCCAAGACTCAATATTTTTTGTATTTTCATTACCATTTTATCTCCTCCTACCTCCTTTTTGGTTCATCATCATAACAACAACTATTAAAATAATTGCTATTATTCCAATGTTCTCTTTGATTTTAGCACCAGTAGCGTTTTGTGCTGCTGATGTTTGTACTTCTGCAGACAGGTCTTGTGAATTACTTGCAGCCAAATTCAAATTAAGGTCTATCCTTGCTGAAGCAGTACCATCTGCTCCATCCGAAGATTGAACATATACATCATAAGTTCCATCAGAAAGAACAGCCTTATCAATGGTGTATGTACAAGAATTTCCTGAATGCGTCATTGCATAGGTATTAGAACCTGTAAATCTTGGTGAGCCACCAGATAAAAAGGCTATTGTACAACCTGTAGTCTCCGAACCATTCACAGTATAAGTAAGCACACCTGCATCTTCTAACATAGAGCCAGATGTAGTTGTTGTGGTTGGTTGGTCTGGAGTTGTTCTTCCAAGAATAACGTTTGTTTGTGCAGTTCCTAAAACTTCATCTGTATCTGCAGTTGTTCCAGACTGATTAATCGTAGCTATGAAATCAACAGTATACTTTGCTGAATCTTCTAAAACTACTGCATCTATAGATGGAAAGGTATAGAATGTGTTTAGTACGGATACATTCGTGAAATTTGCTATCAAAACCTCAGTACTATTGGCTGTATCCGATGCACTCATAAATAACGCTATAGTCACGTTACCAACACTATCAGATGCGTTCCAAGTCCAGTTCAGAATAGAACCTTCTACAATTGGTGAAGGTAATGTCATATTGACATCTAACTCCCCACTACCTTCAGCGAATACTCCTACTGATAAAAGCACCAGTAACGCTGAAAAAATCATTAATATTTTAAAAATATTGTTTTTCATTTTTAGTTTAACCTCCTGTTTGTGCTTGGACTCTTGGAACTATATACAGCATATTATTTATGATATGCAGATAAGTTGCTGATTCCAATTCTCTATGTCTTCTTATTAATTCTAAACTAATCATTGCAAATATAAATGTGATTAATAAAGAAACATTATTTGTGACTCCTTTGGCTGTGAAGTGATACCAAACAAAAATTACTGAGATGATAACCATGACTGATATAACTGGTAAAGATAATTTATCCAATCTAATATTTGCTATCTTGGATAACCATTCCATCATTCTTCCTATAAATCTTGTCTCTATGGCTGCGATTACAACACCAAATGTTAATATTGTTAAAAACGCAGATTTAGCAAATATAGGTTGAGTACTTTGAGGAATAACTTTTTCAGTTCCAAGAGTTGAGAAACCACTATCAAGGATACTATTCAAGGTTGGTTCAGCAGTAACGCTGAGTAGCCCCTGAAATAGAGTAGTTAGCAATAAAGAAGAAATTAAGAGAACAACTAAAGCTCCAACAGCCCAGAAAAGAGCTGGAACAGTATTGTTTGTTTTTGAGTTGTGAGTAATTCTTGCTGGAAGAACTATGAACATAAATGCTGAGAAAAGAATCATGATTGTAAGTATTCCAGAAATAGTGAGGTCAAAATTCAAGGCTAAGAAACCTAATGTAACTATTAAACTTCCTGATATTAACAATTCTAACTTATCTTCTGAGAGTTTAACCAATTTTCACCGTCTTTATAAAAATAAAAAAAATAAAAAAAAATATTCTCCTGTTTAGGAGAATACTAAGTTAAAGGTGTCAGCTCCCAATTCGTTAGCTGCTGTTCTACCAATCTTAGAGTCATCGTCTCTGTCTTCAACATCTATCTTAACAGAGCCATCATCTGCTTCGTAGTAGTCAGTTCCAAAGGTTGCACAACTGAAGTTAAATGCAGCTTCAGGGTCTTTGTTATCGTCTGCCTTAACACCGATATCCAATAAAGCTACAGATGTTACCGCACCGTCAATTGCTGGTATGTGCCAGTATCTTGTGGTTTGGTTAGTTGCACTAACTCCGAAATTGGTTTGGGATGGCAGATACTTTGCATCACCAAGTACTTTTCCGTTCATAGAAATTGAGACTGCAGATTGGTCTACATCGGCGTCAGTCATTCTACAAGCTAAAGTACTTCCATCAGCTACACCATATCCTTCTTCAAACACAGGGAACAATTTAACTGTAATATGTCTTGTTTGTCCAGTTGAAATTGCTTGTGCTGTTGCAGGTTGGGTGGTAAAGTCGTCATTCAATATTGTTGGTGTTGTTGCTGCAGAGTTGGATTCATATATTTTTCCAACTGCTTGTAAATCAGAACCGCTTCCAACTGTCATGAAGTCGTTTCCATCATAACTTGTTAATGAAGTTACGAATGCTGCTGTTTGTCCAGTACAAGGCACTTT
>CEPQ01002018.1_pt1 | contig 26314 bp, 22 predicted proteins | sample 530411 | NCBI WGS metagenome assembly CEPQ01 (sample SAMEA2620039, study PRJEB7988) | marine metagenome | isolation source: saline water (ENVO:00002010), including
CAGCCAGTTCGGCGTCAACTTCAGCTATGCCGAGCAGCCCTCGCCGGATGGCCTGGCCCAGGCGTTCCTGATTGGTGAAGAGTTCATCGGTGACGATTCGGTGTGCCTGATCCTCGGCGACAACATCTTCCACGGCCAGCACTTCACCGAGAAGCTGCAGCGCGCCGCCGCCCAGCCAAGCGGCGCTACCGTATTCGGCTACTGGGTCAAGGATCCGGAGCGCTTCGGCGTGATCGACTTCGATGAGAGCGGCAAAGCGCTGTCCATCGAGGAAAAGCCGAAGAAGCCGAAGTCCAGCTACGCGGTGACCGGCCTGTACTTCTACGACAACGACGTCATCGAGATCGCCAAGTCGATCAAGCCCTCGCCACGCGGCGAGCTGGAGATAACCGACGTCAACATGGCCTACCTCGAACGTGGCGACCTCAACGTCGAGCGCTTCGGCCGTGGCTTCGCCTGGCTCGACACCGGTACCCACGACAGCCTGCTGGAAGCTTCGCAGTACGTGCAGACCATCGAGCATCGCCAGGGTCTGAAGGTCGCCTGTCTGGAAGAGATCGCCTACCAGAACAAGTGGATCGATCGCGAGCAGCTGCTGCGCCGCGCCGACGCTCTGGGCAAGACCGGCTACGGCCAGTACCTGTTCAAGCTGGCGGGTGAAGACGCATGAAGGTCGTCGAAACCAGCATTCCCGACGTACTGATCATCGAGCCCAAGGTCTTCGGCGACGAACGCGGTTTCTTCTACGAGAGCTTCAACGCGGCCGCCTTCGAAGCGGCCACGGGGCTCAAGCGCCAGTTCGTCCAGGACAACCACTCCAAGTCCCAGCGCGGCGTGCTGCGCGGTCTGCACTACCAGATCCAGCAGCCGCAGGGGAAACTGGTGCGCGTGGTGGCCGGCGAGGTGTTCGACGTCGCTGTCGATCTGCGCAAGAGCTCACCGAGCTTCGGCCGCTGGTTCGGCACTCACCTGAGTGCGCAGAACCAGCACCAGCTGTGGATCCCCGAAGGTTTCGCGCATGGCTTCGTGGTGCTCAGCGAAACTGCCGAGTTCCTTTACAAGACCACCGACTACTACGCGCCGGAGCACGAGCGCAGCCTGTTGTGGAACGATCCGGAGCTCGGCATCGAATGGCCGTTCGACGAAGCACCACAACTGTCCGCGAAGGACCAGGCTGGCAAGCGCCTCAGCGATGCGGAGCTGTTTCCATGAAAATCCTGATCACCGGCAGCAAGGGGCAACTCGCCCGTGAGCTGCAGTTGGAGCTGGCGGGCGCCGGCAAGCTGCTGGCGCTTGGGCACAACGCACTGGACCTGTCCGACTCGGATCAGGTGCGCGAACAGGTACGCCTGTTGCGGCCGGATCTGATCATCAATGCGGCGGCCTACACCGCCGTCGATCCGGCGGAAAGCCACCGTGAACTGGCCTTCGCGGTCAACGCACGCGGGCCACAGGTGCTCGCCGAAGAGGCTGCACGTCTTGGCGTGCCGCTGATCCACTATTCCACCGACTATGTGTTCGACGGTCGCAAGGCCGAACCCTACTGCGAAGCGGACGTACCGCAACCGCTTAGCGTCTACGGCGCGAGCAAGCTGGCCGGCGAACAAGCGATTCAGGCGGTCGGCGGCGAATACCTGATCCTGCGTACCAGCTGGGTATACTCGCAGCGCGGCAAGAACTTCCTGCTGACCATGCAGCGCCTGCTGCAGGAGCGCGATGCGCTGTCGGTGGTCAGCGACGAGATCGGCGCGCCGACCTGGGCGGCGACCATCGCCCGCACCACGGCAGAAATGGTACGCAAGCGAAGTGCGGGCGAAGCGGGCCCGAGCGGTCTGTATCACCTCACCGCCAGCGGCGAGACCTCCTGGTACGGCTTCGCCTGCAGCATTGCCGAACAGCTTCGCCAGCAGGGCCGTCTGCGCGCCGAGATCACGCCGATCCTGTCAAAGGACTACCCGACCGCCGCCCAGCGTCCGCTCAACTCCCGCCTGAACTGCGCACGCCTGCAGCAGGACTGGGGCATCCGCCTGCCGGACTGGGAGACGGCACTACACGAGTGCCTTGCCCAATCCCGGCACTTCGATGCGGCGAACGCGCCCCAGACCGCTGCAGCCGGCCGCTGAGGCAACAGCGGCTAGGCCTCACGGCTGCCTCTGCCACTCTGCTCTGATCCGGCCAGCTCGATAAGCGACGCTGAAAGCCGGCACGCTCTGCGTGCATAATGCGCCCGACATCCAGGCGCCCACGCATGACTGCACTGCATCCACCCCGCCGCCCTCGCTGGCGCACCCTCGCCCTGCTGGCCTTGCTGCTTGCGCCTCTGCTCTGGCCGCTGCAGGAGCTCGCCGAGCGCTACTACCGCAACGAGCTGACCGAGCAGAATCGCCAGACCCTCGACCTCTACGTCGCCAACCTGCTCGGCACGCTGAACCGCTACGAGGTGCTGCCGCGCATCCTCGGCGACCTGCCGGCTTTACGCGCCGTCCTGCAGCAGGCCGAAGCGCCGGCCGTGCGGGACAATGCCAATCGCCTGCTCAAACGCCTGCGCAACCAGACCGGAGCCGACGTGATCTATCTGATGAACACGGACGGCAATACCCTGGCGGCCTCCAACTGGGACGAGGAAGACAGCTTCGTCGACCGCAACTTCGCCTTCCGCCCCTATTTCCGCCAGGCCATGGAAGGTCGCCTGGGGCGTTTCTTCGGCCTTGGCACCACCTCCGGCAAGCGCGGTTACTACTTCGGCGCCGCCGTGCGCGACGAGCGCGGCATCCTCGGCGTGCTGGTGGTCAAGGTCGACCTCGACCATACCGAGACGCTCTGGGGCAACACCCCGGAGCAGCTGCTGGTGACCGACAACTTCGGCGTGGTGATTCTCACCTCGCGCCCGGAATGGCGTTTCCGCGCGACCCGCGGGCTGGGTGTCGACGAGCGCGAACAGATCGCCTTCGATCAGCCCTATCCAACCCTCTATCCGCAGGACCTGACGCTGGACATCGATGCCTGGCTGATCCAGAGCCGTGAGCTCAAGGAGACCGGCTGGACGGTGCGCATCCTCGCGCCGATCAACCTGATCGAGCGACCAGTGCGCACCGTGGTCGCCATCGGCGCCGCCACACTGCTCGCCCTGCTGCTCTGGATCGGCCTGCTGATGCAGCGCCGCCGGCACTTCATCGAACGCCTGGCGCTGGACACCCGGGCGCGCCAGCAGCTGGAACAGCGCGTGTTGGAACGCACGCGCGACCTGGAAGCGCTGAACAGCCGGCTCAAGGTCGAGGTACTGGAGCGCGAGCAGGCCCAGCAGGAACTGGTGCGTGCCCAGGACGAACTGCTGCAGGCCGGCAAGCTGTCGGCGCTGGGCACCATGTCGGCGAGCATCAGCCACGAACTCAACCAGCCGCTGGCGGCGATCCGCAGCTACGCCGACAACGCCGGGGTGCTGCTCGACCAGCAGCGCAACGCCGAAGCCCGCGACAATCTGCGGCTGATCAGTGAACTGACCGCGCGCATGGCGTCGATCATCGCCCACCTGCGCGCCTTCGCCCGTCGCGACCAGCACGCGCCGGAGCGGGTCGCGCTGCAGCCGGCGCTGGACGACGCCCTGGCCCTGCTCGCCAAGCGCCGCCAGGCCATGGACGTGGAGCTGATCCGCGACCTGCCGGAGGCCACCCTGTGGGTGCAGGCCGGCGAGACGCGGCTGCGGCAGATCCTCGCCAACCTGCTGGCCAACGCCCTCGATGCGCTGGCCGAGCGGCCGCAGCCGCGACGCATCTGGCTGCGCGCCGAACTGCAGGGTGACGGCGTGTTGCTCAGCCTGCGCGACAACGGCCCCGGCTTCAGCGAGGAAGCGCTGCAGCGTGCCCGCGAGCCGTTCTTCACCACCAAGACCAGCGCGCAGGGGCTGGGCCTCGGCCTGGCGATCTGCGATACCCTCACCCGCGCCCTGGGCGGCGAGCTGCGCATGAGCAACCATCCCGAGGGTGGCGCGCAGCTCGGCCTGTTTCTGCGTTGCGCCGAGCCCGGCGTCGCCTTCCCCACCGAGGACCATTTTCAATGAGCAGTGACCAGTCGATCAGCGCCCAGGCGCAGGTGCTGCTGATCGACGACGATCCGCACCTGCGTCAGGCATTGAGCCAGACCCTCGACCTGGCCGGTCTCAAGGTCGTCAGCCTGGGCGATGCCCGCGACCTGGCCGCGCGGCTGCCAGCGGACTGGCCAGGCGTGGTGGTCAGCGACATTCGCATGCCCGGCATCGATGGCCTCGAGCTGCTGCAACAGCTGCGCACGCGCGACAGCGAGATGCCGGTGATCCTCATCACCGGCCACGGTGATATTCAGCTGGCGGTGCAGGCGATGCGCGCAGGCGCCTACGACTTCCTGGAAAAGCCCTTCCCCAGCGAGGCGCTGCTGGACAGCGTGCGTCGCGCCCTGGCGCTGCGCCAGCTGGTGCTGGACAACCGCTCGCTGCGCCTGGCCCTGGCCGACCGCCAGCAGCTGTCGGCGCGCCTGCTCGGACAATCCCAGGCAATGCTGCGCCTGCGCGAACAGATCGGCGCGCTGGCCGGGACCCAGGCCGATGTACTGATTCTCGGCGAAACGGGCGCCGGCAAGGAGGTGGTCGCCCGGGCGCTGCACGACCTGTCCAGCCGGCGCAACGGCCCCTTCGTCGCGATCAACGCCGGGGCGCTCGCCGAATCGGTGGTGGAAAGCGAACTGTTCGGCCACGAGCCGGGCGCCTTCACCGGCGCGCAGAAGCGGCGCATCGGCAAGTTCGAATTCGCCAACGGCGGCACGCTGTTCCTCGACGAGATCGAGAGCATGAGCCTGGATGTGCAGGTCAAGCTGCTGCGCCTGCTGCAGGAGCGGGTGGTCGAACGGCTCGGCGGCAACCAGTCGATCACCCTGGATATCCGGGTCATCGCCGCGACCAAGGAGGACCTGCGGGTGGCCGCGGATCAGGGCCGGTTCCGTGCCGACCTGTATTACCGGCTCAACGTCGCGCCGCTGCGAATTCCGTCGCTGCGCGAGCGCAACGAGGACATCCTGCTGTTGTTCCAGCATTTCGCCGAAGCCGCCGCCCAGCGCCATGGCCTGCCGATCCGCGAGCTGCAGCCGGAACAACGCGCTGCACTGCTACGTCACGCCTGGCCGGGCAACGTGCGCGAGCTGCAGAACACCGCCGAGCGCTTCGCCCTGGGCCTTGGCCTGGGGCTCGACCAGACGACCGGCGAACCGGCTGCCGGGATAGCCGGAGGTGGCAATCTGAGCGAGCAGGTCGAGGCCTTCGAGCGCGCACTGATCGCCGACGAGCTGAATCGCCCGCATGGCTCGCTGCGCAGCGTCGCCGAAGCGCTGGGCCTGCCGCGCAAGACGCTGCACGACAAGCTGCGCAAGCACGGGCTGAGTTTTACCGATGCTGGCGGAAGCTCGCCCGATGAAAACGACTAGATGGCGGAAACCCGCCATCTTCGATGCTGACTAGGGTCGAACTCGCCGGCACAGACCACGGCACGTGCGTGGCCCGCGCCAGCACCGGCGGTCCCGCGCAAAGGTGCGACCTAGACGCGCTTGTTGGCAATTGGCCATTCAAACCTTCATCTATTGCTGGGTAAACTCGCTGCCCTCAGGCGGCTCTGCCAGCTCTTGGCACAGGCATTGCTCCTGAAACTCAATGAACCGGACGGAACGAGTCGCGATAGAGCATCGCACCCGGACTTCAACGCCTAGACTTGTCCAGCTGGTTACTGCCGGGATGCCGTGTGGCCTCCCACCCACAACAAGAGGAAACATCAATGTTCAAACTGACTGCCAAGGCGCTGGCATGCGCCCTGTCGCTGAGCATCGCTGGTCTGGCCCACGCGGCTGACCCGATCACCATCAAGTTCTCCCACGTGGTCGCCGAAAACACGCCGAAAGGCCAGGGCGCCCTGATGTTCAAGAAACTGGTGGAAGAGCGTCTGGCCGGCAAGGTCGAGGTACAGGTTTACCCGAACTCCTCGCTGTTCGGTGATGGCAAGGAAATGGAAGCCCTGCTGCTGGGTGACGTTCAGCTGATCGCTCCGTCTCTGGCCAAGTTCGAACACTACTCCAAGGGCGTTCAGGTCTATGACCTGCCATTCCTGTTCGACGACATCGCGGCAGTCGACCGCTTCCAGAAGAGCGAGGCTGGCCAGGGCCTGCTGCGTTCCATGGAAGACAAGAACATCACCGGCCTGGGCTACTGGCACAACGGCATGAAGCAGCTGTCGGCCAACAAGGAACTGCGTGAGCCGAAAGACGCGCGCGGCCTGAAGTTCCGCGTACAGGCTTCTGCAGTGCTGGACGAGCAGTTCAAGGCGCTGCGTGCCAACCCGCGCAAGATGAGCTTCGCCGAGGTTTACCAGGGCCTGCAGACCGGCGTGGTCAACGGTGCCGAGAACCCCTACTCGAACATCTACTCGCAGAAGATGCACGAAGTGCAGAAGCACATCACCGAGTCCGACCATGGCCTGCTGGACTACATGCTGATCACCAACACCAAGTTCTGGAACGGCCTGCCTGCCGATGTACGTGGCGAGCTGGAAAAGATCGTGGAAGAAGTCACTGTTGAAGTGAACAAGCAGGCCGACGCCCTGAACCAGAAGGCCAAGGCTGACATCCTCGCCGCCGGCACTACCGAAATCCTCGAGCTGACGCCGGAAGAGCGCGCCAAGTGGCGCGAAGCCATGAAGCCGGTGTGGCAGAAGTTCGAAGGCGAAATCGGTGCTGACCTGATCAAGGCCGCCGAAGCTGCCAACCAGGCTAAATAAGCCTTGCCGGGGGGCGGACACCCCGCCCCTTTGCTGCACTACCCAGCGATACCGACAGCTCAGTGAAAAAACACAGCAGCTGAAGAAGGCGAAGCCCGCACCAAGGGCTGACAGGCATGGCCGAGGCGATCCCGGGCCGCGCCGCTTCGACAGTCACAACAAGAGTTTTTCATTGCTCTGTCCCCCAGCCTGCCCTGGCTGGTTCACGGCGCACCTCCGTGCTGCCTTCGATACAACAAGCAGTCCATCGGGAGATGTCATCCATGAACGCCCTCTGGCGCGTCTGGGACCACTTCGAGGAAGGTTTCATCGCCTTTCTGTTGGCCGCCATGACACTGGTGACCTTCGTCTACGTGATCCTCAACAACCTCTACACACTTTTCTACGACCTGGGCGACCGGTTCGAGGGAAGCGCCGACTTCTGGTTCGCCATCGGTGACTTCATCATCGGCCTGGCCCAGTCCATGACCTGGAGCACCGCGCTGACCAAGGCGCTGTTCGCCTGGCTGATCTTCTCCGGCCTCGCCTATGGCGTGCGCACCGCCGGCCACATCGGCGTCGATGCTCTGGTGAAGCTGGCGCCGCGACACATCCAGCGCGTCATCGGCATCATCGCCTGCCTGCTCTGCCTGGGTTACGCCGGTCTGCTGACCGTGGCCAGCTTCGAGTGGATCCAGGCGCTGTTCGTTGCCAACATCGGCGCGGAAGACCTGGGCCATGTCGGCGTCAAGCAGTGGCACATCGGCATGATCGTGCCGTTCGGCTTCGCCATGGTGTTCATCCGTTTCGCCGAAATCTTCGTGCGTATCCTGCGCAACGAGCAGACCGGCCTCGGCCTCGCCGATGAAGCGGCCGATGCGCTCAAGCACGGCGAAGAGGAGCCCAAGTAATGACCATCCTGTTCCTGTTCGTCGCCCTCTTCGTGCTGATGTTCATCGGCGTGCCGGTGGCCGTATCCCTCGGTCTGGCCGGTTCGCTGACCATCATGATCTTCAGCCAGGACTCGGTGCGCTCGCTGGCGATCAAGCTGTTCGAGACCTCCGAGCACTACACCCTGCTGGCGATCCCGTTCTTCCTCCTGGCCGGCGCCTTCATGACCACCGGCGGCGTGGCGCGTCGCCTGATCGACTTCGCCAACGCCTGTGTCGGCCACATCCGTGGCGGCCTGGCGATCGGTGCGGTGCTGGCGTGCATGCTCTTCGCAGCGCTGTCCGGCTCGTCGCCAGCCACCGTGGCTGCGGTGGGCTCCATCGCCATCGCCGGCATGGTGCGCTCCGGTTATCCGCAGGCCTTCGGCGCTGGCATCGTCTGTAACGCTGGTACCCTGGGCATCCTGATCCCGCCGTCGGTGGTCATGGTGGTCTACGCCGCGGCTACCGAGACCTCGGTGGGCAAGCTGTTCATGGCCGGTGTCGTCCCGGGCATCATGCTCGGCGGCGCGCTGATGCTGGCGATCTACATCATCGCGGTGAAGAAGAACCTGCCGGCACTACCGCGCGCCAGCTTCCGCGAGTGGCTGTCCGCCGCGCGCAAGGCGGTCTGGGGCCTGCTGCTGATGGTGATCATCCTCGGCGGCATCTACTCGGGCATGTTCACGCCCACCGAAGCGGCAGCGGTCGCGGCGGTGTATTCGGCCTTCGTCGCGATCTTCGTCTACAAGGACCTCAAGCTGCGCGAATGCCCGAAGGTACTGCTGGAGTCGGGCAAACTGAGCATCATGCTGATGTTCATCATCGCCAACGCCATGCTCTTCGCCCACGTGCTGACCACCGAGCAGATTCCGCAGGCGATCACTGCCTGGGTCATCGAGGCCGGTCTGCAGCCGTGGATGTTCCTGCTGGTGGTGAACATCGTGCTGCTGGTGGCCGGCGCCTTCATGGAGCCGTCGGCGATCATCCTGATCCTGGCGCCGATCCTGTTCCCGATTGCCATACAGCTGGGCATCGACCCGATCCACCTTGGCATCATCATGGTGGTGAACATGGAGATAGGATTGATAACGCCACCGGTGGGGTTGAACCTGTTCGTCGCCTCAGCGGTGACGGGCATGCCGGTGACCCAGGTGATCCGCGCAGTTCTGCCATGGCTGGCGCTGATGCTGAGCTTCCTGGTGATCATCACCTACGTGCCGTCGATTTCCCTGGCGCTGCCGAACATGCTGGGCATGTAGCCCGAGACACTTACTTCCCTTTAGCCCGGCCTGTGCCGGGCTTTTTTTCGTCTGCGCAAATGTCGATGTGGGCTCGTCAGAGCACCAGCACATCGGCCGGCCGCCGACGGAACCAGCCGGTCAGCGACAGACGGTCGGCCTGGGTGACCAGCACTTCATGGGGGAAATCGCCGGAGAGAAAGACCACCAGATTGCCGGCGAGCGGTGGCACGTCCAGATGCGATCCATCAGGCATGTGCATGCGCAATTCACCGGCATGGCCGGGCTGCCAGTCCGGGTTCAGATAGAGCACGGCGGTGACCGAACGGCTGTCGTCATCGCGAAAGCGGTCCAGGTGCGTCTGATAGAAGGCGCCCGGCGGGTAGAAGGCGAAATGGCATTCGAACTCTTCCAGCCCGAGGAACAACTCGCGGTTAAGCTGCTGGCGCAAGCCGTCCATGAGTTCGAGGTAGTCGTCGCAGACTGCAGACTGGCCCGGTTCGAGCCACTGAATATGGTCGCTGCGAATGCCTTCGCGCACCGCCTGCGCCTCGCCGCGGCCGACCCCTGCCGGTGCCAGCGCACCCTCGGCTTCCCGCCTGCGGCACTCGTCGGCCAGCTTGTGGGTCACATCACTGGGAAGGAAAGAACTCTGCACCGACCAGCCGCGCTCGGCCAGGTCGTCGATGATCGAAGAGAACGGCAAGGAAGTGACTCCGAAGGGATACCGCAGGAGTCTAGGGTCTGTTGAGACTCCGCTACAAGCTGCGTCGCTGCGCCAAATGGCAGCAGTAACCGTGCGCCTCGACAAGCACGCGTCGACGCACGGAAAATGAACCGCCCGCCAGACAGGAGCTTCCATGCGCGCCCTCTTGACCTGTGTACTGCTGACCTTGAGCTTCAGCAGCTTCGCCGACACCTATCAGGAACTCTACGAAACCGCCGGCTGGACCGAACAGCGCGCCAATTTCGGCGATGCCCTGACCGCGGCCCAGCAACGCTACAAGGACACCCTGCCACCGGCGGTATTCCAGGCACTGGTGACCAACAGCAACCGCCGCTTCGCCGCCCATGCCATCGACCAGCGCGCACAGCAGGCATTGCGCGGCAACCTGGCCGAGCCGCAGCCGGCGCTGGAATTCTTCCAGTCGACCCTGGGACGCAAGATCGTCTCGGCCGAAGTGCTCGCCGCACGGCGCGAACAGCTGGCCAAGCACGCCGCCGGCCTGCCGCGGGTGCAAGCCGGCAGCAACCGACAACTGCTGATCCGCCACCTGGCCCAGGCGCTGCCAGCCAGCGAAGCGGGCGCGGAAGTCAGCCTGGCACTGGCCGGCGTCGCCGCCGACAGTCTCAGCCAGATGATTCCCGGCCTGCTCGGTGGCAATCAGGCGCAGAGCCTGCTGAGCAGCCAGCGCCAACGCATGATCGAGCAGATAGAGGCCGATCTCGACAACACGCTGCTGTACGTCTATCGCGACCTGTCCGATGCCGAACTGGAGGAATATGTGACATTCGCCCAGTCGGACGAAGGCAAGGCCTATTACCAGGCCGCGCTGCAGGCGCTACGCGCCGGCCTGGCGGTGGGCATGAGCGGCGCCGAGCTGGAGCCGCAGCAGGGCATCTGATCCCGCTATCTGAGGCGCTTGCGCAGGAAGTCGAAGTACGCCTGGCGCAATTCCTCGCGCTCGTTCACCAGATGGTGGCGCGCCTCGGGCAGTCGCAGCACCTCAGCACTTGGGAACTTGCGCTGCAGAATCGGCAGGTTGTACTGCCAATCCACGGTCATGTCCGCCTCGCCCTGAATGATCAACGGCGCGTGCGTGCTGTCAGCCGCACCCTCGATACGGGGAATCCAGCGTGACAGGGCCCCGACCCAGGCCGTGGGCAGGATGTCCGGCTGCAGCGGGTCCTGGCTCTGGACGAACTCGAGGAAAGCGGGATCACTGGAGTTCTCGCTGAACGTCCGCGGGATCTGCTGCACGAAACGCCGCAACAGTTCGTAGCTGACACGCGAGCGCAACCAGGCGCGCGGTCGAACCAGCGGAGCGAGCAGAATGGTGCGGCCCAGGTCCGGGTTGTCGGCCTGGTGCAGCAGGTGATCCAGTGCGATGGCACCGCCGGTACTCTGGCCAAGTAGGTGCCAGGGACGCGGCAGATTGAGCTGGCGTGCCTGTTCGAACAGACCGCTCAGCACCGCCTGGTATTCGGCAAACTCGTTGATGCTCGCCCGGGGACCGCTGGACAGCCCATGGCCCGGCAGGTCACAGGCGAGCACGGCGAACCCCATCTCCAGTCCCCAGTCGACCACATGGCGATACAGGCCCATGTGGTCGTAGTAGCCGTGCAGGATCAGCAGGCTGGCGTGGGGCTGCTCGGGCCACCAGGCCTGGGCGACGACATCGTAGTCATGCACACGAAAACGCCCGAGTCGCCGCTGCACATTGCCCCGATGCGGCATGTCCAGGCCGTAATAGGCCTGGTAGTGCAACGTTTCGGCGGATGCGTCAGCTGCTTCGCGCAGGGCGGGCAAGCTGTTACGCAGGCGATCGGGCTGGATACGCGCGGGCATGGACTTTCTTCGGTTGGCAAGGACTCGGGATATTCAGCTCTGCGCCGCGCCATGGCAAGCTTGCGCACCCACATCGGAGCCAGCCATGAGTGCTCGTCGCAAATACCTGATCGCTGCACTGATCGCCCTGCTCTGGGGCGGCGCCATGCTGGCTGCGTTCTGGTGGTTCGAGGCGCGCTATCTGCGCACCTTCGATGGCGAACGTGCCGAGCTGTTCTCCGGCGACGCACTGCGCCTGCCCGCCGAACTACAGGGCCCGGGACCAGTGCGCTTCGTGCATTTCTGGGACCCGGGATGCCCGTGCAACGTCGGCAATCAGCAGCACCTGGAAGAACTGCTCAAGCGCTTTGCTGGACAACCCGTGGACTTCTACGAAGTACGCAAGCCGGGCAGCAAGGGCCGCTTGCCGCAGCCGCGGGCAGCGCTGAAACCGCTGAGCGCCCCGCCCGGCTCCGAGCAACTACCGGCCAGCCCCACTGTCGGCATCTGGGATCAAAGCGGGGAGCTGGTCTATATCGGCCCCTACAGCGAAGGTGCGGTGTGCAGTTCGGACAACAGCTTCGTCGAGCCTATCCTTGATGCCGTGCTGGCCGGGCGCAAGGTGCGCGCTACCCATTCGCTGGCGGTGGCCTGTTTCTGCGACTGGCAGCAGTAGCGCGCTTGCGACAGGAAACTTGATCGCGATCAAATGATAATTATTATCACCTAAACGAGAATTACTCCCATCCAAGTCGGCATCACCGCCGACGAATTATCCGGGAGCCGTTCGATGATACTCCGCCTTCACCCACTCGCCCTGGCCTGCCTGGCCGTCAGCAGCGCGTCCGCCTTCGCCGCTCCGCTGGAGCTGCAGGAAACCGTCGTCACCGCCAAGGGCTACGAGGCCGCAACGCGGGACATTCCGCAAGCCATCGAGGTGCTGCAGGCTCAGCCAACCGAAACGGCAGCGCCGGCCGGCAGCCTGTTCCGCGGCAAGCCCGGGCTCGCCGTGCATAGCGACGGCGCCTGGGGGCAGAACCCGGTGTTGCGCGGCATGAAGAAGGAAAGCGTGGTGCTGATGGTCGACGGCGTGCGGGTCAATTCCGGCCAGCCACAGGGCTCGCTGGCCTCCATGCTCGATCTCGGCCTGCTGGAACGCGCCGAAGTGGTCAAGGGTCCGGGCTCGGTGCTGTACGGCAGCGGCGCCATGGGCGGGGTGGTCAACCTGATCACGCCAAAGGCACGCTTCACCGAGCAGGACGAACGCGGCGGTCGCTTCTCCACCAGCGCCAGCAGCGTCGACAAGGGCTTTACCGGCGCTACGCTGCTGCGCGACTCCAGCTCCGATCATGCCCTGGTGCTGGGCGTTGCCGGGCGCAAGGTCAACGATTACAAGAGCCCCAACGGTACCGAAGAGAACACCGGCTACAGCTCCGATACCCTGCTGCTCAAGTACAAGCAACGGCTGGCCGAGGATGTCAGCGTAAACCTGAACATCCAGCGCCACACCGACCGCGACGTCTGGTACCCGGGCTCGGCGCGTACCGGCGGGCAGCCGGGCGGCGCCGGCATCCCGGTACCACTCGGCACCGCGACCATCCATTCGCCGGAACAGCAGCGCGAGCTGTTCCAGATCGGCCTGGAAAACGGCCTCGGTGAAGGCACCCTGACCACCGAGCTCTATCGTCAGGAGGTGTACCGGGAGATCCGCGCCTACTCCGAGCGGCTCGACCGCGACTATGTACGCAACAACGTCAGCTTCATCACCCACGGACTGCGCTCGAGCTGGGTGGTGCCAATCGCCGATCACCTGCTGACGGTGGGCGTCGACGGCTGGAAGATGACCGGCGATCCGGAGCGCTACGTGGATGGCCCGCCGACCTTCAACAACAACCAGCGCAACGACCCCTTCAAGGATGCCGAGATCGAGTCCTACGGACTGTTCGTGCAGGACGAATTCGACCTCGGCCAGACGCGCCTCACCGCCGGCGCCCGCTACGACCGCATCAGCGCCGACGCCCGCGCCAAGGGCAACGGTCCTTCATTTACAACCAGCGGCCTGGACAGCACCGACCACAACCTGTCGTGGTCGCTGGGCGCGCTGCATCCGCTGACTGACACCCTGAACCTCTACGCCAACGTCGGCCAGGCCTACCGCGCCGCCGACATGCGCGAGCGCTACGACGATGCGCCGCGCGGCGACGGCTACTTCCACGTCGGCAACCCGCTGCTGGACCCGGAGCGCTCCACCAGTTTCGAGCTCGGCCTCAAGGGTAACGATGGCGATTTCACCTATCAGCTGGCGGCCTTCCACACCCGCATCGACGATTACATTGCCGGCCGCGTGACCGGCACAAACGCCACGAACGGGCTGCCGATCAAGCGCACCGAGAACCTCGACAAAGTGGTGATCTACGGCCTCGAAGGCAGCGCCAGCAAGGGTGTCGGCGCCTTCGTGGTGGACGGCAGCTTCACATGGCTGCGCGGCGAGAACAAACAGGACGACGAACCACTGCACCAGATGCCGGCCCACGAGTTGACCCTGGGCATCGGCCAGCCAGCCGAGCGCGGCCTCTACTGGCATGCGCAGCTGCGTGCCGTCGCGGAGCAGGATCGTGTAGCGACCGAGTTCACCCGCGGTGGCGAGGACCGTACCGCAGGCTTCGTTACCGCCGATGCCAGCCTTGGCTGGGGCTTCGGCAGGATCGGTGTACTGCAGACCGCCAACCTCGATGCGCGCCTGAGCAACCTGTTCGACAAGGCCTACCACGAGCATCTGGCTGACGGCATCAGCGGCAACGAGCTGGAAGCACCCGGGCGCGGCATCACCGTCGCGCTGAGCGGGAGCTTCTGATGCTGCGCCATCTGCTGATGGTCATTCTGCTGGCGGCTGGAGCACCAGCGCTGGCGGACAAGCTGCCGCGCCTGGTCCTGGCCGGCCCTTCCTCGTCGGTATCGAACCCGCTGATCCACATGGTCGAATCCGGCGCACTGGACGACCTGGCGGACAAGGTGGAATTCGTCAGCTGGCGCGATCCCGACCAGCTGCGCCTGCTGGCGCTTAACCAGCAGGCGGACGTGCTGGCCATGCCGGTCAACGTCGCCGCCAACCTGTACAACCGCGGCGCCAAGCTGCGCATGCTCAACGTTTCGACCTGGGGCTTGCTCTGGCTGGTATCCCGCGAGCAGGGCCTGAGCACCCTCGACGACCTGCGCGGCAAGGAAATCGCCATGCCGTTCCGCGGCGACATGCCGGACATCCTATTCGGCCTGCTGGCCGAGCGTACCGGCATCGATGTGCGCAAGGACCTGCGTTTGCGCTACGTCGCCACCCCGATCGACGCCATGCAGCTGCTGCTGATGCGTCGTACCGACCATGCCCTGCTGGCCGAGCCGGCCATCTCCATGGCCCTGCGCAAGGCCAGCGAAGGGCCGCTGGGGCTGGTTGCGCCGGATCTGTATCGCAGTGTCGACCTGCAACAGGAGTGGGGCCGCCTGCTGCAACGCGAAGCACGCATCCCGCAGGCGGGCATCGCGCTGATGGCCAGCGTGAAGGACCAGCCGCAGATCGCCGCACGGATCGCCCAGGCCTACGCCGACTCGCTGCAATGGTGCAGCGCCAACGCCGAGCGCTGCGGGCAGCTGGTCGCCACGCATCTGCCGATGCTCAGCGCCGAAGCGGTGACCGATTCGTTGGCCGTGGCGCAGATGGAGGCCGTGCCCGCCGCTGAGGCGCGGGCGGAAGTGGAGTATCTTTTCGAGCTGCTGTTGCAAAAGAATCCGGCGCTGATCGGCGGCAAGCTGCCGGCCGATGACTTCTACTCGCCAGTCAGCGATCAGCGATGAGCCTCCTGCGCAGCTGGCTAACCAGCCTGCCCGGCTATCTGTGGAGCGGCTGGGGCGCGCTGGCCAGCCTGTTTCTGTTGCTGGCCGCCTGGGAGGCAGCGGCCAGTCACTATGGCGCGCTGGTGCTGCCGGCGCCGCTGGAGACCTTTGCCCGCCTGCTCCAGCTGATCGATGAAGGTGCCGCCTGGCCGGAGCTGCTGGCCACCAGTCGCCGGGCGCTGCTCGGCTTTGCCCTGTCCGTGGCAGTCGGCAGCGTGCTCGGGCTTGCCGCCGGTGTCTCCATGACTGCCTCGATGATGGCGCGGCCGCTGGTCACCGTGCTCATGGGCATGCCGCCAATCGCGTGGCTGGTACTGGCGATGCTCTGGTTCGGCGCCAGCGACGGCACCCCGGTGTTCACCGTGTTCATCGCCAGCTTTCCGCTGGTGTTCATCGGCGCACTGCAAGGCACCCGCACGCTGGATAACCAGCTCAAGGACATGGCCCTGGCATTCCGTCTGCCGCGGCGGATGCTGTTGCTCGATGTCTATTTGCCGCACGTCGTCTCCTACCTGTTTCCCGCCTGGATCACCGCGCTCGCCATGGCGTGGAAGATCGTGGTGATGGCCGAATTGCTCGCCACCCAGGACGGCGTCGGCGCCGCGCTGGCGGTATCACGCTCGCACCTGGATACCAGCGCGACCATGGCCTGGATCACCGCGGTGGTCGGTCTGCTGCTGGCGGTGGAGTACCTGCTGCTGGAACCGATCAAGCGCGAAGTCGAGCGCTGGCGCGAGGTGTCTTCATGACGCAATTGCACATCCACGGCCTGGCCCACGCCTTCGGTCGCGACGAGATATTCAGCGGCATCAACTTCAACCTGGCGGCAGGCGAAGTGGTCGCCCTGGTCGGCCCCTCCGGCTGCGGCAAGACCACCCTGCTGCATCTTTGCGCGGGGCTTCTGGACGCCCAAGAAGGTCGCATCGACAACGGTTTCGGCAATCCCGCCAGCATGTTCCAGCAACCGCGGCTGCTGCCGTGGAAAACCACGCTCGACAACATCGCCCTGGGGCTCAAGGCGGCCGGCATGCCGCGCCAGCAACGCGTGCAACAGGCGGCGGCCCTGGCGCTGCGTCTGGGCCTGGCCGCAGGCGATCTCGGCAAGTTTCCGCACCAGCTTTCCGGCGGAATGCAGAGCCGCGTGTCCCTGGCGCGGGCGCTGGTGCTGCAGCCGGATTTGCTGCTGCTTGACGAACCCTTCGCCGCACTGGATATCGGCCTCAAGGAAGACCTTTATGCCCTGCTGCTGGCCGAGCAGGCTGCACGCGGCATGGGCGTGCTGATGATCACCCACGACCTGATGGAAGCCGTGCGCCTGGCCGACCGCATCCTGGTCATGGCGGCGGCGCCGGGGCGCATCGTCAGCCACCTGGAGCTGGATCTGCCAGCCGTGCAGCGCAGCGATGCCTGGATCTATCAGCACACCGCCGAGCTGCTGCAGTTGCCGGCCGTACGGGAAAGTTTCGGCCTGGCCAGCCGCGCGCCGCAGACCTTGCCTGGCGCCACCAAAGTCGCCATTCGCGAGGCGGCCCCCTTATCCTCCGCCAGCAGAGCGCGCTCACGATGCTGAAAACCTTATCGCCGCGACTCGCCAACTGGCCGCTGCTGCTGTGCAGCTTCCGTCCACTGTTTCTCGCCACCGTGCTGCTGGCCGTGGCCGGCATCGCACTCTGGCTGGGCTTTCTCGGGTTCGGCTTGCTGCTGCCAGGCGTGCCGGGTGGACCAATGGTCTGGCATGCCCACGAAATGCTGCTCGGCTTCGGCCTGGCGGCGGTCGCCGGCTTCGTTCTCACCGCGGTGCCGGAATTCACTGCTACCGCAGCGTTCGGTCGGCAGGTAGGTTTCGGTTTTCTAGTGCTGTGGCTAGCGGCTCGGCTGAGCTTCTGGCTTTCCGGCGTCATCGGGCCGTGGCCGGCGGCGCTGTGCAACAGTGCCTTCGCCATTGCGCTGCTTGTGTTGCTCGCACCGCGCCTGCTCGGCGACCCGCTGCGCCGGCAGTACGGCTTGTTCGGCGGGCTCGCCGCGCTGGCGCTGGTGACCGTGGGCTTTCATGTCGATGCCGTCGGCGGCCGATACCCGATGCGTTGGCTGTACGCTGGCATCGGCGTGATGATGGTACTGATCGTGGTGGCCATGAGCCGAATCTCCATGCGCATTCTCAACGACGCCATCCAGGCACGCCGGGATGCCGGGCACGACGTGGACGACGACTACCGCGCGCGTCCGCCACGACGCAACCTGGCGATCTTCTGCATCAGCCTGTTCACTCTCGCCGAATGGCTGGCACTGCCGGCCCCGCTGAACGGCTGGCTGGCCCTGGCCACAGCCGCCGCCATGTTCAATCTGCTCAACGACTGGCACATCGGCCGAGCGCTGCTGGAGCGCTGGTCGCTGATGCTCTACAGCGTCTACTGGCTGATGGCGCTGGGCTATGGTGCACTGGGTGTCTCGCTGCTAGCCGACGGCTTTGCCAGCAGCGCCGGCCGCCATCTGCTGACACTCGGGGCCATGGGCGTATCGATTCTCGCGGTGCTGTGCATCGCCGGGCGTACCCACAGTGGCTATGCACTGGATCAGCGGCGCTGGGTGCCGATCGCGACCTGCCTGCTGGTGCTCGCCGCGCTGCTGCGTGCCAGTGCGAGGCTGCCGGGCGCTCCCGTGCCGCTGCTGAACATGCTCGCCGGGCTCGGTTGGCTGACAGTCTTTGGCTTGGCGCTGTGCTACCTGGCACCGATCTGGCTGCGCCCGCGCCCGGACGGTGGTACGGGATGTGAAGAACCGATGGATGAACACAGCACGGGTTCGGGCTGCCGGACCTGAGCGGTGATCGGCAACTGGACGCGATATTCGTTGCAGGCGAACAGACAACCGAGCCGTGAATGCGGACTCGGCGACGGAGAAGGCGCGGCGGTGGATAAGCTTCGCGTTATTCACCCTACCGCTCTGCGGCAGGGGACAAACCATCTGAAACGAAAAGGGCGCATCAATGCGCCCTTTTCGTTTTTGCTGTTCAAACCATCATCAGGTATGCGCCGAGGGCGGCACCAGCACCTTGCGGCTGTCGATCACCTGACGCCAGGTGGGATTGCCAGCGGTCTCATCCATCGCCTGCTGCATCGCGCGAATACGGCGCTTCTCGGCACGGCGGCTGAGGTACCAGGCGAGAAAGGTAGCCAGCGACACGCTGAGCAGGATCAGACTCGCCACCGCGTTGATCTCCGGCTTCACGCCCAGGCGCACGGCGGAAAAGATCTCCATCGGCAAGGTGGTCGAGCCCGGCCCGGAGACGAAGCTGGCCAGTACCAGATCGTCCAGCGAGAGGGCAAAGGAGAGCATGCCGCCGGCCGCCAGCGAGGGCGCGATCATCGGCATGGTGATCAGGAAGAACACCTTCCACGGCCGCGCTCCGAGGTCCATCGCCGCTTCCTCGATGGACAGGTCCAGCTCGCGCAGGCGCGCCATCACCACTACCGCGACGTAGGCCGAGCAGAACGTGGTGTGGGCGATCCAGATGGTCACCAGCCCGCGTTGCGCCGGCCAGCCGATCAGTTGCGCCATGGCGACGAACAGCAGCAGCAGGGACAGACCGGTGATCACTTCCGGCATCACCAGCGGCGCGGTGACCAGGCCACCGAACAGCGTACGGCCGCGGAACACCGGGATACGGGTGAGGACGAAAGCCGCCATCGTGCCCAGAGCCACCGCGGCAATCGCGGTATAGGCCGCGACTTCCAGCGAGCGCATTACCGCGCCCATCAACTGGGAGTTGTCGAGCAGGCCGGCGTACCATTTCAGCGACCAGCCACCCCACACCGTCACCAGCCGCGAGGCATTGAACGAGTAGACGACCAGGATGACCATCGGCAGGTAGATGAACAGCAGCCCGAGCACCAGGATCAGGTTGGAAAAGCTCCAGCGTTTCATAGCTTGCCCTCCAGTTCCTTGGCCATGCTTGTGAATGAAGAGCCGGTTGAACAGGACAGACAGCGAGTTGGGTAGGTCATAGCTTGCCCTCCAGCTCTTTCGCCTGGTTCCGGTTGAACAGGATGATCGGCACCAGCAGGATCGCCAGCATCACCACCGCCAGCGCCGAGGCCACCGGCCAGTCACGGTTGTTGAAGAATTCCTGCCAGAGCACCTTGCCGATCATCAGCGTCTCCGGACCGCCGAGCAGCTCGGGGATGACGAATTCACCCACCACCGGAATGAACACCAGCATGCAGCCGGCGATGATGCCGTTCTTCGACAGCGGCACGGTGATCTTCCAGAAGCTGGTGAGGTTGCGCGCGCCGAGATCGGAAGCCGCCTCGAGCAGGCTCGGGTCATGCTTCACCAGGTTGGCGTAGAGCGGCAGGATCATGAACGGAAGGTATGAGTAGACCACGCCGATATACACCGCCGTATCGGTGTTCAGAATCTGCAGCGGCGCGTCGATCAGGCCGAGACCCTGCAACAGTCCGTTGAGGATGCCGTTGCTGCTGAGGATGCCCATCCAGGCGTAGACGCGAATCAAGATGGCGGTCCAGGTCGGCATCATGATCAGCAGCAGCAGAACCGTCTGCAGATCCTTGCGCGCACGGGCAATGGCGTAGGCCATCGGATAGCCGATCAGCAGGCAGAGCAGCGTGCTGAATAAGGCAATCTTCAGCGAGCCCAGATAGGCCGCCAGATACAGTTCGTCTTCGCTGAGGAAGATGTAGTTGCCCAGGTTGATCAGCACCTGCAGCTGCTGGTCGGCGTAGGCGAAGATGTCGGTGTACGGCGGAATGGCCACATCCGCTTCGGCAAAGCTGATCTTCAGGACGATGGCGAAGGGCAGCAGAAAGAACAGCATCAGCCACAGGAAGGGCACGCTGATGACCAGTCGGCGCCCGGTATTCAGGGGCGAGCGCTTCATGCCTGCAACACCACGCCGCTGTCATCCCACCAGTACACGTACACCTCTTCCTCCCAGGTCGGCAGCTTCACGTGACGTTCGGCGTTGGCCATGAAGGCCTGCAGCACACCGCCGGACGGCAGCTTGATGTAGTACACCGAGTGGCCGCCAAGATAGGCGATGTCGTGCACGACGCCTTTGGCCCAGTTGTAGCCGGGGCGCTCCAGTTCCGGCAGTTCGGTGCCGATCAGCAGCTTTTCCGGGCGGATCGCGTAGGTGATCTGTTTGTCCTGCGCGCGGGTACTGATGCCGTGGCCGACGTAGATCGGGTTCTCAAGGCCTGGGCTGGCGATGACGGCGTGGTCGCCCATGTCCTCGATCAGCTCGCCGTCGAACAGGTTGACGTTGCCGATGAACTCGCAAACCAGGCGGCTCGCCGGGGTCTCGTAGATGTCCATCGGGCTGCCGACCTGGGCGATCCAGCCCAGATGCATGATGGCGATGCGTTCGGCCATGGTCATGGCCTCTTCCTGGTCGTGGGTCACCATCACGCAGGTCACGCCGACGCGCTCGATGATCTGCACCAACTCAAGCTGCATCTGCGAGCGCAGTTTCTTGTCCAGCGCGCCCATGGGCTCATCGAGCAGCAGCAGCTTCGGCCGCTTGGCCAGCGAACGCGCCAGGGCGACGCGCTGGCGCTGCCCGCCCGACAGCTGATGCGGCTTGCGTTTGGCGTACTGGGTCATCTGCACCAGGCCGAGCATCTCCTTCACCCGCGCCTCGACTTCCTGTTTCGGCAGGCCATCCTGCTTCAGGCCGAAGGCGATGTTCTGCTCCACCGTCATGTGCGGGAACAGGGCGTAGGACTGGAACATCATGTTGATCGGCCGCTCGTAGGGCGGCATGTCGGTGATGTCCTGGCCATCGAGGAAGATGCGCCCCTCGGTGGGCCGCTCGAAGCCGGCGAGCATGCGCAGCAAGGTCGACTTGCCCGAACCCGAGCCACCGAGCAGGGCGAAGATTTCGCCCTGATGGATGCTCAGCGAGACATCATCGACCGCCACCGTTTCGTCGAACTTCTTGGTGACGCGGTCGATCTTCAGCAGCACCTGCTTGTTCTTGCTTTCGCCACTGAGGGCTTTCTTGTAGGCGCTGGAGGCAACGGCCATGCGCGAACTCCCGAAATGAAAAAGGTTGGCCGGCCTGGGCCGGGGATCTAATGGTCGTTGCAGAGAGCGCGTCGCCTGACATGCTCCCGATCGGCCGGTTCCGATTCGTCACCGGCAATGCCGCAGACGAAACGGGAACAGACCATGGAATTCACTTGCCGGATTTCACCTTGGTCCAGGAGCGGGTCGAAAGACGTTGAATCTTCGGCGGCAGCTCAGCGGAGACATACAGCCGGTCGAGCACTTCCTGCGGCGGATACACCGACGCATCGCCACGCACCTCCTGGTCCATCAGCTCGCCCGCCTTGAGATTGGGGTTGGCGTAACCGACGTAGTCGCTCACCGCGGCAATCACCTCGGGGCGCAGCAGGTAGTTGATGAAGGCATGGGCTTCTTCGACATTGCTGGCATCCGCGGGGATGGCGAGCATGTCGAACCAGAGGTTCGCGCCCTCCTTGGGAATGGCATAGGCGATCTCGACACCCTTGCCGGCTTCCTCGGCGCGGGCGGCGGCCTGGAACACATCACCGGAGAACCCGGCGGCGACGCAGATATTGCCATTGGCCAGATCGGAAATGTACTTGGACGAGTGGAAATAACGTACATGCGGCCGCACGGCCAGGAGCTTCTCCTCGGCCTTCTGATAGTCCGCCGCGTTCTCGCTGTTGGGGTCGAGCCCCAGGTAATTGAGCATGGCCGGGATCATCTCATCGGCCGAATCGAGGAAGGCGATGCCGCAACTGGCCAGCTTCTCGGCGTTCTCCGGTTCGAAGATCACCGCCCACGAGTCGATCGTGTCGACACCCAGTGCGGCCTTGACCTTCTCGACGTTGTAGCCGATGCCGTTGGTGCCCCACAGATAGGGCGCCGCATGGGCATTGTCGGGATCGTTCTTCTGCAGCTGCTTGAGCAGTGCCGGATCGATGTTTTCCCAGTTCGGCAGCTTGCTCTTGTCCAGCGGCTGGAAGGCACCGGCGCGAATCTGCTTGCCGAGAAAATGGTTGGAAGGCACCACCACGTCGTAGCCGCTACGGCCGGCCAGCAGCTTGCCTTCAAGGGTTTCGTTGGAATCGAAGACATCGTAGACGGGCTTGATGCCAGTCTCCTTCTCGAACTCCTCCAGCGTCGTTTCGCCGATGTAATCCGACCAGTTGTAGATATGCACGGAGGCGGCCTGGGCGGTGGCCGCACCGGCTACGGCGGCGGCGACGATCAACGACTTGAGTGTCGAGCGCATGGGATGAGTCCTCTTGTTACAGGCCGCGCGTGATCCCGGCGGGAAAGGCGGGCTGTTTATTGGAAAAACCTCTGAAAATCAACAGATTTGATGCAAATGTCGGTGCATCACAAAAGACAGGGAACGTGGCTACGCGACGAGCTGCGCTCAACCGGGCTCCGGTGCCGGTACGCATGCTCCATGCGGCCCGGCAACGGATCGGTCGTATTAGCGGCCCGACTTGATCTTGGTCCAGCTGCGGGTCATGGCGCGCTGGGTTTTCGGATCGAGGTCGGGGAAGGTGTACAGCTTCTTCAGCACGTCCTGGCTCGGGTAGATGCCCGGGTCGGTGCGAATCGCTTCGTCCACCAGCGGGGTGGCCGCGGCGTTACCGTTGGGGAACTGCACGTAGTCGGTGATCGACGCCATGACTTCAGGCTTCATCAGGTAGTTGATGAAGGCATGGGCGCTGTCGACGTTCTTCGCGTCAGCCGGTACGGCCAGCATGTCGAAGAAGCTGCCGGCACCTTCCTTGGGAATCTTGTAGCCGACGTTGACGCCGTTGCCGGCTTCCTCGGCGCGCGCCTTGGCCTGATAGATGTCACCCGAATAGCCGATCGCCACGCAGGACTCGCCATTGGCCAGGTCGGAGATGTACTTGGAAGAGTGGAAGTAGGCCACATGCGGACGGATCTGCATGAACAGCTCTTCGGCCTTCTTCAGCTCGTCGGCCTTGCCGCTGTCCGGGGCGTAGCCCAGATAATGCAGGGCGGCGGGCAGGATTTCGGTCGGCGAATCGAGGAAGGAAACGCCGCAGGACTTCAGCTTCTCGATGTTTTCCGGCTTGAACACCAGGTCCCAGGAATCCACCGGCGCGTTGTCACCCAACACGGCCTTGACCTTGTCGACGTTGTAGCCGATGCCAATGGTGCCCCACATGTAGGGAATCGAATACTGGTTGCCCGGATCACTCGGATCCAGCGCCTTGAGCAGGTCCTTGTCGAGATTTTCCCAGTTCGGCAGCTTGGACTTGTCCAGCTTCTGGAACACGCCGGCCTTGATCTGCTTGGCCAGGAAGGGGTTGGATGGCACCACCACGTCATACCCGGAGCTGCCAGCCAGCAGCTTGGCTTCCAGCACTTCGTTGCTGTCGAAGACGTCGTAGACGACCTTGATGCCGGTTTCCTTGGTGAAGTTCTCTAGGGTGTCTTCGGCGATGTAGTCGGACCAGTTGTAGACGTGCAGAACCTTTTCCTGGGCCTGCGCAGCCCCGGCAACGGTGCCGGCCAGCGTCATGGCAAGTAGTGTCTTGGCGAAGGGATTCATCCGTGCAGCTCCTGTTGTCATCATTAATGTCGGGGCAGTGGAACAGGCCATGAACACGCGGCGGCCTGGCGGTGTGGCGGCATCGACACACCCTCGGCCGATCTGGCCTCCAGCACGCGCGCAGTCTGGCAAGGTCAGGACCCACTTTTCAACAAGCCGAACGCACAGCGGTGCAAACGACAACCTTAGCTCAGCTGGCGCGGGCTGCCGCCCGGCTCAACCCAGCGCATCCTTGGCCGTGGCATCGAGGCACAACCGCACCTTGCCGACCAGCTCGTCGATCTGCTCTTCGCTGATCACCAGCGGCGGCGAGATGATCATGGTGTCGCCAACCGCACGCATCACCAGGCCGTTGCGGAAGCAGTGCTCGCGACAGAGCATGCCCACGCCGGGATCGGCAAAGCGTTCGCGGGTCTTCTTGTTCTTCACTAACTCGAGCGCGCCGAGCAGGCCGACGCCACGCGCCTCGCCTACCAGCGGATGCTCGAGCAGCTCCTGCCAGCGAGACTGCAAATAGGGTGCCGTCTTCGTTTTCACACGCTCGACGATCTTCTCCTCGCGCAGGATGCGGATGTTTTCCAGTGCCACCGCGGCGGCCACCGGGTGTCCCGAGTAGGTGAAGCCGTGATAGAACTCGCCGCCTTCGTTTAGCGTGTGCACCACTTCGTCGCGCACCACCACGCCGCCCATGGGGATGTAGCCTGAGGTCAGGCCCTTGGCGATCGGCATCAGGTCCGGCTCGAGGCCGTAGTAGTCGCTACCGAACCACTCACCGGTACGGCCGAAGCCGCAGATGACCTCGTCGGCGATGAAGAGGATGTCGTAGCGCGCAAGGATTTCCTTGACCCGCGGCCAGTAGCTCTCGGGTGGGATGATCACGCCGCCGGCGCCCTGGATCGGTTCGGCGATGAAGGCGGCGACCTTGTCCTCGCCGACCTCGAGGATCTTCTGCTCCAGCTGGTCGGCGATGCGCACGCCGAACTCTTCCGGGCTCATGTCGCCGCCCTCGCCGAACCAGTAGGGCTGGTCGATATGCTCGATGCCGGGGATCGGGCCGTCGCCCTGCTCGTGCATGGCCTTCATGCCACCGAGGCTGGCGCCGGCGATGGTCGAGCCGTGATAGCCATTCCAGCGGCCGATGACCACCTTCTTCGCCGGCTGGCCCTTGATCGCCCAGTAATGGCGCACCATGCGCAGCACGGTGTCGTTGGCCTCCGAGCCGGAGCCGGTGAAGAACACGTGGTTCATCCCGGCCGGCGCGATGTCGGCAATCGCCTTGGCCAGCGCCACGGCCGGCGGGTGAGCGGTCTGGAAGAACAGGTTGTAGTACGGCAGCTCGCGCATCTGCCTGGTCGCGGCCTCGACCAGCTCCTCGCGGCCATAGCCCAGGTTGACGCACCAGAGCCCGGCCATGGCGTCGAGGATCTTGTGGCCTTCGCTGTCCCACAGATAGACGCCTGACGCCTTGGTGATGATGCGCGTGCCTTTGGCGTTCAGCGCCTTGTAATCGGTGAACGGCGGCAGATGATGGTCGCGGCTCAGCGCTTGCCAGTGCAGGGTTTGCGAATCGCTCATCAGTCACCTCTCGATAAAAGTTCGTGCATGTTCGGTGGACGAGAAAAGCGTCATCCACCCTACGACCGGCTCCGGCGGAAGCGGCCCTACACCGACAGCATCAGGAATTCCCGCTCCCAAGAGCTGATCACGCGGTGGTAGTTCTCCTGCTCGGCGCGCTTGACCGCGACGTAGCCGGTTATGAATTTCGGGCTCAGGTATTTCTCCAGCTCGCGACAGGTTTCCATCCTCTCCAGCGCTGCTTCCAGGGTCAGCGGCAGGCGCAGGTTGCGCCGTTCATAGCCACGGCCCTTGACCGGTTGGCTCGGTGGCAGCTGCTCGACCATACCGATATAGCCGGACAGGAGGCTCGCGGCGATGGCCAGGTAGGGGTTGGCGTCGGCGCCCGCGAGGCGGTTCTCGACGCGGCGGTTCTGCGGGTCGGAGTCCGGCACGCGCAGGCCCACGGTGCGGTTCTCCTCACCCCACTCGACGTTTACCGGCGCCGAGGTGTCGGGCAGGAAGCGGCGGAACGAATTGACGTTCGGCGCGAACATCGGCAGCAGCTCGGGGATGTACTTCTGCAGGCCGCCGACGTGGTGCAGGAACAGCTGGCTCATGGAGCCGTCTTCACTGGAGAAGATGTTGCGCCCGGTCTTGAGGTCGATGACGCTCTGGTGCAGGTGCATCGCGCTGCCTGGCTCGCCGGTCATCGGCTTGGCCATGAAGGTGGCGGCAACGTTGTGCTTGAGCGCCGCCTCGCGCATGGTGCGCTTGAACACCAGGATCTGGTCGGCCAGGTG
>CEPQ01054246.1_pt1 | contig 24970 bp, 18 predicted proteins | sample 530411 | NCBI WGS metagenome assembly CEPQ01 (sample SAMEA2620039, study PRJEB7988) | marine metagenome | isolation source: saline water (ENVO:00002010), including
CATGTTGATGTATCAAATGTGGTATGAAAAATATGCAGCGTAATTTTGCTTTAGACTGCTTTAGAGCGCTGGCAATAATGCTGGTGTTTACGGGTCACAGTATACTGGCTGCGGGGTCACCATTATTACTAGCCCCCCTACAACTGGGGGGCACAGGTGTAGATCTATTCTTCGTTTTATCTGGTTGGCTTATTGGTAATCAGTTATTAATCGAAAAACAGAAATTTGGTAATATTGAAATACCACGATTTTGGGTTCGTCGATGGATGAGGACGATGCCAGCATACTATGCCGTCCTCTCTGTAACAGTAATGCAGCTTTTCCTTACAAAAGAAAATTTTGTATTACCGGTAGCACATTTTTTTTTCTTACAAAATTACCTAGGTGATTTAAGTGTTTTTTATGTAAGCTGGTCATTATCTGTAGAAGAGCAGTTTTATCTATTTATTGCTCCGTTGTTTGTTTTCACTCTAAAACTTTCTAAGCGATACCAAATATTAGTATTAATAACTCTATTTTTAAGCCCTTCTATTTTTAGATATTTAGATTTTTATACTTCATTGAACGAGACGCACGTACGGCTCGATTGTTGCGCTATGGGCGTACTGTTAGCTTACATAAAGCACTATAGAGCTGAACTATGGGATTTAATGCAGCGCAACATAACAGTTTTTTTCGCTGCGTCTATTTTTCTGTATTTGTTTTTTTATGTGGCAAGATACAACCCTCAGTGGGGTATTAATGACCCTAATAAATTGTTCTTGTCAATTCTATTTGGGTTATGGATTATTTGGAGCGATAAGACAACCTATTCGACCAAATCCAAATGGGCAAAGATAGTAATGCACATATCTACCCGTTCCTATGCGATGTATCTTTTGCACGTTGATTCGTTGGCATTATTGAAAAAACTTGGGTTAGCAGACAATTTCTTAACATTCTATGTTCTAGCGTTGCTTTTAACCCTTCTACTTTCTGAATGCCTATACAGAGCAGTTGAATTACCTTTCATGAACTCTCGAAGTAGATTCAAATTTAGCAAATCAAGAAACACATCTGCTCGCTCTACGAGGCATACAAGTACTTTATGATTAATGTTTTACATGTAACCTATGACATGCGTATTGGCGGTACTGAAATGGTGATAAAAAATATCATTGAGGGAAACCAAGACGAAGCAATCAACATGTCCATTTTCTGCATTGAAGAGCCATTGGGTCCGTGGGGAAAATCAATGAGAGCAAGCGGGCTAAGCATAACGTGTCGAGCAAGAGTTCCAGGGTTTGATGTAAAGCTAATAATGGCCCTTAGAAAGCACATACTAATTCATAAAATTGATATAGTTCATTGCCATCAATATACGCCTTGGGTATACGGAACATTTGCAGCAGCGCTAACAAAAGCAAGGGTAGTTTTTACTGAGCACGGTCGATTCTATCCAGACTCTAGTAGCTGGAAACGAAAGATAGTTAACCCTTTTCTCTTGAATTTTACTTCTCGCGTCACCGCAATATCCCAAGCGACCAAAGAAGCTCTTGTAGAGTATGAATTTGTTCCGAAGAGCAAAATTGAAGTTGTCTATAATGGTATCTCTCCATTGAGTCAGGCGCATCAAACCGCAGCAATAAAAAAAGACTTTGGAATTCCTGTGGAGTCTTTTGTTTTCGGAACTGTCGCACGGCTAGATCCAATAAAAAATCAGAAAATGATGCTTCGAGCATTTGCAGAAGTGCTCAAAAAGCGAACAAACATTTTTTTGGTTATTGTCGGAGACGGAGAAATGCGCGAGGAGCTCGAACAACTGACCAGTTCATTAAATATTGAGAGAAATGTTGTATTCACGGGATATAATTCGACCCCCAGTGAACTGATTGAGTCTTTCGATGTATTCCTTCTCTCATCTTTAAGTGAAGGTACTTCAATGACACTTTTAGAAGCTATGTCACTGGGAAAACCATGTATCGTCACCGATGCTGGGGGTAACCCAGAAGTTATTGAGCACAATTTCAACGGTTTAGTGTGCCCAAATAACGATCAAGATAGTTTTGCGCAAGCATGTTTAAGCATTACAGATAGAAACCTTCTTGAGATGAGCAGAAACTGCATGCGTCGTTTCAATGAAAAGTTTTCGGTACAATCAATGCTTACTCAATACAATAGAATTTGGAAAAGCATTAAATGTTAAGTCAATTGATGTTTTGGGGAACACAGTTTGGTGGTTATTACCTCGCCTTCGCCCGTTACCCCGTTTTTGTTTTTGTTGTCTACCAGTCCATTTATTTTTTTAACCCATCCAAGAGATGGTGGGGATATGCAATTCCCGACTTAAGCTATTCCTACTACAGTGTTGTTCTCATGGCTTTTATTGTTTTTATAAACTGGAAAAAAACATCACAGAACAAACTATTCCAGGCTCCTCCGACTAAGTGGGTTTATCTATTTTTATTTGTGCACTTTACAGCATATGGCTATGCAGTATTACCTATTCGACACGACATATTCTTCATCTACTTTCTTAAATTAGTCGTTATTATTTCTATTGCATACAAATTAGTTTCAAATATTAAAGATCTGCACATTGCTATAATGGGCTATGTTTTTGGGGCGTGGTATTTAAGTTTTTACACTTATCAGGTAGGAAGAAATAGTGGCGATCGAGTTGAAGGTATAGGCACCGTCGACGCTCAAGACTCAAACGGAGTGGCTGCGGCACTTGCCCCTGCGATTATTTTTGGTATTTACTATCTGTGGCGCTCACCCGACTGGAAATTAAAAGGTGTTGCATTAATAGCACTCGGGTTTACCTGTAATGCTTTAGTTTTAATTAATAGTCGAGGGGCGGTGTTGGGCGTAGTACTCGGTGCAGCGTACTTTATGTATCATTTATACAAAAGTCGAATAAAAACACGAAATCAAAAAGCAACGGTTGTGTTTTTGTGCTTAGTCGGACTTGCGGGTGTGAGCGTAGTCGTTGATGATACATTTTTGGAACGATTTTCTAGCCTTCAAGAGGAGAGCGAAGGAGTTAATAAAGAAGGTGAGTCTGGTAGTACAAGGATACTTTACTGGGAAGCTGCGTACAGACTAGCCTTGGATTACCCATTTGGTACCGGAATTTATGGGTTCAATTACCACGCAGTGAACTATATCGACGCTAATTCACACGTGGGAAGAAAATTAAGAAACAGTGGTGGTTTTAAATCAGTCCACTCCTCTTGGTTTTCCACACTTGCAGAAGTAGGTTTTATCGGTCTTTTCCTTTTAATAGCTATTATAGTAAGTTGTTTCAGAGCATTAAAAAAATGCAAAACGGGGCTACTAGAACGTAAATCAGCCCAAGATTATTATCTAATAATTGCCATTGAAGGAGCACTTATAACCTATATGGTCGCAATGACATTCCTCGACAGGCATAGAGCTGAAATTCTTTACTGGTTAATTCTATTCTCGATGTGTGCATATAACATTTACGTGAAAAAAATTTCTGAAATCAAACAACAATGAAAATTACAATTCTTTTTGCCACGCACAATGGTGCGTTTACTTTACCACTTATGATGGAAAGCATTATTCACGCACTACTGCCAGAAAATTGCCAACTGGAAATTGTCGCTGTTTGTAATGCTTGTACTGACAACTCGAAAGCTATTCTTGAAGGCTTTAGAGAAAGACTTAACTTAGTTATATTGAACGAACCGCGCCCGGGTAAAAATATTGCGCTTAACACTGGAATTAAGGCAGTGACTGGCGAATCTGTGCTAGTGGTAGACGATGACATAATTGTTGATGTTAATTGGCTTGTTACCTATGCGAGATTATTTCGCGAAAAAACTGAACACGACATTTTTGGTGGTGTAATCAATGCACATTGGATAGAAGCTCCACCAGAAGGTTTGACTAAAGCAATACCGGTTGAAATGGCATATGCCCTAACCTCTGATGACTATACAACAGGGCCCATTGATGCAACGCGACTATTTGGGCCTAACATGGCAGTGCGAGCCAGCGTTTTTGAAGAAGGGACGCTTTTTGATGAAGACATCGGTCCTGCATCTGACAATAAGAATTATGTAACGGGAAGCGAGACAGAATTTTTAAAACGAGCGCAGCGCAAAGGACACAGTGCATATTTTTCTGAAGACTGTCGTGTAGACCATATTGTTCGCCCATGGCAACTAACTCAAGCGTGGCTTAACAATCGCGCCTATAAAGGCGGTAAAAGCACCATAGAGATGGTAATAGGCAGTAATAGAACTCCCCCTTTGGTACCAACGATACTCGGTTATCCAAGATGGACACTTTACGAGTCTTTAAAACTGAGATTGAAGATAACCTATAAACGGTTGGTTGGCTTTGAAAATAATGAGGAAAAATATCGTATGTATTGGGATTTATATGCGAAGCTTGGATACTCTGCTCAATATAAAAAACACTTTAAAAGTGGCGTAATTGCTTAATTAGGGAAAATAATTGTGAACAAATGTAGAATTGTTATTGTTGGCTGTGGCGCAATTACGCAAGAGTGGCATTTACCTATCTTGGCAGGAGATAGCGACTTTGAAATAGTAGCACTTGTTGACAGAAACGAGAGCATGCTTAGGGAACTGTCAGAGAAATACAATATTAAGAGCACTTATAGCGACTATAACGACGTTCCCTTGTCATCTGTCGACGCTGCAGTTGTAGCGACTCCCGTCAGCCTTCACTTTCAAATTTCCCGTTTTTTCTTAGAAAATCAAAAACACGTTTTAGTTGAAAAGCCAATTGCGCTTAACTACGAACAATCAAAAGAGCTCGTTGAGATAGCTAAAGCCAATAGAGTGGTTTTATCGGTAGGCTTGTACAGGCGTCTCTATCCAAGTGTAGGCGTATTGAAACAACTGATGGAGACAAAAGAACTTGGTTCTCTTCAATCGGTTGAATTTAATTGGGGTGCAGTATACAACTGGAGTGCCACTTCTCTTGGAAATATGAAAAAAGAGTTAGCTGGGGGTGGCGTTTTAATGGACTTAGGCCCTCACGCACTTGATTGGCTTACTGAGTTATTGGGACCACAATTGGAGCTTATTAACTACAGTGATGATGCCTTGGGTGGTATTGATGCAGATTGCTCTCTTAGTATGCAAGTCAACGTCGACGGCAAAACCATTCCAGTTCGGCTAAATCTGTCGAGACTTCGCAACATTGGCGGTGAGTTAATTTTGAATTTTACTGATGGCACTGCAGAGTTAAGCGTGGGAAGCCGCTTCGATGTGGATATCGTAAAAAATAATGGCTCCAAAAACCTAAACTTCAAAGCCAGACAAAACATGTCTAGAGAACCAGAATGGTTTGAAACATTCAAAGCAGAATTTGACGATTTCAAACAAGCAATTTTTAACCACTCATTGCCTGTTTTAAGTGGCCAGTCTGTTTTACCAGCAATGCGGATTATTGATGAATGTTATTCAAAACAAACACTTAACATACAGCCGTGGGTTGCTGTGAGTGAGCAATTCAAGGATATTGATTTGAAGGATAGATGCGTTTTAATAACTGGCGCGAGTGGATTCATAGGGTGTCGACTAGCTGAAGTTCTGGCATTGCAATACCAGTGTAAAATTAAAGCCGCTGTAAACAATCCTAACAACGCCAGCCGACTTTCTCGCCTTGATGCAGAGTTAATTCAACTTGATATCACTGACGAACAAAGTGTACACAGTGCAACGTCAAATTGTGACATTGTAGTGCACTGTGCAGTAGGTACAGCTTATGGTGATGATGCGCTTGTTGAGCGGGTTACTGTGGGCGGCACACAGAACCTGCTCAATGCTGCAATGAAGCATAATATTGAAAAATTCATTCATATCAGCAGCTTGGCGGTAGCAAATTTAGATAGCGCAGGTTCAACAATTGACGAAGAAGTCGGCTATACTGAAGCAAAAGATCTTTATCCTAGAACAAAACGCGAAGCAGAAAAATTAGTTAAAGCTTCAGCAGAAAAAGGCTTGGCTGCAATTATTTTAAGACCCACCAACGTGTACGGACCATACAGTCCATTATTTAGAATAGGTGCTGGTTATCAATTGTTGGAAAATGGTTTGAGTATGTCGAGCAAATCCGCAGCAAGCCCAATCAATGCAGTTTACATAGACAACCTTGTTGCCGCTATTCTAAGTGCTATTGATGTTGATAAATCGCAAGCTAAAGGACAACCCTATTTCATTAACGACGATGATACGACATCTTACGAAGTCTTCTACCGAGACTTCGCTGATACATTTAACAAGCCTCTTACTATATGCGAGCCTTCTGAGACTAAAGCAGAATCAGGCCAAGGTACTCAGCAAGTATCAGAGTTTAAGCAGCTATTTAAGTCAACTCAGCTAAAACAGTTTTTAAAGTTTGTTCACGATTTACCAAAGATGGGTTATCTACCAAGAAGATTGTTGAGTCTAGCGCCGTCAATTGAATCTGCATTCCGAGATACTAGCCCTGTGATTTATCACTCTAACGTTAGCGTCTCTCATCCCGCATTTATTGAAGCGACGACTACGCAATTGGTGAGCTCAGCGAAGATTAAAAGTGAATTGGGATACAAACCCACTTTTACGCCAAAACAAGCAAGAGCGGTGACAACTGAGTGGCTTAAATTTGCTTACAAGAACAACGCTTAAATTAAGGCAACTCACAAAACTTTTTCATTGCAGATCAAGAATAAAAAATGGCGAATAACTTAAAAAAGGGTGTATTTAGCAGTATTTTACTTCTAGTAAAGAGCCTCGCAGACAAGCTAATTGGCTTAGTCAGCACTCTCATTTTGGCAAGAATACTGGCCCCCGAAGACTTTGGTATCATAGCCATTGCAACATTGGTAATGGGATTACTCGACATACTGTCAGAAACTGGTGCGTCGAGTTACTTGTTAAAAGAAGATACTATTGACGATCAAAAGGTCAATACAACATGGACCCTCAACCTTTTACTGAAAACCGCTCTTTCTGTACTTCTTGTGATTTCTTCCCCGTTCGTTGTTTCATTATATGACGACCCTAGAGTCCACAACGTGCTAATAGCTTTTGCTGCAGTATTTTGTTTCAAAGCGTTTAAAAATCCAGGGCTGTTTTATCTAACAAGGAGCCAATCCTATGGCAAGCAAGTACAAGTAGGTTTGATTGCAAAAGTAGCATCTGTAGGCGCAGCAGTGGGCACTGCTATCGTTTGTCAGAGCTACTGGGCTTTAGTAATCGGTCAGGTAATTAATGCACTGTTTATGGTGGTAGGTTCCTACATCATAAGCAGTTATCGCCCAACGCTTCAATTGACCAACGTTAAAGCTCAATTGGCGTTTTCTATTTGGATGATCCCACAAGCAATAGCAGGTTATGCCAGAACTCAGCTAGATACTTTTATTGTCAGCTCACAATTCGGCCAAAGTGTGCTGGGTTCTTATCATACAATGAAGTATGTCGCTTTTATTCCTAGTTCGCACATATTGCTTCCTTTAAGCTGGCCCTTTCTTGTTGAAATTCGAGCGGTAAAGCATGATAAACAGCTATTTTTAAAGAGAGCACTAGGATCATCACTCCTATTGTTAGGAGTGAGTATTCCCATCACAGTAATTTTGTTCACACAATCCCTAAGTGTTACTTGGTTCTTACTTGGTGAGCAGTGGCTTGAGTACCACTACATTCTTGGTCTTTTTGCATTATTAATACCAGCATTTGTTTTAACTAACGAAGCCAATAGATTACTTGTAATATACGGAATGACGAAACAGCTATTTTTTGTTGACCTATCAAGAAGTACAATAGTTTATACTTCCATATTTATCCTAGGCTTCGAAAGTATTGACGAATTTATTGTCAATTTCGTATACCTTGAAGCAGGGCTAGCGTTAATTTACTACTTAATAGTAGTGTGGCGTTTTTTCGGCATCTTTCCTTTGACGAGGTGTTTAGGCTATTTTACGCTATTTTCCACAATAGCATTAGTCAATCACACAATCGCTGACGTTATTTTACAAAACGTTATGGGCCATCAAATTTTGCAAGTGGCAGTATATTCTCTCGTATTCATTATTGGATTCATTATTTGTCTTGCTCCAACAAATAGTATTCTTAAAAAGCACTCTCAGGAGTGGGAATATTTGTCATCACTCGTGGAAAGAATTATCCTCCCGGCTTTAAATAAGCTGCGACTGGTTTAAATAATCGAACTTTCACTCTTAATTTAAACTTTTAGAAACTATGCGCTTTTAGATGTTTTTTGATTAAAATGCTAAATAATAAAACTCGTTAAGAATAAGAACATTCTTGTTGTAGGTTGCTCACGTTCTAGCACGCGCACCATTTGGCCTGCGTGCAAAGACGTATCGATTTCAATAGAAAACTCTCTCGCGTACTTTCATCAACTACATTCAGTGTTCTGAACCGTTTACCGAAATTAAATGTGGCAGGTAAGTTACTCAGCAATCATTCATGTTTTGCCTGTTCCCGCACATCTAATGGCCTAGCCATTCGTTTGGACAGCCCCCTTTTGGTTATGCGTCTAAGATTCAATACCATCTGGCACTAAACGCGGTAGACACGCTTTTAGTTGTAAAGAAAGCCTCTTTGAACCGCATTCGGTCAAAACACTTCCAAAAACTTGCTCGGGGCGACTTGCCTAAAACTGTATTGATAGCATCAATGACTGTAAATCTCACTTTGTGCCAGTCCCTCACGGCGCGATATAAGATCGTATGGGCATTACCAACCAAGAAGCAGGTTTTTACGATACTTAGTATCACCAACTAGGATGCTGACGCACTATCGTTTCTCAGCTGTCACCAATCCTTTTTGCGACAAACTCCTTAATGGCATTACTTTCTAGGCTAGCATCTGCAAATATCTTTTTGAACTTGGCATTATCTTCTTCAAGCTCTTTCAGTCTTTGGCGTCAGAGGCTTACATGCCAACTTATTCGGATTTCTAATTTAGTTTGTGTCAGTTAATGGGAAATAGACACACTTTCATACAGTATATATTTCCCATTGTCTGGTAAAGGTATTGTATTATAGTAGGTAGTTAATATTAGAAAGGCTATTTTTCGGAAAGAATTTATGATTAGACGATTAAAACAATATTTTAATCAAAGCCAACACCAAAGTGTATTGATCCACGTAGGAAAGTGCGGCGGCTCTTCATTGAGAAAAGCAATAAGTGAGTCGACAAAAGTAAGTATTACCGGAACAGTCCATATTTTTAAGCCAGCCTATATCAAAAATCAACATTACTATATTGTTGCACGTGACCCTATTGCAAGATGCATATCAGCTTTCAATTGGAGATACAAGTTGGTTGTTGAAGACAAAGTGCAAAAACACCGTTTTGCAAAGGAGTTTGAAGTTCTTGATAAATATAAAGTACTAAATAACCTTGTCGAAAATCTCTACAACCTTGACGGGAAGCTGAATTTAGAGGTTGCCAAAGAGTTCGAGACTATTCACCATTTGAGAGAGCGGCACTCATATTACCTTAAATCTTTCTTAAAGAAATGTCCCCCTAGCAGTATTAAAGGCGTATTTATGCAAGAGTCATTAAATGATGATATAGAAAAATATCTAGGTGTCATTAACCTAAACAAGCCTGTTGAAAAATTAAACATTAGAAACAAAGGTAACGAACTTAGCTTCCTCGGAAAGAAAAACTTAGTCAGGTACATAGAAGACGACTACCACTGTTTGTTGAAATTAAATCAACTAGGCCTTATCAATCGAGAAACAATGCTAAACATTTTTAAAAATGCCCTTTCTCAGTGAATATTTGAATAGAGCAGTCGTTTATCCTCGAAAATTTGTAACTAAGTGGACTTCGGTAATGACGCACTGTTTTCGTTAAATGAATTAACTAGCTAACCCGATAATTAAAACGTAGAACCTCGAATCAATTACGCTAAAAAATTTTTTCCAAGACAATATCAGCTCCTTTCACTGTAAGGTGATTCGAATCAAAAAACAAAACTTCTCCGTCGTCACTAAGTAACTTACAGGCATTTACATCACATAGCGCCTTTTTAGGGTCAATCAAAACAGCACCTAAATGGGTTACATAAGGCGCAATGGAATGAATCGGCGCATTAAATCCATCAATTTTACGACCAAGTAATTCTGAACGGATTAGCCACTCAGGGACAGGAAATCCTGGTTCTGGCACACTGTCAATCAGCACGATCCTAAAGCCTAAACCCTTAAATGTACTCAGCGATTGCACTAGGCGGTATTCAAAACTTTCCACTGAACTGTTACCCGTAATAAAATCTTCGCCATATAGTTCTACCTTTTCATATCCAACCCATCTTCCTGCAAGAATAACGGTATTGAATTGATCCCTGCCTTCTGTTGCAATATTAAATGCAACTTGTTGCACTTTTTCACAGATATTTTTTTCGATATTCGTCACCACAGGCACACCTGGTAGGAAGGGAGGGCAGCCCCCTTTCGCAATTATCACAGCAGACTCACCCCTTTCTTGCAGCGTTTTATGTAACGACCATACAAGTACCTGCGCATGAGAATCACCGAAAACAAATAATCTTGGAGTTTGCTCTACATTGCCTATAACACAGTGGTAGTAGCTATCTTCTCGTTGCGTGGCGTTGCATTTTCCAGGGAAGTCGGCCCACCTTTGGACATTTAATACATTGAGTTGTCGTTCACTCAAACGGTCGCTAAACCCTTTTGTGTAAAGTGTCATCGCAAGAAAAATTGCGCTTGCAAGACATGCAATACCGAATGACCATCCTACTTTTTTGGTGTTGTGTTTCTGGTTAGTTCTAAACTTACATTCAACAAAACGCCATGACAAATCAGACAACACAAGTGTTGCAAAAGTAATGATAATGTAATCTATTGCATCGAACTCGGCTTGTTGATAAAGCTTATAAAAAGTGATTATCGGCCAATGCCATAGGTAGAATGAATACGAAATCTTCCCCAAATATGCAATTGGCCTAAATGTTAGTAGCACTTTCCAAGAACTACATGGGCTGCTTAGATTGCCCGCAATCAAAATGGCACCTGTAATTGTTGCTACTACTGTTGCATAAATACCTGGAAACAAATTTGCCTTGCTAAGCCATAAAGCTCCTATCACGATGGATACGATAGACAGCCAACCTATAGCGCTGCCCCACTTGGTGTCATGCAAATGCTGATAAGAGCGACGCTTAAAAACGACGTAAACTAGGGTTCCAACTAGGAATTCTGATACCCGAAATGGGGTATTGTAAAACGCTAGGCTAGGACTGTACTGTGTTGCGAACAATGCCACAATAGCTGACAAAATGAATAGGATGCTTAACGATATCAACATGCGCTCTGGGCGTAACCTCAATAACGCTATCAGTACAAATGGAAAGAAAAGATAAAACTGCCACTCGACTGATAGAGACCATGTATGTAGAAGTGGGTAAAATTCTGAACTACCGGCAAAGTAGTCTGAACTAAGATAAAAGAACACATTAGACGTAAAGGTCGACGCAGCAAGTAAGCTTTTTACAAAGCTCGTAAGTTCGTTAGGTAATAAAATAAACCACGCAAAAACCGAAGTAACGGCTACCACTAGGATATATGCAGGTACTAGGCGCCTCACCCTTCCTATGATGAAATTGCTATAGAATCGGTCATTTTTGAAGCGCTCAATGATAATTCCCGAGATTAAATACCCTGAAAGCACGAAAAAAACGTCGACCCCAATAAAACCGCCGGGCAAGAAATCCGGGGAAAGATGAAAAATAAAAACAAGTGTTACTGCTATTGCACGTAAGCCATCTATGTATTGAATGTAGTTATTTTTTAGCACAATAGAACCGTGGATTGTTTTTTAATGTATTCTTCAGAAGCTATTAAAAATAGCCCAAAAGTTTGATGATTAATGTAAAATATGAGCTCAGCTTGGATAACTTAGTGCTTTTTCCTAAACATAAGCAATAATGCGCTATACTTCGTATCCAAAATTCTCAAAGTCTTTAAGATAGAATAGTTTTATAAATTTGATGTCTGCTTCACTATATGACATCTCCTTTACGGTAACATTCGAAACCCCCAACTCACCTTGACAATTCAAATTTGCTAGATCATTAATTTTTTTCAAATCAGCATCTATAGACTCCAGCTTTGCCACATAGTCGACTAAAGGACGCCCATTATTAGCGAAAACGAAATCAGAACACGGTCTGAAATGCGAATCTTTTTGCCTGTATGGAACTGTAGCTAAAAATTCAGAAAAGGAGTATTTGGCTGTATCGATATCCCAGCTTTTTCTCCATTTGTACTCAGAGTACATTCTGTCAACGGGATGGCGCACTATTGCAAACTTGAAATATTTTCTGAACCTAAGTGGCGCCAAATAAGACATTCTTCGCGCCGTAATATGTTGTAACTCACGACCAAACATGTGTTTAAGCGAGAACGATGAAGGGTTAGAGTACTTTTTTTCCAAATTAGGGGCGTAAAAGTTATTTATCGATGTTCCAGCACATTTAGGAATATGGATAAAAATTAGTTTGTGTTGATCGTAGATTGGCATTTTCTCAAAAACTCAAATTGTAGGCACAGTAGACAGGTGTAAATCATTGAACTTGTTCTGCCAGCCAGCGGTAAGAGTCTTGATAAACTTTTCCATCAACAAACTTGTAAGTCATGCCATGGAGGTCATTAATTTTTACCGCTAAGCTATCTTTCCACTCACTATTGTTACTATTCTCAAAGCTGCCGATTACACTACCCATTTTTCTCGTAGCCATCTCACAATTTCGGTTTGTCATCACGTAATTTCGAGGGCTGAACTTCCGTGCTCCTTGAAGTATGGACTCGACTTCCTGCACTAAACTCTTTTCATCCGCAAATAAACCAGTCTCTGCATTAATAAAATCATAATGCTCACCATAATTGTGCCCTTTCCGCATTATTACAGGCGTATTTGCGAACATTCCTTCGATTATGGCTCTATTATTACCTTCAAACTTTGACCAAAGAATATTAAGCTTTGCTCTTGATTGTAATTCAGCGACTTCTTGAGGTTTTATCCATTCGTAAATCGTCACGTTATTGAGGATACCCTCTTCTTTTGCAAAGCGCTCGATGTCCTTTTTCGTAAGGTCAACTGGGTAACCAACAAGAACGACCTTTGTTTCTGGATACTTTTTAATATACGGCTTTATGGCTTTGAAAAAAGCGTGATGTCTCTTAAACGAAGCCCAAGCAGCAACCATAATAAGGTCAATATCCCTATCATCTAAGTTTCCTTTACCGTCAAATCTATCATGATCGATGAACCAGGAAGGACCGACATCGATTGGGATCAGGTTGCTGTTCAACTCTGTAATAAACCGCATATCTCTGGCTTCATAAACTTGAAGAAACACGGGAAAATCGAACTGTGTATATTCTAAAATATTGAGCTCACAGAACCCAGCCCAACTCGGTTCTAGAATAATATGAAACCTTTTTGAAATTGCCTCAACATCGAAAAAGCGAACAAACAAGGGGAAATAATAACTATAATTTATGATTAGCGCCCCTTTCTGATTTCCTTCGGGGTTTTGCAATACCGTTACAACACTTGGGAACATCTTTGAGGGGGCGTCAAAAAACTTCTTGGTATTTTCGAGTGCTTCAATATCCCTAACGAACATATCAATAAGCTTTTTCCCTTCATTTTTTTGTACACTAAAGAACAGTTTCGCGTAGTGCAGGCCGAACTCGTAACTCCCTGCCCAGCCTGTTCTGTATACATTACTTGCTATGCTGAAAGACTTATCAATCTTGCCTAGTTTGTACAAAACATACGATGCAAACCGGGCAAATAGAACCAGTATCAACTTGTACTGATTGTAATCATATTTAACAAATTCGATACATCTTGCTTTCAGTTGCGCAAACACAATTTTATTCCTTACGAATTTCTGAAGGTCTACTCGAAGAACAGACAATTCCAAACACGTAATCATGCCGTATTCGACAAAATAAAACTAGATAATATCTTTGAATTAATTAGCGAATACCGCATTTTATACTGCTAATTTTTCGGGGCAGGTTTCATTTTCATATAGTTCTTAGTCAGACAAAATGAAAGAATTCTATGCTCATTGTAGAGATGACGAAGTAATTTTTACATTAAAATTGGAAAATTCACTGTGAAAGCAAACAAGCGCTCGCAGTTAAAGGGGTAATAGATTTTGAGTGATAAATTATTCGTATTACGCTTATTTTATGTAACTCAACAAAAACGTTTTTAGCATTTTAAAATTTCTATAGCCTATGAATTTTAGAGCTGTTTTATAGCACCGCCTCGCATTTTTCTTATCCCCTGATTGCCAATACAGCGAATAACCCAACAACCAAAAGTAGTCGCCTGCTAACCGTTTGTTGAGCGCACTAGTTTCGAGTCTATTAAGTTTCACATAGTCAGTAGTAGCTTCATAACTACTAATTAAACGAGTCATCGATTGAATTCTTCGATCAAACCGCACATCACCTATTGCCGTATCAGATGTATTGCCATCATGCACATTATAAAGAACGGTAACTTCGTCTTTAAAATACATACCGTAGCCATTTTTCACCACCATCAAAATGAGTAACCGATCTTCACCAACTCTAAATGGCGGAATGGCAATTTGATTAAACACACTTTTACGAACTACAGAGTTCTGTAGACCGCTGTCTAACCCATCTTGAAGTTGAAGCATAGCTGCTTTTTCATTATCTAATTTATACAGCCCAGGCGCTTTTTCTCGGGCAATGGAAAATAATTTGTTGGGATGTGTTTCAGTATAAAAAGTAGAAGGTAGTAACGTCTTCTGAGTTTCTTTATCTACTCGACGACAAGCAAAATAAACCCAGTCACAATCTGGGTGGTCATCAAGTACATTCAGAGCTTGAGCAAGGTGGCTTGGCAACCACTCGTCGTCGCTGTCAAAAAAAGCCAGAAACTCACCTTGCGCATTGTTTATACCATGCTGACGAGCAATACCGGGCCCTTTATTTTCTTGATAAAAGTATCGCACTGGATAACGTAGTGACGAAGACAATTCGCTGACTTTATCCTTAGTATTATCAGAACTTCCATCATCAACTACAATCACTTCGAAATTATCGAAAGTTTGCGCGGAAAGTGAATCAAAAGCTTGCGCTAAAAAATGGGCTCGGTTGAATGTAGGTAGTATAACACTGACTAAAGGCGCCATTTTTTTCTCTCATGTACCTGATCACGAAGCCAAAAATACTAGGTTTTGTAAGTTGAAACAAGCAGAGATTCAACTGTATGATACAAGTCAAATTGAAGAAGACTGTGACTATGAAAAAAATACTTTTTGTTCATTCTGTAGGTGAACTTGGCGGTGCGGAACGAATGAGCTTGAGTTTAATAGAGAATTTGCCAAAGTCTGACTTCACATGCTTTCTTGCAACACCGGAAACTGGCGAATTTACTTCTAAAGTCACGGCAGCGGGCGCAGACTGCTTCTTGTACGATGCATTACAACCAAGCTTTTCCTCTCCATTGAAAACGCTTAAGAACAGTCATCAGTGGCGCGAAATATTATCAAAAATCTCGCCCGATGTTATTCATACCGCTGATCTACTTTCAACCAGGTCAATATCTGGGGTAGCGGACAAGCTTGGCATTCCGATAATTTTTCACGCACACTTCCCTTTCTCGTTGAAATTTGCACAGTGGGCGCTAAGAAAACCACCAAAGAAAATCGTTTTTTGTAGTACAGACCTGTTAAATTGTCACAAAGAAATTTTAGGTAATTGCAGTGCTCAAAGCGAACTCGAAGTAATTCATAATGGCGTCAACACTCAGCTTTTTGCACCTGTGGTTGAGAAAAATAGTCGCCCGAAAGTAGGAATAATAGCAAATTTACAAGAACGAAAAGGGCACAAGGAATTTCTTGAAATGGTCTCAATTGTCAACAGTAAGGGCATTGAAGCTGAATTTCATATTATTGGTGGCGACATCATGCAAGAGCCAAGGGAGCCTCTGCTAAAACAGCTGTCACAAGATCTTAATATCGCAGACAAAGTGGTATTTCATGGCCAAGTTTCAGATGTTAAACCAATTCTAGGTAATTTGGACATTTTGGTTTGTGCTTCGTATGAAGAAGCGTTTCCCGTTTCAATTTTAGAAGCAATGGCAATGAGAAAAGCAATAGTTTCTACCAATGTAAATGGAATACCAGAAGCAATAGAGCATGAAAAGTCAGGGCTCCTTGTTAAGCCTAGATCTAGTCATGAGTTGGCCAAAGGTGTGATTCGCTTGCTCCGCGATAGTGAACTTCGTGACACTCTCGCCTCAAACGCCATGCACAGAGTAAGAAACAATTTCAGCGTAGAAAGCTATATAGAGAAATGGGCATTGTGCTATCGCGCTTGCCATTAGTGACCGCCAATTATTTTATTAGACCTTCGTGCTTTCGCTTTTGCCTAATTTTAATAAAAAGCGGAAGCAACAACAAAAAGATGGGAATTAACCAAATAAGAAAATAGCTAACTCGCTCAAAATAATACTTTTTCGTTACAAAGTGCTTTGTACCAGCCCAGAATTCCACTTTTCCACTCTGTATACCTTTACTCACCACTTTTTCGCCATTACCTTTGAACCCACTGAGGTTGTACTCTGTTTCTAAAAGGTTAGGATCGGCGAGGTAAGATTCAACATCTTGCTGAAGCACCACGCCAAAATCTGGGTCAAGCAGCGTTTTATTACCATCTATAGTCACTTGAACCATAACATGGCCAGGAATTGTTATTATACTGTTTTCTATTTCCTCTCTATTCAATAGTTCGGATAGTAACATCGACGCATCGCCACATAAGCCGACCCCCCTTTCAATACTCTTTTCTGGGATGGTGAAATGATAGCGTTCAAACTCAGGAATTCCGGAGTACTTCCCCATCAGGAACAAGATAAAATTTTCCCAAACTGGTACTGTCTGATGGAACACACTCGGTTCAAAGCGTTCCCAATGGACATGCGCCATACCGTTTGAGATAACGTAGGTTAGTCGAGTTGCGTATTCATAATCACTTTCTGAATTTAGGCGAAGAGAATTGCTAAAAAACTCGTTCTTTGACAACGTTAAATCGTTCTGACTAAACCTAAGCACTTCAGGATTCAGCCCTTCTGGCCTGAGAGATTTTGTTAAGCCATACAAATTGAGACCAAAGAGTGTTAATCCTACCAAAAATGAAACTGCCGAAAATAAACGCACTTATTCACGTCTTGTTAATTTATAAATGCTGCTATAGTGCAACAAATATCCATTGTTGTGAATGACATATAGGTAAATAACGTGAACTACCACTTCCTTTTTCTGTTATTTTTTACTTCGATGTCCTCTTACTCTATCGAGTCGATAAGTGTGAGTTCTACGCGCGAATTGTACAAAGCCATTGATATTGCAAATAGCGAGTCCAAAGAAAAACAGATCATTATCGAGCCAGGAATTTATCAACTAACTCACCGAATAATCTTGAAGAAAGACGGCATATCACTTACAGGCAAGCTAGGCCCTCAAAATACTATTTTGAGGGGTCAGGGAATGAAAAAATCCCGCTCACCTGAAATATTAATTGATGTTATGGCTAACGACATATCCATCACGGGTATAACGTTAACAAGCTCAGCAAACCACCTCATTCAAGTTCGCGCAGAGAGGAACGCTAGTAATTTTCATTTGAGCAACAGTATTCTTCAAGACTCGTACGAGCAAATGGTTAAAGTTAGTGGCGCGCTGAGTCACAGTGGCGATTATTCAGAGAATGGTATTATAGAAAACTGTGTGTTCGAGTATACCGACAATATTGGCCCACAGTATTACATTGGAGGTATAGACGCTCATCGCTCAAAAAACTGGACAGTGAGAAACAATACATTTAGAAATATTGCCAGCCCTTCTAAACAGACTGCAGAGCATGCTATTCATTTTTGGAACGATAGTTATGGAACAAAAGTGCTTGGAAATACGATTATAAATAGTGATCGTGGAATTGGTTTCGGATTGGGAAATTCATCTCGTCAGCACCAAGGCGGTTTAATTGAGAACAACGTTATCGTTCACACAAACACGCATAACCCATTTTCAGATACAGGAATAGCGTTAGAAAGTAGCCCAGATAGTATTGTCAGAAACAACATAGTTCTGCTCTATACCAATTACCCTAATGCGATTGAGTATCGATTTAGTGTCACAAAGAATGTCATAATCGAGAACAACAACGTAAATAAACAAATAAAGCGAAGAGACAATGCTTCAGCGGTACTTAGCGCAAACAAATTCGTAGATTAGTCAATATGCGTCAATTTAGTATTAGGATAATAATAAATGAGAAAAGCATTACATGGATAAAGAGTTAGCTCACTTAAGACGCGATGATGGCCCACTTGGAAACGAGTTATCTGTTTCAACGGGTGTAAAATGGCGGATAGCATTAGTTTTTTTATCGTTTCTAGCCTTTGTGATTTACGGCAGTTTAGTACCGCTACAATTTAACGGCTTGTCTTTTAGCGAAGCAGTGCAGTTGTTTTTGTCACTTGACAAAGGTGACATCGCGTTGACGTCAACAAATCGGGCCGATTGGTTTACAAACTTCTTATTGATGATGCCGCCGCTTTACACAGCAATGTTATTAAAGTCTCAAAAGCCTCTTGGAATCAAATCTCTAGCTTATGCGATTACAATTATTTGTTTTCTTGTGACCGTCTCACTCGGGATAGAGTTCTCACAACTGTTTATAAAACAACGCGTCAGTTCATATCGCGATGTTTACACACAAGCTCTTGGAATGTCATTGGCACTCGCACTTTTCTATGCAACCCGCAGACGGGCACATGTGCTGTTAGTAAAGTTGTCATCAAAATCCCAGTTAGACAAGTGGGAGGTTTATGGGGTGTCATTGTTAGGTATCCTGCTGATTTACAATATGATGCCATTCGATTTAACGTTGAGCTTTACTGAACTCTTCAAAAAGTGGGCTAGTGGTAAGGTTTCCCTTATTCCTTTTTACAACAAAACATTAAGTCCTCTAAACCTAATACTCAACAGCGTTGTAGATATAGCGATCTGGACTGCAATAAGCTTTTGCTTTATCAAGTCACACAAATACTCCGCTTCGAAACTTTTAACTTTTTTGCTCAGTGCTGCACTGATTATGGAGATTGCACAGTTACCTGTTTTAAGCAGATACAGTGATACTACCGATTTAGTCACTGCCTTTCTTGGTATTTTATTGGCGTTGAAATTGTTCTCAGAGCATGAAAGGAATCATAACGTTTTTTCCACTAATCGCGTTCTAACCATATCAATAGTTATCGTTTTCTATTATTTAATTCTGTTGTTTTTTTACACTTATCCATTTGACCTTATTACCAAAAAGGAACTTTCAGTTAAGTGGGATAATTTCTTCACATTTCCATTTCTCGCCTATTGGCAGGACTCCCCCTTTAATGCGATCACTCAATTATTAAGAAAGATTCTTTTGTTTATTCCTTTTGGTGTTCTCATTCAGTCCCTTGTTCGCGAGATTGAAAACAAGCAAATAAATTCCCCACGTTCACCGATAGCTTTAAAAGCGAGAATGCTTAAGTTGTTAACAATATCTACTGCGATTTTAATGATATTCTCACTTGAGCTAATACAGCTACCTATTGTAGGGAAAGTTGCATCAGTCTCAGACCTAGCATTAAACATGGTGGGACTAATAATTGGTAAAATGGTATTTCGATTTCATTCCAGTAGCCCAGACGATGAACCTATAGCGCAGCCTAACACCAAACAAATTACGTCTAAAACAGATTGGTGGATAGGATATATAATCTGTATCGTCTTATGTTTCGCTTTGTGTATTACAGCCCTTTCGCTTGAAGCGACACCTTATAATGTCAAAGAATTGTTCTACCAATACCCATCAGTCATTTCGGCGTTACTAGTATCGACGTTCATCACTAGTCTTATCTTTTATCCGGTATATTTTACTAAAAAGTGCTTTGCTCGAACAAAACTGGAATTTAGTTATTTAATAAAACATATTGTCATCCTTGCACTTTTAGCCACAATGAGTAGCGTTCTGATTTTTCCAAATGAAGCGTTACACGATATTGTGGGCTATCCAAAGTGGTCGTTGTTACCTCAATGGCTAGAGACGTCTTACCGACTCTTGTGGCTTATCGCACCTTTTATCTTTCTATACCTATTCGAATCGAGTAAGAGGTTGCTGAGAGGAATCGTTGATTGGGAATTTAACTTGAATCTAAAGCTTGGCTGCCTGTTCTTCTTTTTAGTACTACCTTTTTCGTTTACCGTTGTCGTGATCCAGGCGGGAACCGATAACCTTACAGAGCTACTAGAGAACAACGGATACAGTGTCGGAGTAATATGTATTGTGCTCTACATGTATCTATTGCTTTCGCTTTCCTCAAATTACAGTCGACTTCGATTATCCCCTCTTTCGCCTTATCCGGCAGTCTACTTAGCTCTGCTTATTCTTTCGGCCCCCCTATCATATTGGTTTATGCAATTCGCGCTTGTCGATTACATATTGAAATACGACACACTGTTTACTCCCTTACAGTTTTTGCTTAGCCCGAATCGAGAGAACCTTTATTCTGTAGAAAAAACGAAATACATTTTTTATGGCGTTCACTATTCAATCGCTGCTTTATTGGCAGGATGCTTTGCGATACATACTCACTATTTCAAAATTGAAAAAGCGTTGCAATATGAAGGTATATGTGAAGAATTACCTGCCAACCGCCGATTTTAGTATCGTGATAAGTTGACCAGTTACCTTCGTTTTCCTTGATATGAATATCGCTGTAGTTAGTCCAAAGACAAAGCCAATCAGGAAACAAAGTCCAGAAAGAGATAACGATAAGATTGTTTCAAACACGTCGTTTCGCTCTGATAACGTCAACAGAGTTTGGGCAAAAAATTTGGCCGCGACCGCACTTATTATTGAAATAAAAAATGTTACCGCTCCCCAACTTAATACGGTTACAGCGAACATCGAGTGCTTAAAATACATCACAGAAAAAAGTAGGAGCGTTGTTAAGAACCCTAACGACACGCGATAAACACCAACCTCACTTATGCTTGCTGAAGAAAGAAACGCTGCCACAAGCGCACCTAAAATACACAGAAGTGAGAACAGATCAAATAAGAACAATGCTTTTACTTTACCCTGTGCTATTAGCGCAATTTCCAATACATACACGGCTCCCCAATAAACGACTAACCATGCCAAAACACTTAAAACCAAGCCAGCCATATCCCACTGCTTTCCTAAAAGTAACATTGATATTGGGTTGGCAAAATAAGACAAGAATGTGGCAATGGGTATGGAAATTATAAAAGTACAAACAAGTGCTGAAGATACCTGCTGAAAAAAGTAATCCCGCACTTTGGCTGTTTCGCGCAATGCCGATAACATTGGCTCTAGAGCGGGGGCTAATAGATAGTGACCGGGCATCATCGCCAGCTCTCTTGATAGATGGTATTGACCTAAGTTATTGGCTGAAAAAAATCGAGAAATGAAAATAGTATCGGCTTGCGAGCGAAGATAACCGATCATATTTTTCCCAAGCATCCACCCAGAAAAACTGAACTGCTCCCTCCAACTAGTTAAATCGAATTGAGGGTATTTCTTAAACAAAACGTAACTCAAGAGCGTACCGACACTAACCGAAACTAAGTCTGCTATGATGAACGCCCAGTAACTCTTTAGTAAAAGGGCGGCCGACAAGACAATTACGAATGCGACTATCTTCTCAACCATACTAAGAATGAATATTCCTTGGTAACGAACCATTCTTTTTTGTTGCAGAAGCGATGGAGATTTTAGGGCGTTTAGTGGTAATACGAGTGACACTACCATCAACCCAGTAGCTATTTCGGGCTTGTTAAGCAAATTCGCGACAACAGATGATAAGTAAATTAAAATAATGCAAATCATACATTTAAGAATAAAATTAATACTCCAAGCCGTATTTAACTCACTATTACTGAGTCGACTTTTTTGCATTATGTATTGTTCGGTGGCTGCATTTCCGAAAACGTCAAAGAAATATAAGGCAATACTGATCGCTGCTATAATGCCGAAGTCTGAAGGCGTGAGCATTCGAGCAAGAAGCAGGGTACTAACAAGCCCGATGAGCTTGCTCAGCAACTTGGCACTTGCAGAGAAAAATGCCCCTTTGGAAAGTTCGGAAAGTTTTGTCACTTTTCAAAAAGCATTTTTGCTTTACTCACATGCTCATTCCAATTGAAACGGGCGCGAGCATATTCTGCAATATCGACGCTACCATCAACAATGCTTTCGTTCCCCAGAATAACCTTGAGATTTTTCAACATTGCATTTGGAGAGCTACAGTCAATGATTTGACCTGTTTTGCCAATACTCATTGTTTCTCGAGTTCCGCCAGAATCGCCAGCAACAACTGGCTTTCCGCAAACCTGGGCTTCTACCAGCACCATTCCGAAGCCTTCTATATCATTGTTTATGGTTCTATTAGGTAGAATAAAAATATCGCATTGTTGATAACATTGGATAAGTTCTTCGTCGCCCATATCTGAATAAACGGCAACATGGTTTTGAAGCTCATTTTGCTCAATCATTGAGACTAACTCTTCTTTACACTCACCCCTTCCCACAATCGCATAGAAGAGATCTGGAAATTGCTTCAAAAGTTCAGGCATATTTTCTACCAGAAAGTCTTGGCCTTTTCTCCTTTGAAGCCGTCCCACAGTAAGTAATACTCTTTTTCCTGACCATCCTAATTTCTTTCTAAACGCTTCATTTGATGGCGCGACTTTAAAGCGCTCCACATCTACGCCAGGGTGTAAAACTTCGCATTTATTGCCATTGTCAAAATCAAGTTTAGTAACCAAATTTAAGGAATTCTCACTGTTGCAGATTAACATTGACGCTTTTTTACATACATTTTTTACAAGCAAGCTATGTTCACGGCTGGTTGCGGCAGTTTCAACATCTTCACCATGAACAAAACAGCGATACTCTTTTCCCGCCAATAATTTAATCGCTAGGGCAATGACACCTTCGGGTATCACTCTTCCGCAATGCACCTCTTCAATATTGTTTTCTTTTATGAGCTGCAACACTTTTCGAATTGTTGACCAATAAAACTTCAACCCATCTATACTTGCCAAGCCCCACTCAGGACTAGACAGACTAATTCTATGTATATTCAGACTGTGTGTTTTGTCAAAGAGCCTTCCTTCGTCGGTATCATTAGCAACAATAAACACTCCATCTTTTGGTAGGCGCGAATATAGCTCCCAAAACCATCTACCACTTCCGCCTTCTTTGGGAGGAAAATTCTCGGTTAACAGTAATGTTTTTTTCATTTTTCAATCTTACTTAAAATTTTTTCGATGGCTTTTTGAGTAGCGTTTATGTCTGTTTCATTGGTGGCTAGTATCCAAAGTCTACCACCACTGGGCTCCCCTATTAATGCACTGGTTAGTTGAGTAAGCTTCGCCGACACATTGTCAGACATTACGCTTCCCTCAAACTCATACCATCTTACAATGCTCAGTTTTTCACCTTTTACGGACACAACTTCATTGACTGTAAAGGCATGTCGATTTACGTTAATTTGTTTCGTACCAGACATTGAGAAACTTTTTGGATCAAATAGACGATGCAGATCGCTCACCAGCTCATTGTCTTCCTCACTAAACCAAGCCGTGTATATCTTTATACTGCACTCGTTTAAAAACGCTTCGCGCTCTGAATCGGCATTTATGACTACTGGCTGCCACGTCAAATCATTGCAGTTCGTACCTTCCAAATCACTAAGAAATACTGGAGGAATCTCTCCTTTAGAAGTACTTGCATTTTCAATATTCGATAACCAGATTCCCGAAACTATAAACAAGGAAACGGTGAACCCAAAGGTCGCTTTGCCGACATAAGAGTTTGATTGGTTTGGTATCAGAGGCTTTTTCTCAAACTCTGCTTCTCTGATTAACTCACCAATACCCAACAAGCAAATAATGACAAATGCAAAGAAAAACCATCCATAAATAAGATGGTCCGCACCTGCCGCATGCTCCATATCCGTCCAATAGGCAATGAGTATAATACCGTAGACACGAACTATGTTTGCTAGGATTGGGAAAATGAGAGATATAAGAACGAAGGCTATTCTGCGCTTTGTCGACACCAAATTCAGATATGCGTAAAGACTGCCTATTACGAAGCTAGCTATAAAGAAGCTGACGCCGGAACACGCTTCTGCAACTAAAAAACGTCCCTGAGGTATTTCGATATATAAACCACTTCGAAAAAGTGGAACACCAGTTAGCCTCAGAAGTGCAACAGAACCATCTGCCGCGATTTCTTGCAAATAGGGGATTAACTGCTCTCCAACGGGCACACTAAAGAGCATGAATACTAGGGGGAACGTTATGGTTTTAGCAGCCGTTGTTCCCAGCATTAGCCATATCAAAGCAGGTAGCAGAGTGAAGGTTGCAACATGAATAAACAACTGCACGTGACCTGCGCTCCCCATAATATATAGTAACAAAGCTGGAATAACAACAACCAAGGCTAGTGGTGTGGTTTTTATTGGCTGAGCCAATAACTTTTTTCGCTTAAGGTATATTAGGTAAAAAGCGCCTGGTACGATGAAGAAACCATGATTAAATATCTCGTTTCCATACCAGATTTGTATCGCGGTCACTATGCCTTGCCAGCAAAACACCGCCCACACGAGTAACAAAGATAAACACGAGAAATAAAACGCTTTGTTGTTATTAAAGGAAAAACTCCCAACTCCATTGTTATCGATGGGAACTGCGTTTTTGTTCATGTGTACGTCCTTGCCATTTAGCTAATTAGAATGCTCTGTAGATTCAATCAATATCGTAAGCTTCTCGCATTGTTACCCAGTTAAAGTCTTTAAGCAGCTTTTCTACTTTGCCT
>CEPQ01130606.1_pt1 | contig 24531 bp, 38 predicted proteins | sample 530411 | NCBI WGS metagenome assembly CEPQ01 (sample SAMEA2620039, study PRJEB7988) | marine metagenome | isolation source: saline water (ENVO:00002010), including
TATTGCACCCATTAAAAGTGTCTCAAAAAATCTAAATGTTTCTAGACTATGCGCCCCTTGTGGACATAGCACCATCATCGAGTCATTCAACAGATCCAAATATTCATCATGACTCAATCCCGCACCATAACCGTCTGTATACTGAACAAAATACTTATACTTGTTTTTAGTCTCTTGGAGTAAATTGTCTAGATTTCTTTTAAATCCGTCTCTAGTACCAGTATGTGGTATCTGTCCAATAAAAGAAAAGTCATATTTTCGTTCATGCATGGGTTTTAACGACTTATCCATAATACCATCTATAAATGGACCGAGCGGTATCGGAAATACTAATGGATTATACCACGGGATGCCCCATTTGTCAAGCATATAATAATGCTGAAAGATGATAAAGATGTCATCTCTAAAGAATTCTTCTGGCACATCGTGCGTTTCTCGCGAAGTATTAATAATTACATTTAGTTTATCATCTGAGTAACTAGGCAATTCTTCAGTACCCACTTGATATTTGACGATGATTCGATATTGATCGCTCAATAATAGGGATAATTCCGTAGCGGTATCAAGGGTGAACTGATTACCTAAATGAAATTCGCCCATATCTTCAAGAATTGCCATTTATTTTCTCTTTTTAAATTTATTCAATTTAGATATTGCGACATTGTAGCAATCAGCTCTAACTAAAAATCCATTAGATGGATCTCGCTCTCCCCTTGTTAATTTATGGGCTTGATCAAAATATGCTTCATGTTCTAACCATCCCAATATCCAAGCTCGTCCCCATCTTTTGTTTTTGTACTCAATACGCACAAAGGCATATCGGTCACATTTTTGTTTGGTGTTATACGCTGCTACTGAGCACTCATAAAAGTCTTTGGGTTTGCTGGTGCATCGTTTAGTTTTTACATCATACTTTACTTTGCTCTTAGACACAATGTCATAATCATATGTATTAGTAATGGTACCATTGATGACAATATTTGCAACTTCTTCACCTAGAAATCCCGCTATATTTCCATCGCCACGCATAATAGAATTATGTAATTTTCCCATCTCGCGAGACTTTTTCCAAGCGCGTTTTTTCATGTCTTCTGTTATTGGTATCTCTATCATTATCCCGGTGCCTCATAATGTCCAATAGTGAATCCTGATTTAGTACATTGCGCTACCGTTTCTTCTTCACCAAATGCCTGTAAACGTTCATCTATATATTCACACATATTTTGATTAGTTCCGGGCCAATTGTTTTTATGAAAATGGCACAATTTGGTACATTTCCAATCGGTTCTGCGTGGCGAAATTGGACGCGGAAAGTTATTATTTTTAATTTGCTGAAATCTTTTTTTCAACATTTGTAAAAATTTGGCTTGATCGGAGCCGTCAAAACATATACTAAATGGACCGCCATCCCTAATAAAAAATATAGACATAATAGCTTGTTCATAATCTGGAAATAATTTAGATATGGCATAATTGTACAATAATAGCTGTGGGTCTTCTGTTAATTTTTCATAAGTTTTTTCTTCACCAGTAGCCCAATTAAGCCTTCTACCGGTCTTCCAATCTATGACCTCGATTATTCCATCTTCAATTTCTGTCACTAAGTCAATCGTACCTTTAATAGCTAATTGCCCATCTATCATCTTACCGTTTGGCAATTTATATTTGAATTTGGCCCAACTCTCATTGATTGGAATATCAAATTGTGGTTCAGTCGCAATTATTTTTCTTTTCCTTGGATCAAACTGACCATCATTGTAGCTTAAGGCGATTTCCGTTGATTCTCTACAAAATTTAAAATCTGCCTTACTATATGAGTGTGTACATCGTTCACTATAATGGTCATAGCTACGATCTAATAGTTCAGCTACAAATTTTTTGGTTTTTAGTTTACTGGCAGAAAAGGCAATTTTACCAATTGCATCATCTGTTATCAGTAAAGATTTCTTTGTTTGATCTTGCGTTTCTTTTTTACACGCAGCTAGACATTCCATCACCTTATGGACAATAGTTCCTAACTGCGCCTTCTTACCAGAAATTGATTGGTGTCCCAATACATAAGTTATGAAATATTGCATTTGACAATAGTCATAATTGTTATACGACGAACTTCTAATATAGGTTACTATCATGGACAATTAATCCTTTGCTTTTATAGTATGTATACCGCTAGAAACCTCCTTATTAGACTCGCTAGTAGTGGTAATTTCTTTGCCCAGCCACCCCCATTCATCAAACTGTTCTATCGTCGCGACACTAGTTTCATGAATGGTCATGTTTGAATTATCGAATACAGCATCAAATTTGTCATAATCATCTAGAGAACATTCACTGCTATGGTCATCTTTGTGTATATTTCGTTTCAAATAAATCACTTTACCGCCAGCGTTTTGAATAGCCTCAACCTCATTGGGAAATCTACAATCATCCACAACGGCTAACAAAGAACCCTCGCGCGTAATATCATTAATGATTTTAACCTGCCATATTTCTGAATACATTTTTCTACAGATATCAGTGCCAAAAAATTGTAAAAATTCTCTAGCAGTTATTTTTCCGGGTTTATGAAACTGTAGAACACCATCTGCGATCAAAGCCTTAACGCCAGCCTTGGTTAACAAAGATTTTTTGGTAACAATTCCGGGCATGTCTTCCCATCGAAACCAAGTATAACTATTCTTTTGGGCGTCATCGCCATATACTTGTTCATGCTTTAGACCAAATAGCCCAACAGAAATTTCTTTGAGTGTAGATGCAAAAGAGTAACTCTTAATAAATGGCCACATACTGTATGCTGCCCACTCTGCAAATTCCATATCTTGTCTTTTGGGATCAATGATTCCCTCGCCATGTGTTTCATTTCCCTCGGAATCTATTAGAGCTGTATCTACTACTAGTTCACCTTGCTGGGTAATTTTAAATCCATCTATAATACGCTGTGCTCGCAATTGGTAACCATGTATAAAATTGCTTAAAGTGCTTTTGCCTGATTGTTTATGGCCAGCAATGCCTAAGATTCTAGTTCCCATACTACACTATCCTTTCTAACTGAGGTTTTAGTTCCTCATGAATTTTTTCTACAGACATGTCCCCTACATCTTTTGATGATATCTGTGGGCGATAATAATTAAATCGCCTACCACATTTTTTCATTATTCGCTGAACAGCCTTAGTTCCAGCTTCATCATAATCTGTAAGTATGACGATGTTTAACGCTCCGCTTTTTTCTAATAAGATTAACTGGTCACTACTCAAGCTAGAGCCAAATATACCCACACAATTCGTATATCCCGCTTGATGCATTTTCCACACGTCGCCTTGACCTTCTACTAAAATCACAGTGGAATATTTTTTTATGTCTGCTTTGGCTACGTTGAGTCCATATAAAACTGATTTTTTGAACCCCTTACTATGCAGCCACTTTGGCTCCATGTTGGAACTAGTTGCTCTGCCCACACAGCCTACATAGTTATAGTCTTCATCATAGATCGGAACCACAACTCTTTCAAACATCGGACGATTTTTTTCAATACATAGCCCCACATCAAACAAATCTAAGACTTTTGGACAAAAACCCCTATTCATATAATATTGTGCGGGCATTTTTATCCTAGATCTAATTGATTCCCTAGTAACATCATTCGATTGTCGTTGTAAGTCTCTATTAAATACGTCGGATAATTTTACTGTGTGATTTTCAGTGTGACTACTATTTAGTTCATTAACATTGATTTTGAATAAGTCTGTACAATAGGATGCTGTATCATCTAATGAGATTTCTTCCCCTTTACTGAATGACAAAACGCCGCGCACAAAACCAAACAAATGATTAGAAAATTCATCCTCACATTTCCTAGTCCAACATGTCCAATTTCCTTGAATAGAATCACCATCAGTAAAAATGCTACAACCTTCTGGATTGTCGCCACCATGTACTGGGCACGCAAACGAATATCTATTTGGATACTCCACATATTCTATATGGAAGGCATCTAAAAGCCTTGGCAACCCATCAAAAAGTTTGCTAGATATATTATATATCTGACTCTGTTTCATCTATCTCAAAACCTTCAGATTGTGATCTCGCTGATCTTTGTAATTCATTTCGTGTTTGATCTTCTTCTATCTTCGCAAACTCTCCAAACATTTTTATATTAATATAGTCACCATCGTCTAATCCCGGCCCATGTCTAGACACTACCGGCACTAATTTTCTATTACCGTGCCTATGAGAGTCATCCGCCATTTCTTCTTCCGACTTCATTTTCAATATAGAAAAACTAGTACATAACCAAATTAGTCTGTCAGAACCAGATACCACGTCAGTAGATTCTCTAGTAATACCATCTCTATTGAGTTGCACAAAACTCAGACATGGAACATCATACTTGACACAAAAATTATGCAACTTAGTGATTTGAAATCCTAATACCTGATATTCTTGCATGGCGCTAGAAATGTTTTCAGATCCCATGAGTTTTAAATAATCATAAATAATAAGGCAGTCCTTAGTAACTCCATTTTCATCAAATCCAACATGTTGATAAATCCACTTACGCATAATTCCTAAGATGTTATCAAATGGCTGTCCAGCTATACTAATATAATGATAAGATGTATCTTTGAGGTTGTCAGCCGCCTCTTGCACTTTTTCTTTATCCAATTCATTTTCTGTAAATTTGCCTGTAGCAATAGTATTAATTTTTATTCCACTGAGGTTGGCTAACATTCTATTTAAATGGTCTTCTTTTGCCATCTCGGTATCTAGCATCAATACGGGAATTTTCAGTTTACGTGCCACATTAAGAGCAACCGCATCGCCAAACATGGACTTACCAGCTTTCGGTCTAGCTGCAATTAAATCAACACATTTTCTTCTGAGTCCACCACCAATAGCTAAATCATATCTTGTAAATCCCGTAGGGATACCCACCATATCAGACACATTGTTAGATAAGTAATCAAGATACTCATCAATATCTTCACCAATTACTTCTGTTTGCTTTCCCGACATTTGATATACTGATGACGTAGCATCTAGAATAGGTGATTCCACGATTGAAATCACGTCAATAATCTCTTCGTCACCAGTTACAGAGTCTAGCCGTTTTTCACATGCTTTTATGGTTTTTTTGAGGCTTCTAGCTAATTTGAGTTTTTCAATTCTGGCAGCATGTGTCTTAACATTTTCTTTGTGGATGGGAAAGTTAAAGAGAGATCTTATAAAACCAATCTCATCTTTATTATTGATTGCCTCACTTACACCGAGATTATGTGCAGCGGATAAAATTGAAGACAATTCAACTTTATTATTTTCAGAAATTGATTTATGTATGCAGCTAAAAATAACTTGATTCATAGAATTGTTAAATGAATCAGCATCTATAAAATCAACCTCTAAGTAGCTGTCTAGGCCATATTGACACAGCCCAGCCAATACTGCTCGTTCAGCCGCAGCATCTTCTAGTGTCTGAGACGATACCTTCATTACTATTTTACCTATGTGATTTATTTTTTAGGCATCGACCACAAACATAAAAATCTCGTTGATGTACAGGAGCAACTTTTTCCACTTCACCACATGTGCCACACTGCTGCTGCACTTTCTTAGTTGGAGATCGCCTTCTTGCTACTGGCTGGATATCCGGTGTTGAAATATCGAGCGCATCAGTTCTATCATCGACAAATTGGTTCACTCTATTTTTTACTTCATTGACTGGCGTTCTTCTACCCGATGCGTCGGATGGAGTAATTGTAGAAATAAAATCCAATTGCCGCTGAGTTTCTGTTGGGGGTGACTGTTGTTGTTGACCACCAAGCACTTTATATGCTAAATCTGTAAGTTCTGGTTTACCCAGTGCTATAATAGCTTGTCTTAATTGTTCTTTTAAATCATTGTGCTCTGCCATTATCGTCTCCTTTTAGATAAAGTTTCAAGCGTATTGGCCATTTTTATAATTTTGTCAGATTTACCATCCAGTAAGGTGACCCTAGATGTGGCATTATTTTTTATTTTAAGTATCTGACTGGCTAAAGGATTTTCTTTTATGGCCGCATAATACTTCTCTTGCCATTTGGTAAACTTGTCTCCATATTGATTCAATTTATCTGATACAATATACCATATACTATTGTCTGCCCAATCTAATATTATTTTTTCTTTACTGAGACAGTGCTGTAAGAATTCAGAATAAGCATACAGTTCATAACCCATAGCTAGGCAATCTTCAGCACTCAAAGATTGTAATTCAACTTGTGACAAATTCAAGGTTTGTTCAATATTTGGGTTAACATTAATTGCAGGTAAATTTTGCAGACTTAGCCATTCATCTACCCTCTGGAGAAACTCATTCAACTTTTCTTCGCCATTCATCTATATCCTCATTATAATTAAATATAACTAGTCTAATGTTATTTATAACACACCATTCTGCTTTATCTACATCTCGGATCTTAGCTTTATAAAAGCTTAACTTATTTTTGTAGAAGAAGGCATTAAACTTATAATGCTGTTCCCCATGAACCTCAACCATCAAATCCCGATTCGGTACAAATAAATCCGCTCTAAGTATCGTTTTTCTACGATTAGTTTTGCTGCCCGGTAACGAGACTTCTTCTAATATTCTATCATACGGAAAGATATTGTCAAGCAGATCTTTGGCTTTTTTATGCAAAGAAGATTGATATTCTTCTTGAGCTATAGCTTGAGTTGCCTCTGGATTCCATGAGTATAATTTGCCATCAAGCCCCTTGATACGCATATTGTGTCTCTCATAACATTTCTTTAATTCGTTGTTCTAAAATATCCATCAGTTTAGGATGTTCAAACAGAAACTTATAAAGTTTATCTTGTCCTTGAAATTTGAATGCTTTTAATGTCGCCTCATCATCATCAACATTAAGGGTAGGATCAATTTCTTTAGCCACATCTTTATGATCAAGTATAAAACTGCAAGTTAACCATGCTCCAGCTTTGTCAACCATACCAAGATCCTGACCCAACATTAATACCTCCTGCACTTTGTCTATACCGTGACCATATTTAATCCAACTTTGAGCTTCTGTGCCCGGAGAACCCATAGATGAACAAATAATTTTCCAATTAATAGCTTGACCAATTCTTTGTTTACTAGTTGTATGCCACGGAGTTATAGACTTAACTTCCATTCTTGTATCAGCTTGATATTGAATTTTGTTACCACCATCAGACATTCGAGAGGCACCAAACCCGCTAGTATTGGCAATAAAATGGGTGATAACAATCATAATGCCTCTTTGTTTTGGAAGTATCTGTCCCATCTTTTTGGTGAATATGGACAATACTTTAGGAAGCCCAGCGCGCCCCGGTGTCATATCACCATCTAATTCTTTTGCCGGAATCAAAGAAGACAAGGAATCAATAATACACACCGCACCATGATTATCTGGATGACTCATAATTTTGTGTGTTACATCTAGAAAGATTTCGGCACTTAGGGGTTCATCTTCTGAGTGAATGATTTGCATCTTATCTGGATCTAGATCACGAACCTCAAAATTCATTTCTTTCAATCGTCCTTCGGCATCCAAGTATATTATAGGACGACCATCTCTTTGACAATTTGCCGCAATCTGCATGGCGGTTGTAGTTTTTCCACTTTTAGGATCACCAGTCAGCATCACCCATGATCCCTCTTTAATACCACCACCAAGCGCAATGTCAATTGCAGGACTTACAGAAATTGTATTGTAACTTTTCTTTTCCTCTAAAACTTTAAGACCACTGGATATAATTTCACCGTGATCTTTAATAATTTTTGATAAATATTCTGGCCGCTTAATTTTCACCATTCACGTTATCCTCTATATCTTTTATTTTGGAAAATAAGGTATTTTGTCTCATTGATTTTTTCGGTTTATATTCTATTTCTTTTTCGGGTACATCTAACACATGTTTGTTTTGTTTGGCTTTCTTTTTTAAAATATTCGCAGACTTGGATACTCCTCTTTGTACAAAACTAAGTACGAGCACAAATTTTTGTGATTTATGCAAAAACCCTAATGAAAAAACTCTTTTTCCACTAGGGCCATTAATATAGTGTAGTAAAGCGTCCTCTCCGAATTTCTTGATCAATTTACAAGCAACTCTTACTTGTATCTGATACTCATGCTTATGTGATTTGTTCCAGAACTTATATTCTAAGCTACCGGTATTGTCTTTTTCTCTTTTACGCAAACATACTATTTCAGCTACGTATTGCGCGACGGTACATAGCTCACCGGTAGAGATGCTTTTGAACTTCTTCATGTTGCTTTTTTCTGGAGCCATTTTTAAAAATCATATGTTCTAGATTGTCATACGTTAATCCTCTAGCGGATTTAGATTCCTCAAAATCATTGTGTGGCCAAGTATATTTAGCTACATCTATTGCTGAACAATCATCATTTAGTAGCAAAACACATAGGAACTGAAATGATTGAGAATGTCCACCATCCATATTCTGATCTTTAGCTATACCTCTAGATACTTTTAAGCCATCTAGGCCATCTGGATTTTCAAAAAATGTTTTTGGCGGTGCTCCAAACATATGCAATTGAATTTTAGTCGGATACACATCATTATGCTCACAGTGCTCTTTCAGTCTCAACCATGGATTATCAAAATCCGGTCGATCATAGTCACCATATACTAATACACCATCTGTTAGTGTAACCGACCAGCTAATCATGAGATCATGATGAGTAAGCCTGTACATATAGGTATCATTGTGTGTGCAAATCATATTTAGTCTCTTATTTTGCAGGTATAATTTTCGGCCCTTTTAGATATCTGTGATGGTAGTCTATCATCACGAGCCTCATCAGCAGCCATAGATGCCGCTTCTGTCATTGTGACTACGCCCTTGTCTTTTTTTCTCGCAAACAAGTCATGCGCATCACCTCGTTTTGAACTACCGACATATTTATTAATTAATGATGTAGATCTCTCCAATTTTTTTGCAATGGCATCTACACCCATTGACACATTATTATCGATAAATTCTTTTTCACTCTTAGATAGTGGGCCTTTTTTCATTTGACATTCTCCATTATTAACCGTCTAGCTTGTGTAAAATACAATCTGTTGTGAGTATTTAAATAGCGCATATAGGCATCAAAACTAGCTTGAGAAACTCTCTTAAATTTAAATGAAGGGCCATTATGCCTGAACGTGTCTATGCTATATGGATCAAGAATTTCACCCCTACCATGCTTCAAATAAAAGGTATCTTTGTCAGCCAGACGGACCACCTTCGCCAAACCTTTATCATTAGTAGTCACCGTTCCATCTTTGCCAAAAAATGTTTCTTGTGGGATGTCAGGATCAGGCAAATTTAAATTAGAAACATCTTCATTTTCCCATCTACTCATTTAACCGCTCCAATCTTCGTTTTAAGTTTAATATACAATCGGCTTCACTGTGACCAGTAATTTCAATCTGCGCTTTCGTAGATATTCCATATTTATGTAATAGTATATTGCCCATGATTTCGGGGTCTATAGTATTGTCTGAATTCATTTTTCTTATATCAATTTTTAAGGTCACAGTAGCATGGTGGGGGCATTCTCTACGATTGATTTTGTTTTGATCGTTATCCATTACGCCTGTAGACATATCAATCTCCTCGCCTAATCCACTTCAATTTTTCTGAGTTAGACATAGAGTTTATTTTTTTGTGAAGTTGCCTTGTCTCGCTTTTTTCTTTGTTTTCATTCAAATTATCTTTTTGTTTTCTATCTTCTAATTCATAATGCCCCATTTGTTTAGCATTTCTATCCGCCAATTGTCCTATTGTATGTGGCTCACCCCTAACAAAAATTGATGGTGGATTTATAATAATTCTTTCTAGAGAATTTTTGCCGCAATTTGGACATTTCTTGATAGGGTCGTCACGCATATTTTGTTTGATTTCTGTATAGAACACACATTTAGAACATTGATAGTCGTATAGCGGCACGATACCCTCCATAAAAATCTAAATACATATAACACAATAAACCTAATTGGAATAACATAATACCAAAAGTAATCATTAATGCATATTTACTAATCTTGGCATAAGAAAGCATGATTTGCAATAACAGCACGGTAAATACGGTAGTAATCAGTTTTAAACCTATAAATACACTTACGCTGGTACATTCCATTATCCATTTAGCAATGGGATTTTGTTCATTGCTAATGATAGTTTCTTTGGTTTCTACTGTGAAATATACATCAATACCTGATACTATAGTAATAGCAGATACCATCATATAAAACACGACTATTTTAGTTATGCTCATAACTTCGATAATATTCTCGCAATAATATCATTTCTGACAATATCCTTATGAGTGAGAGGGCATATAGCAATTCCATCTACATCTGCCAACTTATCTATACATGCTAATAAACCGCCTCTGACACCCTGCGGAAGATCAGTTTGATCTATATCGCCATTAATGACCGCTTTTGAATCGGTACCAATTCTGGTAATAAACATCTTTATTTGCTCATAAGTCGCGTTTTGTGCTTCATCCAAAATCATAAAACTATTATGAAAGTTCCGACCCCGCATATATTCTAAAGGGCATAATTCAATACGACCTGACGACCTCAAGGAATTTAAAGTCTCAATAGTCAAATATAATTTCATCTCTTCCATAATGGGAATGAGGTAAGGTTGAATTTTGTCTGTGACTGATCCCGGCAAATAGCCTAACCCATGTCCAGATTCTACTACCGGCCTAGTTATGACTATTTTATCAATTTTATCTGATAAGATGTACTCACAGGCTAGCCCAACTGCCACGGCAGTCTTACCAGACCCCGCTGGACCGGTACAAAAGGTCACGTGTGATTCCGCCATACCTACAATATATGCTTCTTGATTTATAGTCTTGGGACGTAACCGTTTTCGTGGTTGTCGTTTTGGTCTCTGTTGAGCACGTCTTCGTTTAACCATGTATAACCTTAAAATGGAGCCGTGGGAACATCAATGTTAACTACTGCTGTGTCTCTAGCCAGTACCGCATCACTATAATCATTCTGATATGTGAGAGTGGCCTCTACATTTCCCCCACCAACATCACCACCAGCAAAATTAATCGATGTTAAATAATTTTTTTGGCCTAAGTCCCATACATAATACATGGGTAATCCTGATACTCTTTTAGAAACTATTACCCGTATTTGCCGATCTGTGCTAAACGTATCGTCTACATTTGGCATACTGGTGGAAAATGACTGCCGAGTTGCACCAGTAAACGATGCAGTAACAGCCACTGGAAGATTTATATATCGATACAAAAACTGCTCGTTGACCGCACCATCTGATCCACGCCATAATCCAACATCACTTATCTCTGTATACTCTAACCCAATTTCAATATTCATGGATGTAATACCTAATATGGTTGTACCATCGGGCGCAGTTGTAGAGAGGTCGAACATTGTAGTAACTTCAGCGGGAAATGCCGTAGTGCTAATATCTACATCTTGTCTTTTAAGTACGGCTCCAGATTGTGAAGCACTCGTTGCCAGTAAGGGTAAATTCGAATAGTAAGATAATGTTGTATGATCGCTATTATTCCTAATAGATCTAGTTGTTAAGGTAATAGATTCGGTAATAGGACCACTGACATCAAATGAATAACTCAAACCAGTAATTAAACACTGTTCATAAGTTACAGAATGAGTTCGATTTCCATCTACATCCGAACCAGATGCTTCTATACCTATATGACTAAATTTATCTGAGGTATATAAGATTGTAATATCATAATGTTGTAATCCATCACCCTGATAACCCAAGGTTTTTAATATATGTGTGCCAGTATAACTGGTGGTATAATCACTAGGATCAAGTTGGTAAAACAAAGCGTCAGATTGATTAATGATTCTTTCAATCGTTATTTCACAACTTTGCTTTTCATAGAATTGAAATTTACGTTGCGCGCGGCCAATGTCTGGTAGGGTAACTGATGGTAAATCACCATTGATACCTACTGATTGCACTCCGGTTAGATAGGATGCGCCAGTAGGATTAGTGCTATAGGTACTAGTAGATACTTTCTCAAACAAAACTGCCTGACAGGCATAGAATATCCTATTATTAGCTTCTGAAAATACCGGCATAATAATGGCCCAACATTAGGAAATAAGCATATTGATATGACTTATTATACACAATACAGCTATTGTTACAATTTGAAACCTGTAAATTTCATATCTTCTAGATCATTTGTACTGGCTCCGATCTTATAGCTAGTAATTTCGTGCTCTTGTGGAGCTACTTGTACAGATTCACTATTCATCCACGGATCTGTCCATCCGGCGATTGGATTTCTTCCCACAGGCTCATAGGGCAAACCTATTGCTTTTCTACGAGACATGCATAACCAATCTATATATCGATACAATATTGTTTCGTTCAGCCCAATAATAGACCCATCTTTAAACAAATAAGAGGCCCATTTTTTCTCTTCTTCGGCAGCAGATTCAAACATTTGACAAGCTGTTTCTTGACATTCTTCAGTAGTTTTGATAAAACCTTCTGTTTCATTCGTTCGTAAAATTTTAATTATTTCTTGTGTATTATAGAGATGTAAAGCCTCATCGCGTTTAATCAACTTGACAATATCTGCATTACCAACCATTTTTTTGTTCTCGGCAAAAGCAAAAGCACATACGAAAGAGACATAAAAACGCACGGCTTCAAGAATGTTGACATTAATAAGAGTAAGATAAATCTGTTTTTTAATATCCCTTAGAGATCCAGTAGCTGCAATTTTATGTAAGGCATCATATTCCTTAACGGCTACCTTGGCTCTGCTTAAGATTTCTTTATCAGTTAAACAGCTATCTAAAATTTCAGAAGGATTATTATATACATTTTTAATAATGTAAGTATAGCTATAACTGTGGACTTGTTCAAAAAATTGCCACACATTCATACAAGCTTCAAGTTCTGGATTTGACACAAATTCCTGAATGGTTGGCACTCCACGACAAATCACGCTGTCCATCATAGTTTGATATTTGAGATTGGCAGTAAAGATAAATCTCTCATTATCTGACATAATCCTTGAATCTTTGAAATCATTACGATCTTTTTTGAGTTCTATTTCTTCCGGTCTCCAAAAATATTCTAGCTGCTTTTTATATAGATCAAAAAATACAGGATACTTGAATCTATCATACCTTTGTAAAGATAAGTCTTTCCCTAAGAACAGCGGCTGACTCAAATAATCTACATTAGTTTTGTTTAGTATTGTTTGCATTATTCTTCCATGACTGTCTGTCTGGATGTTGGTTTATTGTGATAACTACCATAACATAATATATAGCACCGGTGAGCTAATAGCCCACCGGCGCTCGTTCACTTTAAAGAATAGCAAGACTATGTACCGTATCTGGTACCACTTCGACAGGTGGAGTTACTGTGGGAGGATGAATTTCATAAAATATACCGGGTATATATTGAAATCGTGGAGGTTCATAGTAAAAAATTCTTTTTTGAGGTGTATACAAATTTGCTCTAAATGGCGCAGTGATAATTTCACCTAGACCATGTGCAGTAGTATGTATACCACCAAGCATATTTGCACCAGTGTCACGGATAAATAAACCGGTGCCCAACAAAACCTCACAAGGAGTTACACAGTGAAACCTCACTCCCTCTGCACGACAGTCATCAGTATATACAAAAAAGCCAAGAGCTACGCACAGCAAACAGATAACATTCTTCATATTTTTCTTCTCCTTTGATAAACCTCTTTATAGAGGGTTAGTCCACAAAACTGTCATAATAATTCAACTCTCCATCAGTATGAAGATTACCATACTTATCTCTATTTTTTAGACCTTTGACCTCCTTCCATACTTCTGACCATCCGCCGTCAGTATCTCCATTGACTCTGGCGGCTTTATCATCAATATATAAAACAGCCGCAATCTTACCCATAAAAGCGTGATGGTATTTTACCTTATGGGTTTTTAGCCAATCTAACCATTCTGCATATCCACGTTCATATTGCATATGCATATTACCATTTTCTCTATCTCCATATCTAGCCGTATACAATACTATCTCATATCCCATATCATATAATCTATTCACTTGCGCAATACCATATTCCAAAGGTAATGCTTTCGCGTATTCATTGCCATACGTTTTTCCGGCTATAACACCATCACAATCTACCACTATTCTTTGTGCCGAATCATCCATTACATTACCTCCTAAATGTTTAAACTTTCATTGGTCATCGTTATGCTTTGTGTTTTTCCGCACACACCCATCGCTGCCCTAATAGCATCAATATTTTCAGGTATCACATTACTCTCTTGGTGTACAGCCTGTAAATAAAACAATTTGTGACCCCATGTCCCAATAGTCTCCTCCCAAACACATATTTCGGGCATATCGCCTCTGCTTCTTCCCATATCTTTAGCATATTCTATGATTTCAGCCGTTGATCTTACACCGTCCGCATTTCTCACTACGCGAACCCGTATCGTAGCATTAAATAAATCAATCGCTTCATGAATTTCAATGTCTTCTTTGAGATCTACCGTGACACTGTGCATATGCATCATGGTTGTGGGAACTGATATCGACGTAGTAAAAACTTTCATATCAGTTAATACTGTTCTAACATCAGGACCATGATGTGATGGTACTTCTAAAGCTGGAACAATTGCATTAATAGGACCATGATATATATCCCAAGGATCGGCAGCACGGCGAATCATTGTAGCATGTACATCTTCAATTCCAAATTGCTGATCTAGCGCATAGAGTGTTCTACAAAGCCCGGTAGTATTACAGCTAACCACTCTAACGAAATCTGAGTCGATTGCCGCATCATAATTACATTGAGCCACAAAACTAACCCCTACATCGGGCTTTTCACCTCCTTGAAAAATCCCCTTTACATGATGTTTGATATACTGGTGTTTGTTTTTTCTACCAACTCCCTTTGGGGTGCAATCGCACACTACGTCGCATTCATCCAATAAGTCTGTTAACTTTCCAGCCAAACAAACTCCATTTCTTTTAAGGTCTGTTCCTAAATGGTCTGCTGAAAATACATTAATACTTTTGTTTATAGCGGATGTGATTTTATAATTAAACGTATTTCCGGCAATGCCAATCAATTCCATATCATCTTGTAAGAGAACAGCATCGGCTATGCGTTTGCCTATCGTGCCGTATCCGATCACCCCTACTTTGATCATTCGATTATTTCCAGCGATATGTTTTATTGGTGAACAAAATGTAAATAATTTCTGGTATAGCTAACAGATGGACAAACATAAATACTCCAAACCATATTTTATGACCAGCCCTAGCGGACTGCCACAATGCGGGAATTTTCCACACAATTTGCCACGCATTCACCAAAAGTAGCCATGTCCAATTTTGTTGATAGAACCCTATTATGTCATGCATTACTCTTAAACCTTCATCCACAATCACTTCTAGGCGCTAGTCGTGGGTCAGTACCCTCAGTCATCCATCGTACTAACTCTGAATCAACGCCTTCTTTGGCACAATCAGTCTCACAATCACTGCTGTTAATATTATCTTCTGAAGTAAACATAATCATCGCTTCAATCCTTTTTCGTAAATTATATTGCACACGCACCTCCAGCACACATCATGTCTTTTTCTGTATCACCATCACCATCTGGCGTATTGGCATAATAAAAAGTTTTTAATCCATACCGATACCCATAAACCTGATCTTTAATTAAGACGCTCAGTGGTATATTGCCATCTTCATAGTTTTCATAATTATAATATAAGTTTGTACTTATCCCCATATCAACAAATTTTTGCAAAATGGCCGCAACATTCAGAATTGCCTGATTATCCCCCATGTTCCACGCTTTAGTATAATAATTTTTCCGACTGGAATAGTTAGGGACAAGTTGTTTTAGAACGCCATTTTTAGCTTTTTTATAAGATAATAAATTTCTTACGGGTTCAATACCATTCGTGCTATTTTGAATGACAGAACTAGATTCACAAGGCATTATAGCCGTAAGCGTTGAATGTCGCAAGCCAAATAGCTTAATGCGTTTACGTAAATCTTTCCAATCCATATGATATTTTGGCTTCACGAGTTCATCTACAGTGGGCTTGTACCAGTCTATGGGCAACAATCCTGAAGCGTATTTTGTTTCATCGAATTTTTCACATGGACCTAGTTGTTCAGCTAATTTACAAGAGGCATCCACTAAGTACCATTGAATTTTTTCCATAGTGTCGTGTATTAACTGTAACGTTTGAGGGTCATCGTACTTTAGTTTATTCTTAGCTAAAAATCCAGCTAAATTGGTAATACCAATACCCAATGATCTTCTGCTTTTGGTAAAGGTTTCGCCCGCCTTAACTGGATAATTCTGATAATCAATAATGGATTCTAATGTATGAACGGCGGTGGTACAAGCTAGTTGAATTTCTGTATCACTATTTAATTCCAATAGATTAAGAGCGGACAATATACAGATGCCAATTTCTCCTTCTGCATCATCTATAGAATTAATGGGCTTTGTGGGATGCATCACTTCTTGGCAGAGATTAGACATATACACTGGAACATTCCAAGATCCATGCTTATTGACATTATCAATGTTCATAACATAAATGCGCCCAGTTTCTAATCTTTCACGGGCAAAAATCTCAGCAAACTTTCTAGCTGATATTTGTTTGCGTAATTGCAAGGTATTAGACTTTTCATATTCCAAATATAGTTTTTCAAACTTTGAATTATCCCCAAAAGATTCATACAGCCCTTTTGTTTCATGTGGACTAAACAATGTAATATCTTCATTTTTAATTAGGCGGTCATAAAACAATTTGCAAAATTGAATGGAATAATCTAACTTTCTCACTCTATTATCATCGGTTCCGGCATTATTTTTAAGCACCATGACATCTTCAATTTCATAGTGCCAGAATGGTATATGTACGGTAGCCGAGCCACCTCTAATTCCATTTTGACTCGTAGCTTTTACTGATGATTCAAATATTTTTAGATAGGGAATCAGCCCAGTATGTATCACTTCACCGTTTCTAATGAGTGAATTAATGGGGCGAATGCGGCCAACATTAAGGCCAATGCCAGCGCGACGTGCGGTATATTTGCCAACAGCATGGACACTAGAAAAGATACCGTCAAGATCATCTTCGACATCCACAAGAACACAGCTTGCGAATTGTTTGATATTTGTGCGAACACCAGCCATTACTGGAGTCGGTAAATTAATTTTGAACGTAGAGAAGCAATCATAAGCTTTTTTAGCACATTTGATGTCACCAAATAAACACATAGCAATAATCATATATGCTAATTGGGGCGTTTCATAAATTTGTCCGGTAGATCTGTTTTTTATGAGATACTTATCGATCATCTGTTGCAGACCAGCAAATGTATATAAACCATCTCGTTTGTGGTTAATATAAGAATTTAATTGAATTATTTCCTCTTCGGTCCACTTTTCCAAAAGATCAGCATCATATATACCATTATCAATATTGACCCGTAAATGATGCAATAGCTCTGGAGGTTTGTCATGATGAAACCACACAGCTTTACGTAACGACATATTTAAAAGTCTAGCAGCGACATATTGATAATTAGGTGCCGATTCAGAAATTAAATCGTTAGCAGACTTGATGAGAATTTGATGTATTTCATTGGTAGATATTCCATCCCGAAGGGAAAGATTGGCATTCATCTCTATATTTGACATAGAGACACCATTGATATCCTGTACCGCCCACTCTACTACTTTATGTATTTTTTCAACATCGTAAGCTTCTTTTTCTTTGTTCCGCTTAGTGACTTGCATGAGATATTCCAGTGGTAATTTATGTCCTGTCTACAACACCATTATAGAGTATAAAACTCATTTTGTCAACCTATTTTCAAAATTATTTTCCCTGAATTGCTTCCATCAGAGTAAGCTTACAATCTGTTACATTTGCTGATAAAATATCGATCTTAGTTTCTATCTTGGCTTCCAAATCATCCACCTTATCTTCCAAACTGGAAAGCCTTCTAGTAAGTGAATCATTCACTCGTTCTTCTATAACAATAAGTTTCTTCCCTTGAGAAATTATAGTCAAAACCATCCATCCCATGATTGGCAATACTATCATACTGATTACGTCGCGCGTCATTTCTAGCGTTTCGTACATTTAAGTACCTCCAAACAAATAAAAAAAGGGGGAGGGTATCCTCCCCCCATAACTCACTAATATTACATACCAGTAATAGCTTTATAGTCGAAGAAGTCTCCACCACTCGCTACAGTCAATGTAACGAAGTCGGCTTTCATGACCAATTCACCCGGAATAGCTCTGGTTGCTATCGCACTATCAGCGGCTTTATCAGTCGCATTGCCATCAGAAATATCATACATATTAGTCGTTGACAATGTTGCTGGTATTTCAATGCTTCCACCGCCATCAGCTAGCCAGTTATGACGACGTACATTGGATGCCCCAGTGTCCAGCAAACCAGTCCAAGTAAACCTATGCTGACGCCAAGCCGTGAGCAATTTAGCACCAAAGTCATGCTTGAGTTCCATTGTGGAAGACACATGATTTCGACCCATAAACAACAACTTGGTATTAGCTGCACCCGCGAGTGTAGTCGAGTGGGTAGCAATTACATATTTGCCTGCCACTGCATATGCAAATGTGCCACCTGACACCGCCTTTTGATTGCCGCTTAACCCATTAGCCAGCACTCTGGGCAATGTGCCCTGATTCCATACAGTCGCATTGTCTTTCAATGCTAAAGCTTTAGTGATAGCAGTACCGGTTGTTTGATTACCGAGTATTGTACCACCCTGCGTAGTAGCAGTAAACGCGCCGCCTGAAGTGTTTTTTAAATGACTATTACCACTAGGAACTGCCATAACATAACCCCCTTTTATAGAAATATTCTATGATATTTTATATCCTATGATTATCCTAAAAAAGAGGTCCATGTCCACAGTGCTATACACAAATTAATATCTTATCGTATTCAAGTTTTTACATAATTGGATAGCGGATATAACTCGCCTTCTGGCTGTTTCTCGACTATACCCATTTTCTCTTCCAATTTCATTCATAGTCATATTATCCACATACCTTTGCTGAAGTACCTTAGCTGGTTTTTCCGGCATACCTTCTACCAGATAACCTATTCCTGTGTTAAAATTTCGATGATCCATAGTCTCAATATTGTCACATGAATATTCTAGTTTCTTCTTTTTTAACTGATTTTTACATGCAAATGTGAGATGCTGATACAGAAAAGAAGTAAACTTAGTTTTCCTACTGGGATCATATTTAGCTATACATTTCCAGAGGGTAACCATTTTAATAGATTCCAACTCGTCTAGGTCTATTCCTCTTCTATACTTGATACAAACCTTATTCATTATGTTTTTGATGTCAGGATTGTTCCAATAGTCCTCAAAAGTTTTATCCATTGTGTCCCCTTAATATTATTCCACCACATTGTTTTTTCATTTCTACTAAGTCATTTAGACCATCTAAATACACTTTATCCATAGCGTCAGATACTACATACTCTATTTTGCCTTCAGGAGATACTAATATCGACCAATACTTCTTGGTACTTAACTGTTCTTTAACTAAGTCCACTGTAAGCTGAGTGTCTTCATTAGACAAGATTTCCTGCTCAGTATAACTACATAGGCACGTTTCAATCTTTTTCTTCACTCTATACGAATTAAACAATCTCGCCACACCAATAAAAAATGTATATTTCCCTAAAATTTTTAATGCTTCTACCCCATCTAATTCTTCTATAGTCTTTTTGATACTATTTGTAATACCAAAGTTAGTGTACCCCAACCAACAAGACCACCTGTCTGATGGCTTAAAACTATAATCCTCTGGATATATACCTATTGGGGTGTATATGACTTTTGGCGGATAAAATACAAATTCTTTTTCTCTTTCAGCCTCATTGTATTCTGAAGAAAAGGATTCTGGCTTTATATTTTCTAAATACATAGATTCTAAGAATTTGGCTTCAATTTTTGCGTTCCAACTTTCCCAAGCTATTTTTTTGTGTGTAGACATGATACCACCACCTTTGTATCAATGAAGAATTAGTGAGTTATCTATCATATGTACACATTACATTCTAGTAACATCACTAGGTGATACTACTATTGTGTTATCGTCTGTTGTCTTTGCTGCCTTTAATAATTTTATTTCAGTCATATGTGCTATAATCATATCAAACTCTTGTTCTCTGTTCTCCATAACACATTGATCCTTCAAATCTCTCAAAATCTCTGTTAATAAATTTTCATGAATCAATTGATAAAAAATGTTAGCTATAGATTGTATAGCTTCTGGACTTGTATCCCACTGACACCCAAAAAATATATCACCGTTAACCCCTGTATATACAGTTAATTGGGAAATAGGTACTGAATCAGGATCTGATATTGGATCTTCCTCGTTTGGACAAAAATTCTTCATAATATGGATCTATCTTTATATTGGATTGAATTGCCTTGGTATCTGAATAAAATCGCCCCGTTTTTAGCATCCCTAGTATCTCTGGCATAAATGATGTATATACGACTTCACATTCATTGATAGATATACGTCTGAAACCATATAATTCCTTCTGTAACCATTCAAAATTAGTATGGAAATATTTTTGTGATATCTCCTGTAATGTGTCGTACTCATCTTTTGCCGCCATATAAGCTGACGGGAATTCTTTTTCATCGTTCAAAAAAAACTTGAAATAATTCTCATCTGTAGGTGATAACTTATGGTTACACTGTGTAACTATAAAAGTAATCTTAACCTTCATTTCCCGCCTCTGTTTCTGATTGCTCTGTTTTTAGTAATTGTGCTTTGAGATTTTGAACCACATTAAATTGTGCTAGTGCCTGCTCATAATTTTGCACAGTTGCCAAAAAAGTGTCTAATATATCATGTTCAAAATTACCTTGAGCATTAATACACATATTAAGTTGCAGCGCATATCGGTCCATTTGTGCCTTAAAATGATTTTCTGCCGCTTGAATTAAGTTCATTATCTGTCCCTCCTCATTGTCTATGTAAAAAAATATCTGCCATATCACATATATTATAGCAGACCTAACAGTATTTATCAACCTAAAACTTGGATTAAGTTAAATTTCACACAAAATGCCCAACGGGCGTACTTACACGGTTATCTTGTTTTCTTCACTAAATTTTCTATGATTAAAGTAGATATCCAGCTAGATATAACATTGATTAATACAGAAATCAATATGGTCAATAAAATTCCTGAACCCACTTGAGACTTATCGAAATTTTTTCTGATGTAGGTTCTACATTCTTTTTTGGATTTTTTAGCTGTGAGACTATACAGATTTACGTTCAGTAATTGTTCCTGAGCACCTACAATATGAGTCCATTCTTCCCCTAGATCTAAGCACATTTCAGCAATTTTTCTTTTATGTCCAGTGGGATATTGATTTTGGACAATAGGTATCAAGTCGTTATGCATCATGGTTCTCATTATTTAGCCATTCATATTCAAAAGGTACATCTGGAAACTTATCTACTATAATCATGCCATGATCCTGACCCAGTACAATCGCAGAGATATCAAATGACAATGTAACAAATTTGGTTATTTTGACTACTGGCTTGTTATTATTAAATATTAGCTTAATTTCATGTTCACTGACATTTAAGATAACATCCAAATTATTTTCACATTTAATACAAAGTGATCCATTTTGGAACCCATCTTCTGACATAATTTGCGATATAATCGAGTGGATTTTTGCAATAGGATTATCATTCATTGATATCTTTCTTATCCAGTTGTGTTACCTGATTGTACATATCTGCTATTTGTTTTGCCGTATGGAAACCAATTCGGTTATCTATTTCTTTGTCTGTTTTGTTGTCCAGAAGAGCAAACAAGGGCAGACTACGCCCGCGACCATATTTTTCATACATCTCTGGATGTTCATCTATATCTAAAACTCTAATATGGGCCTGTTCACTATCATTTACTATCCATCCTGACTCTTTTAGCTTTGGGACTTCTGTTGCTTTAAATTGTTGGCATGGTTGACACCAGCTAGCCGTGAACCAAAGTATTTGTTTATTGCGTCTGGCATCACTATTTTTTGATCTGGTTTGCGTACATGTACATTGACCATTGGCATTGATGCAATTGCAATATGTCTCCGGTGTATCACAAGAACATCCCGTACATTTTTCAGTCTTGTTATCTATATCGGGCTTGTGATAGGGACACGGAGTAACATGACCATCACCATGTGTAATATTACCTGTACCTTTACACGCACATTTGTTAGCGTCGGGATCTGGTTTTGGTGGTTGGTCATCTGGCTCTAGGGAAGAATGAACAACATAAGCTGTATAACCCTCATTAGCCAAATGGTTAAATTCTATTTCCATTCCATCATTATTATAAATTGCAAACTTTGGGATGGGAATAATTGTCAGTAAAAGAAGGATTAGAAATAATACCGTGCTAAATTTGATATTCATTATATTATTCTCGTATTAAGTTGTTTTGGCTTAAAGCCTTCATATCCACTAAATGCCCACGAATCTCCTTCCTTCAATATTCTTCTTTCTATATCTTCAGCATCCACCCAAAAAGACCCATCTGGTTGATTGTGCCTTTTGGGTCCACTATTCCATATCCCCCATGAGTTTTGCACTAATACTCCCGGTCGTCGGTATTCGTCATCAACCGCAAGAATACACATCTGATGTGCCCATGACCCTTCGGGTTTAGCAAAACCCTCATCATCTCGCTGAGATGAAAAGCCTTGATTACTAGCTATTGTAACAGCATACCCATTGACAACTAAGTCTCTGCACTGTTCATATGTATCTACTCTAGATACCACTGCAATAGGATGCTCCTTAGATATCTTCAGTAAAGTAGAAGGTACGCCAGCACCTGATTGGCCCCACCTTCTGGCTTTAGCGCCACTATATGTTGTCAAATCAATATTACCATATTTTTGTCTAGGTAACGCACCATATTCACTAACATATTTAGCCGCCCACGCACCTAAAGAACCATCGCCACGAAGTTGACCACCTCCTACCTGTACTCGACTACCCGCATAGATATCTTCTGTGGCGGTTTGAGCAACCCATTCTTCAAAGTCTTTATTGATATAGATATCCACAGCCTTAATAGCATCGACCGCATAGGCGGCTCCCTGAGAGACACAATCTCCTACTGTTTGTGTTCTAATTGGGAATGTACCAGATACTTTTTTTATAATATCATACAATAAAGATATTTTACCTTCACCAGAACCCTTGATGTTACTCCATACATCTTGAAAAACAGGAAAAGGGAGACTGTTCATAGCCTCCTGTACTTTAGCTTCATCTTTGATCCAGCCATAATGATTCATAATGCAACCGCTTCCGCTAGAGTTTGAAATATTTTCGCAAAGGCTAGTCGTTCCGCTTGAGAGGTGAGAGGTTTAGGTTCATTGTATCCTACACTTATTAAATAATCAGACACGGCGTCAGTAAAATCGCTATACTTTTCCCTTTCCCACCCGTAAGATGATTGTACTTTTCCTAGAATTGCATCAAATTGCGAAGTATTGCTTAATGACTGACAAACAGACAAATACTCTGCTGCTCCAGCAAATAATTTGTATATGACAATTTTGTCATTTTGGTTTTCAATCTTATTAAATGATTCAGACACTCTCACTACTTCAAGAGCGGGTTCTGTTACTGGCTCTTGGTCGCTAGTAATGTTATAAGTATGAGCTATGGGGGTAACCGCCACCCAACCACCAAAGCTAGCGGCTACCATGCACATAACCCACCTTAACATTTTCATTAATTTAGACTCATTCACCGTTTTTCTCATGACCCTTTCTCTTTTCTATATGATTAGTGCATTCCAGAATTTGTTGAATAATGATTCTCCAGTTATTCTTGTCTTTCAGGAGTCTCATCTCATCAGGATTCAATTCTATATGATATCTTAATGGAGATGTATCAGATTGCCTGTATTCCAATATTCTCATTATTACATAATTATTCCGTAGTTAGATCTGAATCCGTACCCTTAAAAATTATAGTATTCAATTTTACTACAATATCAAAAGCTTCTTGTGACCCCAGATCCAAGGCTCTTTGTCTGAGATGTGCCAAAGCTTCAAAATCTTTGACGGAATAAAATTCGTGATCATCATTCATGTTCACGTCCCTTTTTATAAGTGGTAAATTCTTTTTTACGAAAGTCGTCATGATACTAATATTTTGTATACCTAAAATATACAATGCGCCAATTCCACTAATAGCCAATTGACCCCATGTTCTAACAGTAAAACTAAAGTCAGGCGTAAAGTAAGAATATGTGCAGACTCCAATAAAGTAGAGCAACATTAATATACCAACAATCGTATTCATGTTTTATACCTATTCTGTGTCATCTGCGGTATTGTCTTTTGTC